>OLVX01002919.1_pt1 | contig 11568 bp, 10 predicted proteins | sample 1673271 | NCBI WGS metagenome assembly OLVX01 (sample SAMEA3178939, study PRJEB25190) | human gut metagenome | biome: human gut; feature: human-associated habitat; material: faeces | place: Austria | collected 2013 | reverse complement strand
GGATACGCTTCCTGCTGGACAGTATTTTTTGCGGGTTCGCGCAACGAATGCATCCGGTTACACGCAGGATGCGTTTGATTATTATGTTACCGAGGCCGGCAAGCATTATGGCATGATCTGTTTTTACGTCCAGCCGGACGGCAGCATCGTGGAGGATACCTATGAAGAGTAGACCGGGGCAGCACAACGGGCCAAGCCTGTTTGAGCGGGGCAGGAGCCTGCTGGCCCCGCCGCCCTCCCGCACCGGAGAAAAATACCGCCACGAGCTGAAATATCTTATTTCCTATGCGGATAAGGCAGAGCTGGCAGTGCGGCTGGCTCCGGTGCTTCATCTGGACCCTCACGCGCAGCAGGGAGGGTACTTCATCCGCAGCCTGTATTTTGACGATTATTGGAATACTGCTTACGAGGAAAAAGATGCCGGCGTGCTGCTGCGCAAGAAATACCGCATCCGCATTTATAATTGCAGCGACCGCAGCATCAAGCTGGAACGAAAGAAAAAATTCGGCAGTTACATCTATAAAGAAGCTGCGCCTTTGACCCATGCAGAGTTTGATGCGATTCTCGCCGGAGACTATGACTTTCTGCTGCACAGTCCCCGCCGTTTGTGTCAGGAGTTCTACACCGAGTGTGTGTGCAATGTGCTCCGTCCCCGGGTCATCGTGGATTACGACCGGGAACCATGGATCATGGATGCCGGCACGGTGCGCGTTACATTTGACCAGAATGTCCGGGCAGCTGTGGGCAGCTGGGATATTTTTGACTCCACGCTTCCCGCCCTGCCGGTGCTGGAGCCGGGCAAACTGGTAATGGAAGTCAAATTTACAGAGTATCTGCCGCAGATCGTGCGGGATATCCTCCCGCCCCGTGCGCAGGAGCTGACTGCAGTTTCCAAGTATGTGCTGTGCTGCGATAAGACCGCCTATCGGCACGGGTTTGAATACTGGAACGAAACCTGAGGGGAAAGGATTTACAAAGAACCATGAGCACAAAAGACTTTATCAAAAAATCTGTCCTGAACGCCTTTACCCAGTACGATGCGCCGAAGCTTGCCGTGGCGCTGCTGGCGGCGTTGGCGCTGGGCATCCTCATTTATCTGGTCTACCGCAAATTTTATACAGGTGTTGTATATTCTCGCAGCTTTGCGGTAACGCTGGTGGGCATGTGCGTGCTTACCTGCATGGTCACGCTGGCCATCAGCACCAACGTGGTCATCTCCCTTGGTATGGTGGGTGCGTTGTCCATCGTCCGCTTCCGCACCGCAGTCAAGGACCCGCTGGATCTGTTGTATCTGTTCTGGTCTATCACTACGGGCATCACGGCGGGTGCCGGAATGTATGCACTGGGACTGGTCACGGCGGCTGTCATGATCGTTATGATCTACCTGTTTTCCCACTGGCAGGCCAAAGGCCGGGTGTACATTGCGGTGATCCACTATATGGGAACTGAGGCCGGAGACGATATCGTCCGGGCGCTGAGACGCATCAAGTATGCAGTCAAATCCAAGACCATGCGGGGCGAAAACACCGAGATGGCGGTAGAGGTATTCTGCAAAGACCCCAATATGGAATTTGCAGACCGTATCCGCGCGGTAAAGGGGGTGCAGGATGTCACCCTCATCCAGTATAACGGGGAGTATCATGGGTAATATTTCAAGGATCCTGGCGGCAGGGCTCTGTCTGCTGGGGATGGGAGCTGCAATGACCGCATCGACCACAAAGACAAGGACCTATGCTGCGGACGACAGCGCATTTCCCAATGCCCAGATCGGCTATGCCCCGATGATCGATACCGCAGAGGCAGGCGATGCAGCGCTCCGCTATCTGGAGCTTACATGGCGGGAGGCAGAGCCGGAAGAGGGCGTGTATGCGTGGGAGGCGATCAGCGAAAAATACGACTTTGCCTCACTGCGGGAGCAGGGGATCCACCTGGTGCTCCGTTTTGTCTGTGATGTGCCGGGACAAGAGACGCATCTGGATATTCCGGACTGGCTTTATGCGCAGACAAAGGATGGCAGCTGGTACGACACGGATTATGGGAAAGGCTACTCTCCAAACTATGCCAATGCAGTGTTCCGGGCTGCGCATCATCGTGTGCTTTATGCGCTGGCGGAGTTTTTGGGTAGGGATAATTTTGTTTCCTATGTGGAGCTAGGCAGCCTTGGACACTGGGGCGAGTGGCACATCAAAAGCGAAGATGGGCTGGTACCCATGCCGGACGAGGCGATCCGGGACGAATATGCCGCTGATTATCTTGCGGCCTTTCCTACGGCGAAGCTGCTGATGCGCAGGCCGTTCAACATCGCCGCAAAACATCAGCTCGGCCTTTACAACGATATGACCGGCGAGGAAAAAGACACCATGGAGTGGCTGGGATGGATCGCAGAGGGCGGCTGGTATGGCGATGAGCCGCATGCTCTTTCTGCCATGCCCACTTTCTGGCAGGATGCCCCGGTGGGCGGCGAGTTCACCAGCAGCCTTTCCATGCGGGATATGCTGGGGAAAAATCTTCCCCGCACGCTGCACCTGTTGGAGGCATCGCACATGAGTTTTATCGGCCCCAAAACGGCATCGATCAAGTATGCGAAAGGATATAATGCCGTGCTGAAGCAGCTGGGCTATCGGCTCCGGGTAACAGAGTTGAAGCTGACTCCCTGTGTAGACGGCGTTTGCGCAGAGCTGACTGTGGCAAACGAGGGCGCGGCACCATTCTACTGGGAGTGGCCCGTGAATCTTTATGTGGAGGATGCAGCAGGCAGCACTTTGTACACGGCGCGTCTGCCGCTGTCCCTGCCGGAGCTGATGCCGGGGGACAGCCAAAAAGCATCGGTCAAACTGGAAGGGGCGGATGCACAGGAACTGCTCAGCGGAGGGTGGAAGCGTCGCAGCCCAAAACATCTGACCATTGGTATCGTGGACCCAATGACAAGCCGTGATGCAGTACGGTTTGCCATGAAAGCGGAGCAGAAAAACGGAAGAACGACTTTGCTGTAGGCTGCCGCGCAAAAAATAGAATTTCATAAGACCTGGTTCTGGTGGAATGCTCCCGGACGGCCCGGCCAGGCAGGGCTTTGTAAAAACCATGACCGAAGCCGGTCTGCTGTAAATCATACCCCACAAGGAGGTCTGTTTTATGAACTCGACTCTGCGAAAGGATGCCGATGCCATCATCGCATCCAGCCTGAACGCTGTCCTGCCGGACGAAGCTGTCCGCCGCGCATTGAAAGCCTTTGCACCCAAGGGCGGCAGGGTGCTGCTGGTCGCAGCGGGCAAGGCCGCATGGCAGATGGCACACGCAGCGGTGGAAGCGCTGGGCCGTGTGGACGGCGGCGTGGTCGTGACCAAATACAAGCACGTCAGGGGCGAAATTCTGAGAGTAAATTGTTATGAAGCAGGCCATCCGGTGCCGGACGAGAACAGTTTTGCGGCCACCGAGAAGGCATTGGAGCTGGTGCGCGGCCTGGCGGCGGAGGATACCGTGCTGTTTCTGCTCTCCGGCGGAGGAAGTGCATTGTTTGAAAAACCGCTGCTCCCCGGCACAGAATTGCAGGACATCACCGGCCAGCTCCTTGCCAGTGGCGCTGACATCGTGGAGATGAACACCATCCGCAAACGGCTTTCGGGCGTCAAGGGCGGGCGGTTTGCGCAGGCATGCGCCCCGGCTCAGGTATTCAGCATCGTGCTGAGCGATATTCTGGGCGACCCGCTGGATATGATAGCCAGCGGCCCGGCGGTGCCGGACACCTCTACTTGCGCACAGGCGCTTGCCATTGCGGAGAAGTATCACCTGAAGCTCTCGGAACAGGCAAAAGTTCTTCTGGCGCAGGAAACGCCCAAGATGCTGGACAATGTGACGACCCAGATCACTGGCAGTGTGCGGGAGCTTTGCACTGCTGCCGCTGCCGCCTGCCGGGAGCTTGGCTATGAGCCCGTCCTGCTGACCGACCAGCTCTGCTGTGAAGCCCGGGAGGCGGGCAGCTTCCTTGGCTCCATCGTCCGGACCCACGCGGGGCAGGGAAAAAAGCTGGCCTACATCGCAGGCGGCGAGACGGTCGTCCACCTGACCGGCAAGGGCCTCGGCGGACGGAATCAGGAGCTTGCCCTTGCAGCGGCTCCGGCGCTGGCCGGGCTGGATGCAGCAGTGTTCTCAGTGGGCAGTGACGGCACCGACGGCCCCACGGATGCTGCCGGCGGCTATGTGGATGGTGACACCCTCTCCGCACTGACCGCCAAGGGCTGGAATGTGTTCGACACCCTGCAAAACAACGACGCCTACCATGCACTGAAAGCTGTGGACGGCCTTATCATGACCGGCGCTACTGGCACGAATGTCAATGATGTTGCCGTGGCGCTGGTGGGGGAGAAGTAAAAATGTGATTCTGGTATGAAAGAAGGGAGGCTCCCATGTACGTCGATTGGGAATACTACAAAATTTTCTATTATGTGGCGAAGTATCAGAACTTTACGAAAGCGGCGCGGGTGCTGGGCAACAACCAGCCCAACATCACCCACTCGATGAACCGGCTGGAAAGCCAGCTGAACTGTGTGCTCTTTACCCGCTCCAACCGGGGCGTCACCCTGACGCCGGAGGGCGAGATGCTCTACTCCCGCATCGCCTCGGCGGCGGTGCAGATACAGGACGCGGAGGAAGAGCTGAGCGCCAGCGCCACCCTCGAGCATGGCTCCATCAGCATCAGCGCGACGGAGACGGCGCTGAACATCTATCTGGCCGAGAAGCTGCGGACGTTCCACACCGAGTATCCCGGCATCCGGCTGCGCATCTCGAACCACTCTACGCCCCAGGCGGTGCAGGCTGTGAAGAACGGAGAAGTGGATTTTGCCATCATCTCCACCCCGGCGGAAGTAGAACAGGGCCTGAAGATGGTGGAACTGAAACCGTTTTATGAAGTGCTGGTGGGTGGAAAGACCTTCACTGCACTGGCCAGCCAGCGCCTGACGCTGAAGGAACTGAGCTGCTATCCGCTCATCTCTCTCAGCGATGAGAGCATGACCCGGAGCTTCTACCGGCAGTTCTTCCTCGACCACGACGCCGTGCTCCGACCCGACACCGAGGCCGCCACCACCGACCAGATGCTCACGCTGGTGAAAAGTGAGCTGGGCCTTGCCTTCGTGCCGGAACCGATGACGAAAGAGCTTCTGGCCAGCGGCGAGCTTGTCGAGCTGCATCTGCAGGAGATCATTCCTTCCCGCTCTATCTGCCTCGTCTACGACCATCACCGCCCGCTGAACACGGCGGCCCGGAAGTTCCAGCAGATGTTGACAAAAGCGGAGCCGGGCCATCCGGCAGCGCCGAAGCAGGCGGAGGGCGTCTCTTTCGCATCCCAATAAAATGATTTGTCGTTGTCCCATACCGGAAAGCTTCCCTTTTGATATGGGAATTTGTTGCAGCGCTTTCAGGCAGCAGTGTTATTATAAAAGAATTTGCAGGATGGGTAAGACGTATCTTGGATATGGCTGCAATATTCGTTCTGTATTGGAGAAACTGCCGGCCTTTTATTTTACAGGTCAGATGGACCCGCCATTGGTCGCCGCGACTTCGCCATACCAGAAGGCACTGTCTTTCGGGATGCGCCGCCCGGAAGCGTAATCGACGTACACCAGACCAAAACGCTCTCTGTATCCGCTGTGCCACTCGTAGTTGTCCAGCAGGCTCCAATGGAAGTACCCTCGCACGTCGGCACCGGCCTGAATGCCCTCGGAAAGTTTTTCCAGATAGCGCGCCAGAAAATCAATTCGCTCCACGTCATGCACCTTGCCGTCCCGATAGATTTTGTCGGTGCAGGATAAGCCGTTCTCCGCGATGAACATGGGCAGTCCATACCGCTCCTGGATGTAACGGGGACCCCAGTTCAGGCTTTCCGGCTCTACCGGCCAGTTCATGGCTGTGTGAGCGTATCCCGCAGGGCGCTCCACATAACAGGGGCCATTCGTTCCCATCTGTACAGGCGCGGCATTGTAGATGTTCAGCCCGAGCATATCCGGTCTGCCCAGAGACAGGGCGTCGTTGATGTATTGCGGCACAGCACCGATGCAGGCGGAAAGATGCGGCCCACAGAGGTCCGGGCCGGGCCAGCGGCCAAGGCACAGAGGGTCGAGCGACATCGTGTGGGTAAAGGCCCAGTCCTCGTCCGGGCAGGCAAAGGTCAGAGCCCGGGCGGCGTCCACATCTGCTTTTGCCTCAGATACGGGGTAGCAGATGCGGCCTGTGGAGACGAAGCCCACTCTGTTTTCGGCGTCCGTATGGCGGAGCTCCTGCGCGGCAAGGCAGTGCGCATAGATGATATTCTGCCAGCAGGTGAACTGCCCTTCCAGCGGGAGTTTCAGCCCCGGCGCATGCTCACCTGTCCCATAGCCCATTTTCACGATACAGGCAGGCTCATTGAAGGTGAACCACTGGTGGACCCTGCCTTTGAAATGTTCTGCCATTTTTGCCGTGTAGACTGCAAACGCCCGGGCGGTGTCCTCATTCTGCCAGCCGCCCTTTTCTTCCAGCGCCTGCGGCAAATCCCAGTGATACAGCGTAATATACGGCTCGATGCCCGCTTCCAGCAAAGTATTCACAAGACCATCGTAATAGGCAAAGCCTTTTTCGTTCCAGTCCGTGCCGCCGGTGGGGGCGATGCGCGTCCACGCCACAGAGAAGCGATAGGCTTTCAGGTGCATCGACTTCAGCAGTTCGATGTCTTCCCGCCAGCGGTGATAGCTGTCGCAGGCGGTATCACCGGTCTCGCCCCGATAGGTGCGGCCCGGTGTGTGGGAGAAAACATCCCAGATGCTCCGGCCTTTTCCATCCTCGACGGCACCGCCCTCGATTTGATAGGCTGCAGTCGCAGCGCCCCATACAAATTCTTTTGGAAATACTGCCATGTTCGTTCTCCTTTTATCTCGTCAGATACATGTGTACAGGAACTTGAGATCCTTACTGATTATAGTATACTCTTCTGTGTCTGCCAGTGCAAATAGCATTTTATTGGTGACCATTGTGGAAATACACATCAGGATACGCTATACTAAAACAGAGAACATGGAATTCATCTGGCGCAAAAAAGCCAAAGGGAAGGGAAACCAGAATGATAGACAAAATGCTCGTGCGCGGGGCAAAGGTACACAACCTGAAAAACATCGACGTGGACATCCCGCTGAACAAGATCGTGGGCATTGCGGGCGTGTCGGGGTCGGGTAAATCCTCGCTGGCGCTGGGGGTGCTGTATGCCGAAGGCTCCCGCCGGTATCTGGAGGCACTGTCCACCTACACCCGCCGCCGGATGACCCAGGCTTCGAAAGCCTCGGTGGAAGAGGTGCTGTATGTCCCGGCGGCGCTGGCGCTGCACCAGCGGCCGGGCGTGCCGGGCATCCGCAGCACCTTCGGCACCGGCACGGAATTGCTGAACAGCCTGCGGCTCATGTACTCCCGCCTCGCAAGCCACCGCTGCCCGAACGGGCATTACATCCCGCCGACGCTGGCTGTTGCGGCGGGCAAGGAGCTGGTCTGCCCGGAGTGCGGTGCGTATTTCTATGCGCCGTCGGCGGAGGAGCTGGCTTTCAACTCTCAAGGGGCCTGCCAGAAGTGCAGCGGCACAGGCAGCGTCCGGACGGTGGACATGGCGTCGCTGGTGCCGGACGACTCGCTGACCATCGACGGCGGCGCAGTGGCCCCGTGGAACAGCCTGATGTGGTCGCTGATGACAGACGTCTGCCGGGAGATGGGCGTGAGGACGGATGTGCCGTTCCGCGACCTGACCGAACAGGAAAAGGACATCGTCTACCACGGCCCGGCAGAGAAAAAGCATATCTTCTACCACGCCAGGAACTCGAATCAGGCCGGCGAGCTGGACTTTACCTATTACAATGCCGTCTACACTGTAGAAAATGCTCTTGCAAAGGTCAAGGATGACAAGGGCATGAAGCGGGTGGAAAAGTTCCTGCGGGAAGATGTCTGCCCCGAGTGTCACGGCTCACGGCTCTCAGCGGCGGCGCGTGCGCCGAAGCTGCGGGGCATTTCGCTGGACGAAGCCTGCCAGATGACGCTGGAAGCCCTCGTGGAGTGGGTGAAGGGCGTGCCGGGCAGCCTGCCGGAAGAGATGCGCCCGATGGCGGAGAGCATCTGCGAGGCATTCGAAAGTACCGCCAAGCGGCTGATGGACTTAGGTCTGGGTTATCTGACGCTTGACCGCTCGGCCTCGACCCTTTCCACCGGTGAGCGCCAGCGGATGCAGCTGGCCCGGGCCGTCCGCAACCGCACCACCGGCGTGCTCTATGTGCTGGATGAGCCGTCCATCGGCCTGCATCCGTCGAACATCGTGGGCCTGACCGGCGTGATGCACGACCTCGTGGCCGACGGCAACTCGGTCATTCTGGTGGACCACGACACCCAGATCCTGAAAGAGGCCGACTGGGTGATCGAGATGGGGCCGGAAGCGGGAGCTAAGGGTGGACATGTCATTGCCGAAGGGTCGATAGCTGATTTGGAGGCAAAGCCGGAGTCCCAGATCGGGCCGTTCCTCTCCGGAAAAGCTGAGACAAAGCTGCGCCGGTGTGCCAGGGAAGGAGAGATGTTCGCAGAGGGGGCTATCCATCTCTCCACCGGCAGCATCCACACGGTCAAGCCTTTGGAGCTGGACATTCCCAAGGGGCGGCTCACCGTGGTAACGGGCGTGTCCGGCTCCGGCAAAACGACGATGGTGCTGGAAAGCCTCGTACCGGCGCTGGAAGCAAAGGTAAACGGCAGCGCCCTCCCGGCACATATCCGGGAGATTCGCGCCGAGGGCATCGCGCACGTCAAGCTCATCGACGCGACGCCCATCGGCATCAATGTGCGCTCTACCGTGGCGACCTACGCGGGCGTCCACGACGAGCTGCGGAAACTCTATGCCAAATCTCCGGACGCCAGGCAAAAGGGCTTCAAGGCCAGCGATTTTTCCTACAATACTGGCAGTCTGCGCTGCCCCGGCTGCGACGGCACCGGTGAGGTGAGCCTGGACGTGCAGTTCCTGCCGGATGTGAACATCGTCTGCCCCGACTGCCGGGGTTCCCGCTACGCGCGGGCGGCTTACGGCGTGAAGCTGACCAACGAGGCGGAGCAGACAGCCTCTTTGCCGCAGCTGATGGATATGGACGTCAACTCCGCCCTTGAGTTCTGCGGCGGGATGAAGACAGTGAGCCAGCGCCTGCAGACATTGCAGCAGCTGGGTCTGGGCTACCTGACGCTGGGCGAAGAGACGCCCAGCCTCTCCGGCGGCGAGGCCCAGCGCCTCAAGCTGGCCAGCGAGATCGGCCGCACCCAGACCGACTCGGTATTCGTTTTCGATGAGCCCAGCATCGGCCTCCACCCGCTGGACGTGCAGGTGCTGCTGCGGGTGTTCCAAGCCCTGCTGGACAACGGCGCAACGGTCGTTGTCATCGAACACGACCTTGACGTCATCCGCAACGCGGACTATGTCATCGACATGGGGCCGGGCGGCGGCGAGAGCGGCGGCCGCGTCGTGGCAACAGGCACGCCGGAGGAGATCCAGGGAAACCCGGAGAGTATTACCGGAAGATATTTATAACAAAAAGGGGGCAGGTGCTACATGACACCTGCCCCCTTCGTCAGTATTCTTATTTGCTTTCCGGGACACCGCGCAGTTCGGCACGGATGGCACGGAAGCGCTCGGGAACATCTTCTTCCCGGATATTTTTGACGAGATCCGGAAGCTTTGCGGTTTCGCCTACGGGATAGACCATGATGCACCTCCGATGCTTCGCTGACGATCAAAACAAAAAGTTAATTCTCGGAAGAAATATCCCGACCGAAATATTTCTCGCTCAGCTCCTTGAGGGTGCCGTCAGCGCGCAGCTCATCGATGGCGCTGTTGAGGGCGTCGAGGAAGGAAGAGTCTTCGCTCTTGACGATAGGAATCGCAACGTGAGAAGCATCTTCGGTCTGGGCGACCAGCTTGAAGTCGGCGTCCGGATGGACGTTCAGGTAGTCGTAGAAGGAGACGTTGGCGTTCAGGGTGGCGTCGATGCGGCCAGAGGTCAGCAGCTGGATGGTCTCTTCCAGCGTGTCGATGCCCTGCACGGTCGCGCCGTAGCTCTCGGCCAGCTCCATGTAGGTGGAAGCGAGGCTGTTGGCCGTGGTCTTGCCGGCAAGGTCCTCGAAGCTCTTGATGTCGTCGTTATCCTTGCGGACGGCGAGGGCGGTGTGGATGTAACCGTAGGGAGTGGTGAAGTCGTAGGTCTTGGCGCGCTCTTCGGTGACTTCGACACCGTTGCAGACGAGGTCGTAGCGGCCAGCATCCAGACCGGCAAACAGGCTGTCCCAGTCGCTCTCGACGTACTCGGGCTCGACGCCCAGCTTCTCGGCAATGGCACGGGAGACTTCGACGTCGTAGCCCACGAGGGTGTCGCTCTCATCGTGGAAGCTCCAGGGCTGCCATGCGCCTTCCAGCGCGATGATCAGCTTGCCGTTGGACTGGATGGTCTCCAGCTTGTTGGCGGCAGCAGCGGAAGCAGAAGCAGCGGTGCTGGAAGCAGTGGAGGCAGAAGTGTTGGAAGAGCAGCCAGCCAGCGAGAGAACACCGGCAGCGGCCATGACGCTCATGAGAGAAATAAAGGTTCTGCGTTTCATAGGTGATGATCCTTTCTTATTCAGTATGGGAAATTTTCTGAAGGAACTCACGGGTCCTTGCCTCTTTGGGATGGGCGAAGAACTCCTGCGAGGGGGCTTCCTCGACCACGACACCGTTTTCCATGAAGACGGTGCGGGACGAGACGTTGCGGGCAAAGCCCATCTCATGGGTGACGACCAGCATGGTCATGCCCTCCTGTGCCAGCTGCCGCATGACGGCCAGCACTTCGCCGGTCAATTCCGGGTCGAGGGCGCTGGTGGGTTCGTCGAAATAGATGATCTCGGGGTCAGAGGCAAGAGCGCGGGCGATGGCCACGCGCTGCTGCTGACCGCCCGACAGCTGACGGGGATAGTAGTCGGCACGGTCGGCGAGGCCGACCTTTTCCAGCATCTTCATGCCGACGGCATCAGCCTCCGCTTTGGGCATCTTCCGGGCGACGATGAGGCCCTCGGTGACGTTCTGCAGGGCCGTTTTGTTGCGGAAGAGGTTGTAGTTCTGGAAGACGAAAGCCGTCTTGCGGCGCAGCCGCGCGATGCTGGCGCGGTCAGCGTGGGCGAGGTCAAATGTCTCGCCGTCGAAGGTGAGCTTGCCTGCGTCCGCCGTCTCGAGGAAGTTGAGACATCGCAGCAGGGTGGTCTTGCCTGAGCCGGAAGGGCCAAGGATGGCCACGACGTCGCCCTTTTCCACCGTCAAATCGACGCCGCGCAGTACGTCCAGACTGCTGGTCGGCTTGGGGGCGCGGCCAAAGATGCCGGGATGGACGCCGGGCTTTGCGTAAGTATGGAAGGATTTGTGGACGCCGCGTATCTCTAACATTGCCATAACAGCCACACTCCTTTCTTACTGGAAGCCGTGGGCGTTGAGCTGGCGCTCCAGCAGCCCTTGCAGCTTGGTGATGACGGTACAGAACAGCAGATACACCACAGCCACCTCACAGT
>OLVX01002917.1_pt1 | contig 11576 bp, 9 predicted proteins | sample 1673271 | NCBI WGS metagenome assembly OLVX01 (sample SAMEA3178939, study PRJEB25190) | human gut metagenome | biome: human gut; feature: human-associated habitat; material: faeces | place: Austria | collected 2013 | reverse complement strand
TTTTGCATTGAAACAAAGCCTTCTAATCCACAATCATGAATAATTTCACGAATTTTATCTATAAACAAATACTTGTTTGGAATATTTTTGTAAATCTTTATTAAAACGCTTACATAATGGCCATCAACTAATTTGTCATTGAAATCTTTAGGAAAGTAAGAACTTATTATAGATTTAACTGCTACAGAATTATCTATAGATGATATTTCATTGGCAATAGTATGTTCAATGCTATTATGAATAGTAGTATTTTTTACAAATTCAAGGATAGCATTATTTAAATTTTCCTCCAATTCTTCAATTTCAATAGGTTTTTCAACATAATTGATAGCTTTTAGCTTAATAGCAGATTTTAAATATTCTTTATCTGAATAACCACTCATAAAGAGTATCATGCAGTTAGGATAAAGCTCCCTTGTTTTAAATGCTAAATCTATGCCATTTAGTCTAGGCATACGAACATCTGTCAGAAGTATGTTTGGTTCAAAATCTTTTAATATTTCTAGAGCATTAATACCATCATAAGCCTCCTTGACTTCGCTTACATTAAGCTTGTCCCAGTCAACCATATCTAGGATACCTTGTCTAGTAAATCTTTCGTCATCTGCAATAAGTACTTTAATCATAATCCACCTCCATTAGATATCATATAAAAGTATAACATTAAAAAAGAATATATTTCAATAAAAAGGTAAAAATGAGATAATTTATTTATGTAAATGTTTAAAATAAAAATATTTTACTATAATCAAAGAATTTTACCATAATTACATCTTTTATAAGATGTTATTATTTATACATGAGATGAAAACGTATAATAAGGGGGATTGACAATGGAAAATCAAATTGAGAACAATGTTTTTAGTGATGATAAGATTTCGACTGCAGGAATAAAGCAAGAGTCATCATTTACTAGAGCATTAAGAAAGAATAGAGTTTTACTTATGATGCTTATTCCTGCATTTTTGTATTTCTTTATTTTCAGTTACTTGCCAATGAGTGGGGCAATAGTAGCATTTAAAAGTTATAATTTTAGGGAAGGTATTTTTGGAAGTCCATGGGTAGGTTTCAGTAACTTTGAATATTTCTTTAAATCTGGACAAGCATGGACAGTAACTAGAAATACAATTCTATATAATGTAGGATTTATAGTAGTAAATACAGTATTACAGATGGGACTTGCTATATTTATATCTGAAATTGGAGGCAAGTATTTCAAAAAAGTTACACAAACAGCAATGTTTTTACCATACTTTATCTCTTGGGTAGTTGTGGGAATGATTGCTTATAATTTCTTAAATGTTGATTATGGTACAGTAAACACAATTTTAAATAAATTAGGTATGGAAAGTATCAATTTTTATGGGACTAAGTGGGTATGGCCAATAATAATTACTGCTTTCTGTGCATGGAAAAATGTTGGATATGGAACAGTATTATATTTAGCAGCTATAATGGGAATTGACCAAGAAATCTATGAAGCAGCACAAATAGATGGAGCAAACATATTCCAAAGAATATTTAAGGTAACAATACCTTGTCTTGTTCCAACGTTAATAATTTTAACATTATTATCAATAGGTAATATCTTCAGAGGAGATTTCCAAATGTTCTATCAACTGGTAGGAAATAATGGACCATTATTCCCAATTACAGATGTTATAGATACATTTACCTTTAGATCACTGATACAATCAGGAGAAGTTGGGATGTCAGCAGCTGCAGGTCTTTATCAATCAATATTCTGTTTCATAACAATTATTATTACTAATAAGATTGTTAAATCATATGATAAAGATTATTCATTATTCTAGGAGGTGATGTTTGATGAAAAAGTCAAAGGATATAAAAGCGTTTAATATATTAAGTTATACAGTAGTTACTTTAATTGCACTGTTTTGTTTTATTCCATTTCTTATTGTAGTTATGGGGTCAATTACAGATGAAAAAGAAATCATTGCTAATGGTTTCTCACTTTTACCAAGTAAATTATCACTTAGTGCATATGGAACTGCATTAAAGGAACCAATGGCAATTTTAAGAGCCTATGGGATAACTATAAGTCTTACTATAATTGGTACTGCTTGTGGGTTATTTATAGTGGCAATGACAGCTTATGTTTTACAAAGAAAAGATTTTAAGTGGAGAAATAAATTTTCATTTTACTTCTACTTTACAACATTATTTAATGGTGGATTAGTACCATGGTACATTTTAATGGTTAAATATTTAGGGTTAAAAGATACTTATCTTTCTTTATTAATACCACCAATGCTTAGTGTTTTCAATATAATACTTATGAAAAGTTATATTGGAGGAATTCCACAAGCTTTAACAGAATCAGCTAAGATTGATGGTGCAGGGGACTTTACAATATTTGTGAAGATTATACTACCATTAATTAAACCAGCATTAGCAACAGTTGGTCTTTTAATAGCTTTAGGATATTGGAATGACTGGTATAATTCAATGTTATTTATAAATAATGAAAATTTATATTCACTTCAATACTATTTATATAAAATAGTTAATAATATTGAAGCTTACAAGACGATACTAGCACAAAATAGTTCAGCAGTATCAGGAGCAATTGAAATGCCAAGTGAATCGTTAAAGATGGCACTTACAGTAATTGTTACAGGACCAATAATATTAGTTTATCCATTTATTCAAAAGTATTTTGTAAGTGGTGTGACAATTGGAGCTGTAAAGGGCTGATAAAACAATAGATAGTAATTCTTATGGTAAGGAGAGGAAAAGAGATGAAAAGAAATTTAGTAAAAAGAATGTCTGCTATAGCTTTAAGCCCATTAATGGCAGGAACAATGATGGTAGGTTGTGGATCAAGTTCTTCAGGAACAGCAGGAACACTAGCATCTGGGGTATTAACAGATAAAGAAGTAACATTAAAGATGTATTTAATAGGTGATAAACCAGCAGACTTCGATGAAGTATATGACAAAGTAAATTCAATAATGAAAGAAGAAATAAATGCAACTTTACAAGTAAATTTTATTCCATGGTCAGATTTAGCAACAAAATATCAATTATTATTCCAATCAGGTGAAGATTTTGATTTAATATTTACAGCTTCAGGATGGGGATATTATAGTCAAGTGGCAACTAAAAACGGTTTCTTAGAATTATCAGATGAGATGCTTCAAGAATATGCACCAAATATTTATGCAAGTGAACCGGAAGAGGGGTGGAGCCAAGCTAAAATAGATGGAAAAGTATATATGGTTCCAAATGATAAGAGTGAATATGGAATAAATGTATTTGGTGTTAGAGGAGACTTAATGGCCAAATATGGATTTGACTCAATAACTTCTTATGATCAATTAGAAAAATTTATGGATGCTGTAGCAACAGGTGAAAGCTCCAATGGTATAAAAGTAATAGCAAATGGTGGAGGACAAAATCTTCAATGGCCATACATGCTTGAAAGATATGGATTTAATACTATATCAGGAGCTCCAACTCCAACTTTAGGATTTGATGTAAATGATAATTCAGGAGAGGTGTTTGCCTTTGTTGATACTGATGAGTATTTAGAATATGCAACTAAAATGAAGGAGTTTGCTGATAAAGGATATTGGGCTGCTGACTCAATATCAAGTAAAGCTACTAGAGATGATGATTTTGAAGCAGGAAAAACAGCTGTAATGGTTTGGAATTTAGGATCAGTTGCAAATAGCGTTACAGAAATGAATAATGTTCATCCTGAATGGAATACTCAATTAATTGATTTATCAGAAGGTATATCTAAAACTGTTCAACCATATACAAATGGTGGTATGGCTATAAATGCTAGTTCAAAAAATCCAGAAAGAGCATTAATGGCAATAGAATTATTAAGATCTAATGAAGAAATTAATAAACTTACTTGGTATGGGGTAGAAGGAAAGCACTATACAACTGATGGTAACCAATATTATACACCAACAGAAAATGCTTCAAATTACCCAGCTGAAGAAGTATGTCCATGGGGATGGTATTCATCTAAGTATGCTATGACTTCATCTACTGAACCAGAAATAGTTCAAGAAACTATTAATAAGTGGAAAGAAAATGATACAGTAGATAATCCACTTACAGCTTTTACATTTGATGATTCAAAGGTGAAAAATGAAATGAGTGCTGTTGGTAATGTAGTTACTCAATATGGTGTTCCAATAGATTTAGGAATGGTAAGTGATGTTAATGCAGCTATAGCAGAATATAAAACTAAATTAAAAGAAGCTGGATTAGATAAGATTACGGAAGAATGTAAAGCACAAGTTGAAGAATTCTTAAAATCTTATAATGAGTAAGACACACTATTATAAACAATGAATAATTTAAACTTATAAATTATCATGATGTTTTAATTATATATATTTCCTTGGAGCCCCTTTAAAGTGGGGTTCCAACTTTCAATTTTAAAAATATACTTTTTAAAACTAAAAATGTATTCGTTACCAGAGAATAAAAGGAGAAAATTTATGACAAAAAGATATGATTTATTTAATAATATAATAGGAAAAGAATTTTTACATGGAGGAGACTACAATCCAGATCAATGGCTTGAGTATCCTGAAATAATAAAGGAAGATGTAAGGCTTATGAAGTTAGCACACATAAATTGTGCTGCTATTAATATTTTTGGCTGGAGTGCCATAGAGCCTGAAGAAGGAAAATATGAATTCGAATGGCTTGATAATATAATGGATGATTTATATAAAGCAGGAGTAAACATAATACTTGCAACACCAAGTGGAGCAAGACCAGCATGGATGTCAGAAAAGTATCCAGAAGTTTTAAGAGTAAATGCAGATAGAACTAAAAACCTTCATGGACAAAGGCACAATCATTGTTATACATCACCAGTATATAGACAAAAGACTTCAGAATTAAATAGAAAGCTAGCTGAAAGATATAAGAATCATCCAGGACTTATCTTATGGCATATTTCTAATGAACTTGGTGGAGATTGTCACTGTGAATTATGCCAAGAACGTTTTAGAAATTGGCTTAAGGAAAAATATCATAACAATTTAGATGAATTAAATTCAGCATGGTGGACAGGGTTTTGGAGTCATAAATTCAATAGTTGGAGTCAGATTGAAAGTCCATCACCACTTGGAGAAATGCAAGTTCATGGACATAATTTAGATTGGCGAAGATTTGTTAGTGATATGCATATTGATTTCTATAAAAGTGAAATAGCTCCAATTAGGGAAATAACGCCTAATATACCTGTAACAACTAATTTTATGGGTGATTACCCTAGAATGGGCTTATTTGGTGGAATAAATTATGGTGATTTTGCTAAAGAAGTTGACATAGTATCATGGGATGAATATCCAGCTTGGCATAACAATTGGGAAACTACGGAAGAATTAGCTTCTAATGTTGGTTTTGTTCATGATGTATATAGATCATTGAAAGGTGGACAACCATTCTTGATTATGGAGAGTACACCAAGCTTAGTAAATTGGCATAAGATTAATAAAGGTAAGAGACCAGGAATGCACCTTTTATCATCATTACAAGGAGTAGCTCATGGAGCAGATTCAGTACAATATTTCCAATGGAGAAAAGGAAGAGGAAGTTCTGAAAAATTTCATGGTGCAGTAGTTGACCATTGTGGACATGAAAATACAAGAGTATTTAGAGAAGTAACAGAAGTTGGAGAAAGCTTAAAAAAAATCAAGACAAATACTGCAGGCAAATTTTTTATTTCAATGATAGCATTTACTATATTTGAATATGTTGTATCTGTTGTGCTTGAGAGTTTATTTGGTTTAAGATGGTGGGATTATACAGGTGAGCCATTTAATTTTCAAGGAAGAATAAGCCTTGCATATTCAATTGCATGGGGAATAATTGGAACTATTTTTGTAGAAAAAATTCATCCTTTTTTGAAAAAACAGTTAGAAAAGCTTACAATTAAAATTCCACATAAGGTTCAAGTTATTTTATTGAATGTCTTTTTAGTAATTATTTTGATTGATTTTGTGATGTCTATAACGAGATATTCAATTGCTTTATATTAACAAAAAAGGGATTTGGGGCGGTGGCCCCATAATCCCTTTTTACATTTTCATACCCTTTGTACCTTTTAGACCATTTAGTGAAACACCTGATAAAATATTACTGTCAAAAGAAAAAGTTAAATTTTTTTCTTCACGATTTCTTTTCAAACTTAAATCAATAAGTTTATCAAGTAAATCTGTATAATTCAAATTAGCAGCTTTCCATAAATGGAATGATAGGGAACCAGGTATTGTATTTACTTCATTAACATATATTGCGTTAGTATCTTTATCTATCATAAAATCTATACGAATAACACCTGAACAACCTAAAACTTTGAAAGTTTTGATACTAAGTTTTTGAATAGTTTGTTTTACATCTGGACTGATATCAGCAGGTAGTTTTAATACTCCAGCATTCATTGATTTTGTTCCACCTAATTTTTTATTTCCAGAGATATATTTATCATTAAAACTTAAAATTTCATCAGTTTTTATAGGTTCTTCACATTCTGAAGCTTCTGCAGATTCATAATCTCCAACTACAGAGCAGTTAACTTCTTTTAGATTCTTAATTGCCTTTTCAACAAGTATTTTTCTTGAATATGAAAATGCATCTTCTAGAGAATCAATCAATTCTTCTTTATTTTTCGCAATTTGTATTCCTACACTAGAACCTAAATTAACAGGTTTTACAATAACAGGATAAGCAAATTCTTTTTCAACTGAATCAATAATATTTTCTGCACTTTCATTATAATCTTTTAAAGTAAAACATTTGCAATTTAAGATAGGAATATCATTATCTTTTAATATACATTTGCATACATACTTGTCCATTCCACAAGCAGAAGAAATAACATCACTTCCAACGTAAGGAATATTAAACATTTTTAAATATCCTTGTAAAGTTCCATCTTCAACATTTGTTCCATGAACGATAGGGAAGGCAATATCAATATAATCATAAACACTACTTTCATAGAATTTTTTATTACATTTTAACAAAATAACTTTATTACCTCTTTGGGCTAAAGTGACTTGTGAACTAATATGAAGCAAATTATCAATATTTTTATATTGATTTATATCACCTATAAAATTACCACAATACATTTTATTTTCTTTTGATATGTATATAGGAACAATATCATATTTATTTTTATCAATATTTTCAATAGCTTGAAGTGCTGTTATTATAGACACTTCATGTTCTACGCTTTTTCCTCCAAAAAATACACCAATTTTAGTTTTCATAATTATCAAATCCTTTCTATATATTATAATTATCAGGTAAATCATTTTCTAGCAAAACAGTTACCTTATTATTAATATTTAATTGAGATATATGTTGCATAGCTTCTTGAGGGGTATTTACAATAAAGATTTTATCTTCATTAAAATTCATAGAATTAATACCTTCTAAAATATATTTTGCTGATTTACTATTTACTAAAAATATATAATCACATATATTTACCATGTATTTACCAAGTTCAAAATTATATTTTTCTTCATCTTTACCTAGTTCTATTAATCCAGGAGTAACGATTATTTTTGTTCCTTCAAATTCTGCCAAAGTATCTAATGCTGATTTAGAGCTTATAGGGTTAGAATTATAAGAATCATCAATTATATTTAAGTTTCCATGAGGGATTAATTCTAATCTATGTTCTACGTTTTTAATTTCTCGTACAGAGTTTACAATTTTATTTAATGGAATACCTAAATAATTTGCAACACCTATTGCACCAGTTAGATTTATAACATTGTGTTTTCCGATAAGTTTTGTTTTAAATTCTAATTTTTCTTTTGATTTATTAGATGATAATGTAAATGAAAGTCCTCTAGAAGATGAGGTTAAATTAAAACTGTTATAGTCTAAATTTTCATTATAAACACCATATGTTAAAATATTTTTATTTAAATCTTGTTTTGCAAGATATTCATTATTATAATTCAAAAATGTAATACCATTATTTTTTGTAACACTATCCATTAACTCAAATTTTGTTTTTATTATATTATCAATAGATTTAAAACTTTCTAAATGTTGAGGACCTATTGCTGTAATAATTCCAATTTTAGGTTCTACTATATCGCAAATTTCTTTTATATCACCAATATGTGTAGCTCCCATTTCACATATAAAAATTTGATGAAATGGTTTTAAATTTTCTCTTATTGTTTTTACAACACCCATAGTGGTATTATAATTTTTTGGAGTTACCAATACTTCATATTTGGAAGATAAAGTTTTTGCTAAAAAATTTTTAACACTTGTTTTTCCATAACTTCCTGTAACACCGATGACTAATAAATTAGGCATATCTTTTAATATTTTTTTTGCTTGATTGATATAGTATCTTTTTCCTAATAGTTCAATAGGAGAATTTATAAAATTTGCTATAAGAGCTATGATAGGGGATAAGATATTTAAAATGCAAAGTTTTATAAAAATTAGATTTGTACTATTTGCAGTTATAAATATAAGCAAAATCAATAATATTTCTGTTATAAACATTCTTTTAACTCTGTTTGTAAATTTAAAAGGAATTTTTGCTTTCTTTTTAGGTATATTATAAAAAATCGATAAAGCTAAAAATATTATAGCGATTATAGAAGTTGTAACATTATTAAATGTTAATAGCAGTGTTGGAAATGCTATTAATAAAATTTGCAAGACAATCTTTTTATAATTATTTTTTATCCAATGCAATTGCTTTTTAAAGAAATAGGAATTTAGTTGAAACATATGCATGTGAAATACTAGCAAAACAACTAAATTTATTATATATTCTGTAATAATAATTTGTTTCATTAGTTACCTCCATTAAGAAATGTATTTATTATTTTATTTACGTATCCAGGTTGTTCTAAAAATACATAATGAGAACAATTTTCTACTCTTATTAGGCCTGCATCTGGTATAAGCTTTTCCATAAGTTCTCCATCAGATATAGGTGTGGCTGTATCATTAGAACCCCATATTAATAGAGTAGGGACATTTATATTTGATAAAAATTCTCGTAAATCATAATTTATTAACTGTACTAAAGTTCCTTTCATTATTGGACTTGCATTTTTGTAATCTTCTGAACCAAAATTATTTTTTAATTTCGTAATTAAATTTGGAAAAATTTTTTTGATAGGCTTTAACTCTAAAATATTTTTACCAATTTTGGCTAATTTCACTTTTGAATTTTGATATAAATTTTTTTCATTTACCACATCCATTTGGACCAACTATACATAAATTTTCTCCATTATTTACTTTAAAACTTAAATTTTTTTCATTCATAAGTTTTATTATAATTCTTCCACCGTTAGAATGCCCTATTAAAGATAGTTCATTTATATTTTGACTTTTTATAAAATCAATAACAAATGTTACATAATCATCCAAATTCCAGCTAGTATTAGGTTCTTCAGATTCTCCAAAACCAGGCATATCTAAACAATAAACAGTGTTGTAGGTAGAAAGAGAATTAATAATTGGCATGTAAGTATTAATAGTTGTACCCCAACCAGGAAGAATCAAAACAGCTTTTCCATTTCCTTTTTTTATGTAGTTTATAGTTAAGTCATTTATAGTAGTTTTTATAGTAATCACCTTCTTAAAATTTTTTTTATAACATTTTATATTTTTATTATATAAAAAGCAACTCACATAAATTCACACAAAAAAACATAATTCACGTCAAATTCACAAATAAAATTGACTGAAAGTTCTTTTGGTAGTATAATTATTAGGGAGTGATTTTTATGTTACAAAGAAAATTTATAAGATTAAATATAAATGATAATTATCTTTCTTTAGGAAATGTATTTAGGATTATAAAGGAAGAAGCAAATAACACTAATATGTTTTTGCAGTCTGATTTATTTGCAATAATATTTAATACATATAATATCGCAGATAGTACTGTTAATAATTATTGTACAGGTTTTAGAGCAATAAACCCTAAATATAGAAGTTATTTTAAAGAAATTGAAAATATATTTGAGCAAGATAAGACTGTTTTTGTTTCAACTGTTGGAAAAATATTAGAATTAATTGAAGGTAAAGAAATTAAGGCTGATAATATTACTATTGATCAGATAAATGAAAATTTTAAATTGAAACATATATGTAATAGACTATATAATATAAGTAAAAATGATTCAGATGTAAGTATAAGATTATCAAACGAATTGTATAAAAATTTAGAAGAAAATAATTTATATGATTTTATGGCTCAAGTTTTATTTTATGTCATATTAGATAAAAAACAACCAATATATATTAATGAGCAGTTAAATGATATTGTTGAAAAAAGTATATATGATACAAATATTTCTTTTAATGATATTCAAGAATTTATTGATATTCAATTAAATTCAGGAATTTTGTCAATAAGAGGTATTAAAGAATTAGCAAAAAAAGATAATCCTTTTGCTTGTTTTGAAATTGCATCAATGGAATTTTATGGAATAATTACAGGTAAAAAAAGATATGAAGAAGCATATAAATATTATAAAATTGCTGCCGAACATAATCATCCTGTAGCTAATTGGGCAATAGGATATTTATATTATGAAGGATATATTGGAAATAAATCAAAAAGAGATTTATATTTAGCTTTCAAGTATTTTAATAAAGCGAGAAAACTTAAATGTTCTAATGCATTTAATAGCTTTGGATTAATTATATTAAATGGTAATATGCCACATATTAAAAAGAATAGGGATAAGGCTATTGAAATGTTTAAAAAGGCTAAATCTTTGGGAAATATTTATGCTTATAATAATTTAGGTAAGATATGTGAAGATGAAAAGGATTATAAAAAGGCATTTGACTATTATCTTGTTTCAGCTGATTCGGGTGAAAGTTGGGCTGCAAACAAAATAGGGGATTTTTATAGGAATGGTGTTGTAGGTAAAAAGGATTTAAAGAAGGCATTTGAGTATTATACTGTATCAAGTGAGAGTCCTAAATTTATTTTGTGCCCTTGGTCTAAATATAATTTGGCTAAGTATTTTTATGAATGTGGAAATTTGGAAATTGGTGTAAAACAGGATATTAATATGGCTGTTGAATTATTAGAGGATGTTTCTGATGAATTAAATGAAGCTAGGGAAGAGTTAGCAAAATTGAGGAATATTCAATAATACTTCACAATTATTGTTGAATATGGTAAAATAGATAATAAAGAATAAGGAAAAAATAGTTTCTATTTATTTATTTTATAATAAGTTTTTAGACGTGTTTTCAAAAGATATCTATGAAGATTATGATATTTTAAATAAACTTTTGGAGGAAGAATTTAAAGTTAAAATTCCTGAAAAAGTAAAAGATAAAGTTTTTTATAAAGAAGGAAAAACACATATTTAGATTTTGAAAAAACAAAAGATTTTATAATAGAAACTGCAAAATATGATTTAGAAGATATAAAAAAGGCAGTATTAAAAAATGATGAAAATTGGTTAAAAATTAAAAAATTAAAACATATTTAAATTATTATTGGAGCCAATAAGCAGAATCGAACTGCTGACCTACGGGTTACGAATCCGTTGCTC
>OLVX01002905.1_pt1 | contig 11630 bp, 10 predicted proteins | sample 1673271 | NCBI WGS metagenome assembly OLVX01 (sample SAMEA3178939, study PRJEB25190) | human gut metagenome | biome: human gut; feature: human-associated habitat; material: faeces | place: Austria | collected 2013 | reverse complement strand
GCGGAGGCAAGACTCGAACTTGCGACCTCATGGGTATGAACCATGCGAGCTACCTACTGCTCCATCCTGCGATATTTAGTGCCGCGCACACATTTATGCCACTAAAGTACCACTTATTCCGCTAATAAATACTACAAATCAACTACTTATACAAGCTTTACAATGCTAACACATTGAAAAACGACTATACTATCCCCCTATAAATATTTATTAAAACGTTATAATACACCACTTCAAAAGAAACATCATACCCAAAACATCCTTTTTTTAATGCGAAATCGTAAGTCCATTTTATACAAAAGTAAACGATATATACATTATCGTAAGTCCATTCAGGTAAGTCCATTAGTAAGTCCATTCCACTTTTTAACACTTCCACACTTTATAAGTCACCGACAAGAATTTCCCTATCCACTGATTTCGGATCATCCAAATAAGAAGTCTGTCTAAACGCTCTAAACAGTAAATCTTTGCAATTCAAATACTTCTATATATTAATTATTTGGAATATCTTTGCAAAAGAAACTTCTAAATAGCAACAATATGACTAAAGTAATCCACGTTCACCTCATTTTCGAGAAGAAGGACTATTATTTCGGCAGCATCAGTGTCATTTATACCGTTTTGAACGACACTCAAATAGGTATCAAGCAGAGCAGCCTTCTCCATGCCGGTCTATACGATGGTGTCGTCAAAATAACCCGTAGGGCCATTATCAAGCAGTCCCACCTCATCCGTAGCACTCAGGAGTAACCCACACTATCCCGCACAAAAAAGGCTGAATTGTGCCCCTAAACGCATCAATTCAGCCTTCATATTTCCTCAATGTAACACATAACCGTTTAGAAGGTTTTAAAAGTCGGCCAGATGTAACTCTAATGTAACCGAATGTAACAATTCGATTTGTATTCGGCATTTGAGGTCAATGCGTATCAATCCCTTTATTCATCGGAGTTTCATCATATTTTCCTTGTTTATGATTTACACACAATTCGTTCTGTCCCCCTTAGTCGGGGCTCAGGTCGCGGTGACCGCACAGCCGGGAACCGGGATAATCCTTCAGCAGCAGCAACACAAGCACATGCAGGGAGTGCTTTTGGAAAAGGGTGCGTGTATCGGCAGGGCGACCACACTCGTCAAGACCGCCTTCGTAGCAGACACCGATGCTACCTGCATTCCAACCCCGGACATGGGCACCAGGCAGGGACAAGGGACGCAGGGACTTGATGTCACCGTTCTTGCGGATATAAAAATGATAGCCTGCGCCGGAGAAGCCCCGGCGCAGGTGGTCTGTCGTCAAGTCGTGCTCCGTATAGCAGCGGTCGCAGCGGGTGGCGGAACAATGGACGACGATAAGATTGATGAATCTCATGAGAATTAAAAATTAGAAATTAAAAATTAAAAGTGAAGGAAACCCGCTACACTGTCATGGCATGGGCGCTCAGGGCACCAATAAGCGCGGAGGCTACAGCGATTATCACTTTCAGAATCTTATCCCAAACAGATGATTTTGTACTCATAAAATTAAGGATTAATAGTTAAGAATTAATGGTTAAGAATTAATGGTTAAGGATTAGTGATTAAGGATTAAGGGCTAATGATTAATGGTTAATCATTAGGGATTGATTAGCGATAAGCGATTTGCTTGTGTTCATTAACCATTAATCACTAACCCTTAATCATTCCTTCTTTATCCCAGCGGATTTTCGCCCTGGTCGCCGTCGTCGCCGGAGCCGCCTCCGGAACCACCGCCTTGATTGCCGCCGCCGGAGCCGCCCTCCTCGGGCTTGTCGAGCACAAAGCCCACATTCGCCGGGCTGCGGGTCACGGCGGTACTGCCGTTCACCAGCTTCAGCTCCTTGTCGGGGATAAAGCGGATATTCACCTTCGAGATATTGCGCACCGTACATTTGTCCGAGGCCTCCATGCCGGGACAGCGGAACGTCATGTGGAAAGTGCCCAGCTGGTTCAGCTTCACCTTGTCGCCATTGGCAAGGTTGCCTTGAATCTCCTCCACCAGGGCTTCGATGACGTGCTTCACGTCGCCCTTCGTCATGGCACAGTTTTTCTGAATGGAGGCGGCAAGGACATCGATGTCCACGGTGCCGCAGGTCTTGGGTTTCTGACGGAGATAGTACAACATGGGCGAAGCCGGGTTGCTCACGATTTTACGGCGCTGGAAGCGCTCTACAATTACATCCATAAATTTAAAAAGTTAAGGTTTAAGTTAAGAAAAATGAGTTATAAGAGAGAAGTGGGTAAGGGAAGGGATAGGGCGCCCGAATCAATGATTATTCCTTTTCTTAAGCACATTACAAAGATACAACATTAAGAAGCGGAAGTCAAGTGTTTTGCCATTTTTTTTACTACAAAAAACACGGAGACACAGAGTTTTTCAAGCAATAAGAAAAATCTCCGTGTCTTTGTGTCTCTGTATTCTATAAATTTCCATCCATCACTTTGCATTCCTCGTCAGCCACTCCAATGGTGGTATGTAGTCCACCAGTTTTGTCATGCTTTGGTTATGATGGAAATAGACTTCACCGGTTTTGCCATTACGGTGCTTGGCTATGATGACGATACCCAGGCCATCGGTGGGATAAGTACTCTTCTTATCGACGGTCTTGCCGTAGAGGGCAGGGCGGCAAAGCAGCATTACCATATCCGCATCCTGCTCTATGGCGCCGCTCTCGCGCAGGTTGCTCAGGGTGGGGCGATGGTCTATGCTACCGTCGCTCGCCCGGTTCAGCTGACTCAGCAGCAGTACGGGGATATCCAGCTCCTTGGCCAGCAGCTTTGCCTTGCGGCTTGCCTGCGCCACTTCCTGCTCGCGGTTGCGGTTTTTCTGGTCACTCCTCATGTCACATAGTTGCAGATAGTCCACAATCACCATGTCACAGCGATTCTTGCTCTTCAGCAGGCGGGCGGAAGAACGCACGCGGTCCATGCTCGTCATCGGATGGTCGTCTATCAGTATGGGCAACCGCGACAACTCGGCAGACGCCTCATGCACCTGCCTCACCTCGCCGGGTGTGAGCTGGCCGCTGCGCAGGTGTTGCGGGTCTACCCCCTCCGTAGCTGCAAGCAGCCAGCGGTCGCCCAGGCGCTCGCCTTGCATTTCGAGGCTGAAGACCACCACATGACGCCCCGCCATGGCAGCGGCACGGGCCAGGTGGAGGGCAAAGGCCGTCTTCCCCACCGACGGACGGGCAGCAAGGATGTTCAAGTCGCCGCGCTGCCAGCCCGCCGTAACGTGGTCCAGAGCGTCAAAACCCGTAGGGATACCCGTAATGCCGTTGCATCCGTGCTCCATACGCTGCTCCACCTCGGCCAGCGTGTCGTCCATCAGCCGGTCTATGGAGCGAAGGTGGTCGGCTACGCCGCTCTCGTCCTCCAGCCCCTCCAGCAGTCGATGGGCTTCCACCAGGATGTCGTCAATATCCATCGACTCGTCGGCACTGAACGCCAGCAGTTGCTGGAATCCCGTACGCATGATACGCCGCGTGTGCAATTGCCTAAGGATGAGCGCATGATACTCCAGATGAGCACTGGAGCTGACCTTCGAGCTGATGCGTAACAGTTCGTAAGGCCCGCCCACGGCATCGAGTTTGCCACGGGCTGCCAGTTCGTTCTTCAGCGTGATGGTATCTATGGACTTTGCGCTGCGATACATCGATTGCAGGGCGGCAAAAATTTCCAGATTCTTCTCCTCGTAGAACATCTCGGGACGAAGTTTGTCCACCACCAGAGGCATGGCAGCGCGCTCTATCATGCAGGCACCGATGACAGCTTCTTCGAGGTCACTGTCGTGGGAAAAAGTAGTTTCAGTCATCATATTCATTTTCAAAAGATTTGTCCGCCAGATAGGTGGCGGCTTGTTTACAATATTTTTGGTTGTTCAGATGGTCGTAATATTCGTCGATGTTGTCCAGTGCCCGCTGTTTCTCGCCTACCGTCAATTTTTTCCATTCGCGACGGGCCCGGCCGATGTTTACCTTGGGATGCTCGGTGATGTCATGAAACTTTTCCCAGAAGATGCAGAAGTCCTCTCCCACCCCAGCCACCGGCGCTGCCTTCTTCTTCCGCGGGGCTGCTTTAGGACGGGCATTGCCAGTAAGGAAATCATAATCGGGGATACGGATGTGCATCACGTAGGGGTTGGCCACCCGCTCCACGATGCCGGCGTCGAACATCTTGTTGAAGAAGTAGCGCGTACGGTTGCGGGGCCACCCCAATATCTCCATCCAGCGGGCCAGGGAAAGTACGGACTCGCCACGTACACAGTCGAAAAGGTGTCCCCTGACGTTGCAGGTCACCGTGCTGTAGTTGACGTGTGTCAGCACAAAGACAAAGGCTTCGAAGGCATCGGCGGCTTTCTCTCCGGTTTTCATATTCATTTGTTCCTCAAACAAGGCTTTGGGGAAGAGGAGATAGCCTTTCTTCAGCATCTCCGTTGTCATGGGTCTCATTTCTTTTTCCATTTTTGTCTATTCTTAATTCGATAATGCGACAAAGGTAAGGGACCAGCCAGGGGGATACAAATAAGCAGTTAGAATCGGCTAAAAATTAATGAAATACATAAGGTGGCGAGAGAGGGGTTCACCTCATCCTCCACCACCCTATATAATAATATACTAAAATAATCAGAATGTATTAGAAATACATTCTCTATTTCGCATATTTTTTAGAGACCAGAAGATACGGATTTTTCACGGTCATATCCTTCACGTGGTCGGGCATCCCCCAGTAGCTCAGGAGGATGCCTATCTGTACGGGGGTGAGGTGGGCAGTCCTGGTGGTATAGCCCTGGTCCGTCAGGTCCTTCAGCAGGCAAGCGTGTTCCGCAATGGAACGGCGCAGGGCCTTTACAGCCGAGCAGGCATACGCGTAGTTTGGGTAATAGGCCACTGCCACATCTGCAATGCGATGGCATCCCTCGAGCAGCCATTCAAAACTTTGTTCTTTTATCATTTTGCATATATTTATTAATAAAACATGTTGCAAAGTTAGAATGGGAGGGAAAACTGGGAAAGTTCGAGTGGCAATAAGAAAACTTGCTCAAGAAAAATGAATGTGTCAAAACGGTTGATGACACACCCTCACTGTCTTATTGATAAAAGCAACACTTTCATACTATAATAGTAAAGCACACATTTTGTGTATTTCATGCAACTTATCGGTCAGCGATTTTTCTTTAAGAGAGACAGCCATATTATATCTCGCCTGCCTATTAACGAGGAGTTCCGCACTAATCCCTAAGGCTGCTTCTACCATAAGAGCGAAGTCACTGGTTACGTCTCCCTCTCCCTCTTGAAGTACCCCAGCACCGTGGCCGGTGTGAGACAGCAGCGTTCTACGCTTTTCAGGCGGCTCTGAAAAGTATATCGGGAGCATAGCACAAGGCAGAACCAAGTATAGTTCAAGCTACGGTGCAAGCGGTGCTGAAGGTGGTCGAAAAAACGGGAAACACGGGCAAAGAAGCTAGCGATACGCTCGCGGGGGACAAAACGGGAAGGCTGTGCGGCAGCATTACGGGAGCGCTTGGCGGTACGTTCCATCTGTGCAAGGGTATACTCCAGTTGCTCGATGTCATTGCGGGTGTTCTCCATGGTTTGTTCCAATTTCTCGCGTCGTGCCTGCTGCTTGGTATATCGTTCTTTTCTGTCAGCGATTCGGTTTTTGAGGTCTTCTGCGGTGAGGTTTATTCCTTTGTTCTGGATTGATTTCATTATAAACGTCTGTTTTATAGTTGTTTGTCTGTATATAAGTTCACGAAAACACATCATCCGTCTGCACCGAATGCATAATGCATAAAGGGCAAACGGATGATATATCAGGAGCAAATGTACGATGAATATTGCAGATAAAGTTCTTAATGACCATTAAGTCTTGTTATAAAACATGATATTATCTACTGCAAATTTGGAGATTATCAGAAAACACGTACCTTTGCAATGTGTTTTTCATAGTATTAGATTTAAGGTTAACAAAAGATTGGCTGTCTGGGATAGATAGCCTTTTTTTATGCCCGCACCATTCGATTCATCCAATTAGTATCAATTCACTTTATACAACTTTTTAACCCACCAAAAGTGTTTTTAGACCCCAAAAGTTGTAGATTATAAATACTATGTTTATATTTGCAACATGAAAAAAGCGCTCGAGAAAATGTAGTATCTACAACTCGTCTGTGAAGTAGGTGGCGGTTGTGATATAGACAGCGTTCATAAGACAAACAAGCAAGCAATCTACAACAATAAAAATATGAAAGTTAGACTTATGACGAAAGTTAGTGCTGCAACCCTCATTTCAGCAATTGCCTGCAGCATATTCACGGGATGTACCGAAAAAGACCTATACAATCCCGAACGTGGAAAAACAGAACTAAAGCCGGAGAGCGAATACTTTGACTTTGCAACAACAGCCCAGGTAGCTTTTGACGTGAATTATGGAAAAATCGCAGGAGGCGCATTAATAGAGGTGTTTACAGAAGACCCCATCACCTATCAGACAAACAACCTCTACTCCATCAACGGCGAAGCGGTTTTTAAAATCTTTGCAGATGCAGACGGACGCTTCACCGGCAACGTAGAACTGCCCAAAGCGACAGAAAAGGTATATATCATCTCACAAAGTTGGGGAGCCCCCATGTATGTGGAAGCAGATGTGGAAAATGGCAAAGTGGTGGTAGATATGACCGAAAATAATGCCAACACCCGCTCAACTGCCATGACACGTGCAAAATCCAACCTGACTATCGACCTAAAGGATAGGAAGGAACGGGTATACTCCATCGTTGGATGGGGACAATCTCACGGTGAGATTATTGATAATAATGACATTGTAACTACGGGAAATTTCAATGACGGAACTTTAAAGCAGTTACAACACACACTGTGGAAAGGTTATGACAGCAAACCCAGCAATCTGGACAACAGAGCTTTGGTGAGCGATACAAAGCATGTGAACACCACCATTGCCCAAGCATATATCAACAACCAGGGACAACACGTAACGATTACCGATGCAGAACTGTATCTGACCTTCCTGACCGAACGTGCCGGTTACCTGACTTCCATCGGCTATTATTACTACAAGACCAATGAAATTCCCAACAGCCCTGACAAGGTAGACAAATTCATTATCATTCCCAATGCATCCATTGCAGGAGACGACCCGTATACCGGATGGTCTGGAAGTGGTAACAAATATTCCCGATATGACGCTCCCATACAGAAGAATACAAAAATACAACTTCTGTATCAGGACGAAAACGGTAATGTCTCCACCAAATTCCCGGCAGGATATACCATAGGATATTTCATCATCCCCAATGGATATACCCCCAATAAAGGTATCGACTACTCTATAAATTATATATATTCCAATAAAGAATGGAACAAGATATATGCAGGCCAACAAGCTCGCTTTATCTCCCTCTCCACCAGCAACGGCACGGTAGTCTACGGAGTAGAAGATGGCGATGATACCAGCTACGAAGACATACTGTTCTGTATCGATGCCAACCCCAATGAAGCCATTCAAGACCCGGACCGTCCGGTCATAGACCCGGAAGAGCCTACGGTGACGAGCTCCGAAACAACCTACCGCACGTATGCCTACGAAGACATCTGGCCCAATGGCGGTGACTATGACTTGAACGACGTGATTATCGAACACAAACGGGCCATTTCATTCAACAGCAACAATTATGTGCTGAAGGTGGAAGACACCTTTGTACCCGTACAGCAAAGTGGTGCCGCCACATACTCCAACGCATTTGCCGTGCAATATGTGGCCAGCCAGCGAGGCAGCATAGAACTGCCTGCCGGAGCAGTCGATGAAACAGAGACCTCTTCTGTCATCCTATTCCCCGATGCAAAGTCTGTGCAGGGCAACGAATTTACCGTAACCCGTACATTTGCAGACAACACATTGCCTAAGAAGAATCTGGAGAGCGACTTGAACCCGTTCATCATTGCCCAGTATACAGCCGGAGCCGACAACCGGACAGAAGTGCATCTGCCCAAGAAGAAAGCGACCGGTAAAGCCAACGCAGAGCAAATCGGAGCCGAAGACGATGCCTACTACATCAACAAGGACGGCAAATATCCATTCGCCATCATGCTGCCGGCCACAACCGGCACGGAAGGCCCCATCCGGTTCACTCCGGCAAAGGAAACCGTACGCATCGACCTGGAGTATCCCGATTTCGCCAAATGGGTAGAGTCCAATGGTGCCACCAATAATGACTGGTATCTCTACTACCAGTCGTCCAAAGAGTGAAATCCTACGACATTGCTTAAAGAAGAGCCGCGCAATAGTTGCATTTGCGCGGCTTTTTCATGCATGACCATTACCGTTATGAAATTATTTTTTCTACATTTGCATCCGCTAAAAGGAAACAAAACCGCATCAGGCTGAAAAAAACATGAGGAATACATCACCCGCCGCACCTACCATCCGCTTCCGCCGCTGGAGCAGAAAAGCCTACGCTGCATTTGCCAGCATAGGACGGTGTGTCACCATCGGTTGCCTGCGCAAAAGCGTGGCAGACAGCTCTCTGTCCAAACAGAAGACTGCGGGAACCGCCGGACATGCCGGATGCGGGGAAGAGAGTACCTGGAAAGGAGAAACGGAAGGAAGGGAAACCGACACCGGCATTCCGCTGGGTAGCAGCAGCGTCCTGACAAGTATCCTCACGGAGCCGGGAACGAACCGGCACATTCTTTTTGAAACACAATTCATCCGCCCCTGCGGGAATACGGGCGGACAAGACACATATAGCCTGAAACAAAAGAGAACAAGAGGTACGGATTACCGGAAGCCATGCAGCAGAATGACGAGCTGCACCGCCCCGGCAATCCGTACCTCTGTCTTTATCCATGAACATAACCCAAGAAAGATATGACCCTACAGAAATTAAAGGAACAAGTGCTGCGCGGCAGCCACATCAGTAAGGAAGAAGCCGAATGGCTGGCTGTGCAACCCGACAAGGAAGCGCTATACGAAGCTGCCCACGAGATAACCCGGGGCCTGGCCTCGGAGGAGTTTGACATGTGCTCCATCATTAATGCCAAGTCCGGACGATGCCCGGAAAACTGCAAGTGGTGTGCACAGTCGTCGCACTACAAAACCCAGGCAGACGTGTACGACCTGGTGGACAAAGAAGAATGCCTGCGGCATGCCCTGCATAATGAAGCCCAGGGCGTGGCACGTTTCTCGCTGGTGACCAGTGGACGGAAGCCCTCCTCCAGAAACATGGAGAAACTGTGCGAAGCCGCCCGGCACATGCGCCGGCACTCGTCCATCCAGTTGTGCGCATCACTGGGACTGCTCAACGAAGACGAAATGCGGGCACTGCACGACGCAGGCATCACCCGCTATCACTGCAACCTGGAGACAGCCCCCTCCTACTTTCCCCAACTGTGCAGCACGCACACGCAGGAAGAGAAGCTGCGCACCCTGCAAGCCGCCCGCAACGTAGGCATGGACATCTGCAGCGGCGGCATCATCGGTATGGGCGAGAGCATGGAGCAACGCATCGAATTCGCCTTCACACTGCGCGAGCTGGAAGTACAGTCCATCCCCATCAACCTCCTGAGCCCCATCCCCGGCACACCGCTGGAACGGCAGGCACCACTCAGCGAGGAGGAAATACTGACCACCATCGCCCTCTTCCGCTTCATCAACCCGACAGCTTTCCTCCGCTTTGCCGGAGGACGCTCGCAACTGAGCAAGGAGGCCGTGAAGCAAGCGCTGCACATCGGCATCAACTCCGCCATCGTGGGCGACCTGCTGACAACGCTCGGCTCGAAAGTGTCGGAAGACAAGGTACTGATAGAAGATGCCGGATACCGGTTCTGCGGCTCGCAGTTCGACAGAGAGCACCTATGGCACCCCTATACCTCCACAACCAACCCGCTACCGGTGTACAAGGTGAAGCATGCCGAAGGCGCCACCATCACCCTGGAAAGCGGAGAAACACTCGTAGAGGGAATGTCGTCGTGGTGGTGCGCCGTCCACGGGTACAACCACCCTACACTGAACCGGGCGGCAGAGGAACAGCTGGGCAAGATGTCGCATGTGATGTTCGGAGGGCTGACACACGACCCTGCCATTGAACTGGGCCAGTTGCTGCTACCGCTTGTCCCGCCGTCCATGCAGAAGATATTCTATGCCGACTCGGGCTCGGTGGCAGTAGAGGTGGCCTTGAAAATGGCCGTGCAGTACTGGTATGGCAAGGGAAAGGCGAAGAAGAACAATTTTGTGACTATCCGTTCGGGCTATCACGGGGATACATGGAATGCCATGTCTGTCTGCGACCCGGTGACGGGCATGCATTCGCTGTTCGGGGCATCATTGCCGATGCGCTATTTCGTGCCGCAGCCGCGCTCGCGCTTCCACGGCGAATGGGATGAACGGGATACGGTGGAACTGCGGAAACTGGTAGAGGAGCATCACGAGGAACTGGCAGCGCTTATCCTCGAACCTGTGGTGCAGGGCGCTGGCGGCATGTGGTTCTACCACCCCCAGTACCTGCGCGAAGCGGCACAGATATGCAAGGAACATGGCCTGCTGCTGATATTCGATGAGATAGCCACGGGCTTCGGACGGACGGGAAAACTCTTTGCCTGGGAGCATGCGGGTGTAGAACCGGACATCATGTGCATAGGAAAGGCCATAACGGGCGGATACATGACGCTGTCTGCCGTACTGACGACGAATGAAGTGGCGGATACCATCTCCAACCATACGCCGGAGGTGTTTATGCACGGACCCACCTTTATGGGGAATCCACTGGCATGCGCCGTAGCGTGCGCTTCGGTGAAGCTGCTGACCTCGCCCGAATACGACTGGCAAGGCAAGGTGACTCGCATCAGCCGGCAACTGCAAGAAGAGCTTGAACCGGCACGCCGATTACCGCAAGTGACGGATGTACGTGTGCTGGGAGCCATCGGGGTGATTGAGACAAAAAAGCCCGTAGACATGGCGTGGATGCAAAAACGCTTCGTTGAGGAGGGAATCTGGGTACGCCCGTTCGGAAGATTGGTATACCTGATGCCTCCGTTCATTATAGAGCCGGAACAGTTGAGGAAGCTGACGGGGGGATTGATGAAAATTATACAGGAAATGAATTGAGAGGATAAAGGGAAAATTATTATATCAAGAATTTATGAACGTAACTAACTATATGCAGCAAGAGCTGCAAACATTGAAAGAACACAGCAACCTGCGCCGCCTGCCGCAACTGACACACGAGGGACGCACGGTTATAGCCGATGGCCGGCATATGCTGAACCTTTCGTCCAACGATTACCTGGGCCTGGCTGCCGACCGCCAGCTGAAGGAAGAATTCCTGCAGACACTGACACCGGACACCTTCCTGCCGACTTCCTCCTCCTCCCGCCTGCTGACGGGGAACTTCGGGATTTACGAAGAACTGGAGACGGAACTCGCCACACTTTTCGGCACAGAGACAGCACTGGTGCTCAATAGCGGCTATCATGCCAACACCGGAATCCTCCCGGCCTTAACCGATAAACAGACCTTATTACTCGCCGACAAGCTGGTGCACGCCAGCATCATCGATGGCATCTTGTTGAGTGGCTCCCCATTCCTCCGTTACC
>OLVX01002903.1_pt1 | contig 11635 bp, 9 predicted proteins | sample 1673271 | NCBI WGS metagenome assembly OLVX01 (sample SAMEA3178939, study PRJEB25190) | human gut metagenome | biome: human gut; feature: human-associated habitat; material: faeces | place: Austria | collected 2013 | reverse complement strand
GAGGTGATGGTCTGGTTGTAATAGCTCAACGTTTTTTCCGAACATCCTTCAATTCGCTTTGCATTGATAAAGCAGTCCACAGTATCAACCTTGATGCTTTCCGCCATGTGTTCTCCACGGCTCAGGTCCACACCACTTAGCACCCGTGCAAGGACACTCTGAAGTTGCTTTAGCTGTGCATTGTTCAAATATGGAAGCATCTGCCGCTGTACTTCTTGAATGAGTTGTTCTTTCATTGTCGGTCTCTCCTTGATTCAACGCAGAGAACGACAATCAGTGGCAGTCTCTTGTGATAAAACTCTCGCCACTGGTGAGAGAAGTTAGTTATATGTTATAACTTGGCTATATCTAACGCGTACCCGTTGTTTTGCATTTCCTTCGCCAAGGATAGTTTTGTCTCTTCGACATTATCCTTAAATGGAATATAAATAAGTCCATCAATATCAGACGGCTTTTCCATAGATTCAGCCTGCGAAAGTAGGATTGCAACCTTTTCACGCCCAATTCTGGATAGCAGCATCCCTAATTCCAAAACAACATTTTGCCTGACTCTATATTGTTTTTTAGATTCATCGTCTTTAGGGAATCCTATGTCATCTGGTGTAGCGAGAACAATTCCGAAGTTTGCTTGTTATGTATATTCTTCGAGCTTTTCAATAATTGTTTGCCCGGATGAAATAAGTTGATCCAAAATCAAAGGCTCCAAATCCCATCTTCTCAGCATCGCTTCAAGCTGTGTCCTTGCATTTGTGTCATGGCCATAAACTACAAATACTTTTCGATTACAAACAGGTTCCGTATTTGCGTTAGACAAAATCGCTGTTATTTGTTCGACATTTTTTCCCTGACAGTTTACAGTTCCCTTATCCCAACAGTTGACGATACAACCGTTGGTAAGTTTCAGCATTGTTCCAAGATTATTGCCAGTTCGAGCTTCGCTGGCAATAGGTTGATTTGCCTTTTTCAGCAACACTTTCGTTTGCTCAAGTGTTAAATTTAGTGCCATAATGATTGTACCTCCTTATTTTAGCATGGTGTTAAATGATAATTTAGCTGAGACATTGGGCACCGTTTTCAATAATCTGTATCAAGATATTGATGATGCGAATACATCCACATTCGGCGAATTATGCTCCCTCGCATCGAGTAAAAGAGTATTCGCAGAAGATTATACCTCTGAAGGAATTCCTTTTTATCGTGGTAAGGAAATCACCCAAAAACGTAACGGTGAATCCATCAATGATCCATTGTATATTGGCATTGAACATTACGAGTTACTTAAAAAGAATTACGGTGTTCCTTCGTGCGGAGATATTTTAATCACGGCTGTTGGTACGATTGGAAATAGTTACCTTGTACAAGATGGCGATTTCTATTTCAAAGACGGAAATATCATCTGGTTGAAAGATTTCTGCAATTCTGGTTTGAACTATTATCTGTACGACTATATGCAAACCTCTATTTTTAAGAGAGAATTAGAGGGTATTTGTATTGGTTCTACACAAACAGCCCTAACGATAGTTGCACTCTCGAATTTGAAGGTAAAGATTCCTGACAATTCTACGCTAAAAGCATATTGTGCCAATAGCAGGGTTGTCCGAAATACTATTCAGGTAAACAATGCGGAAATATTACATTTAGCAATGGTGGCTCAGTCCATTTTAGCATCATTAAGCAGCTAAATTATCATTTATGAGAGGAGAATTATATGATTGTATTGAGACAAGGAAAAGCTAAAACCATTTTGGAAAGTTCAATTAACAGTGCTTTTACAGCAGTTGAAACATATAATCGTCCTCGCACGTCGTTTAGAATTGAAAATTACATTATCTTAATGATTATCGCATGGACAAAATTGTTTCACGCATATTTTCAAGCGACAATAGGTGAACGATATTTTTACAAAGAAAAAAACGGCAGATTCAAGAGAGTTGACGGGGAGAAAAAAGCATGGGAACTTACAGAATGCGTAAAAAGTTATCAGAAGTATCAGACTGAAAACAAGCTATCAGAAGCTGTTGTGGCAAATTTGAGATTTTTTGTTGGAATTAGAAATAAAATTGAACATCGTTATTGGGACTCATCAACGTTGGACATTTTGCTTTTTGGTGAATGTCAATCGTTATTGTATAATTATGAAAACCTTGTGGTTGAATTGTTTGGAAACGATTATTCAATCAATACAAGTTTAGCATACGCATTGCAGTTTTCTCATTTAAGAGCAACCCAACAGTTAAAGGCTCAAAGAGAACTTCTTTCAAAAGATATGCAAGATATCAAGAAGTATATCGATAAATACAAGACCGATTTGCCCCAAGAAGTATATGATAGCCAAGAATACAGCGTCAAACTTCTTCAGATTCCAAAAATCAGCAATACTAATCGTGCGGATTTGGCAGTGGAATTTGTTAATTGGAATTCTCTAAGCGAAGAAGACCGAGAAAATTATAACAAGGTCACAACAATTATTAAAGACAAAATCGTAAAGCAAAATGTGTCAAATGCAAATATGCTAAAACCGATAGATGTCAGAAACGCTGTAAGAGAGAAAACGGGCACAGAAATCAGTCAGAACAACCACACAGATTTGTGGAAAGCATTTTCGATTCGACCGAGTGCGAAATCTGATTCAAAATTTGATACTGTGATCAAATATTGCGTATACGACGAACCGCATAATGACTATCTCTATACATCTGAGTGGGTTGATTTTATTGTGAGACTTGTGACCAAATATGGATTTAATAAAGAGAATATACACAGTAAGTGTAAAGGATTGCTAAAAGCAGAAGATTTTGATTAGGGGTGAACATAATGGCAGCCTTTAATGAGCATTCTCTTGAAATGTCTATCATGGAGTTATTTCAGGATGAAAACTATATCTATTTGAACGGTGGGCAAATCCATCGCGAGCGTTCTGAAGTTTTGCTGGTTGATGATTTACGAGAATATCTCCTGAACAGATATGCGGCGGAGGGATTGACCGAAAACGAAGTCGATAGCATCATCCTTCGGCTGAAATCTATCTCTGGCACAATCTATGAGGCAAACAAAGCTGTCTGCAAAATGATTTGCGATGGCTTTATCTTCAACCGTGAAGATCGTACAAAGAAAGACCTTTACATTGAACTGATCAATTTCGATGAGCCAGAGAAAAATATATTCAAGATCGTCAATCAGTTTGAAATCGAAGGCGTTAATAACCAGCTGCGTATCCCTGACGGAATTGTCTTTATCAACGGTATACCTGTTGTTGTACTTGAGTTCAAGAGTGCGATTAAAGAAAATACGACAATCATGGATGCCTATACCCAACTCACCGTGCGGTATCGCCGTGATATTCCTGAACTTTTCAAGTATAACACTTTCATCGTCATCAGCGATGGCGCAAATAACAAGTATGGTTCATTCTTCTCACCATATGATTTCTTCTATGCTTGGAGAAAAATCGAAGCCGGAGATAAGGAATTGGATGGGATCAATTCCCTTGTAACAATGGTGAGTGGTCTGTTCCGTAAAGAACGTCTCTTGGCCGTTATCAAGGATTTTGTCTATTTTCCGGACAGTTCGGATAAAGATCTCAAGATCGTATGTCGCTATCCTCAGTATTTTGCTGCAGTCAAGCTGTTTGAGAATATCAAATCACACTTGAGACCCACAGGGGATGGCAAAGGCGGCACATACTTCGGAGCAACCGGCTGTGGCAAAAGCTATACCATGCTTTTTCTTACGAGAATGCTCATGCGGAGTACATTTTTTCATAGCCCCACGATTTTGCTTATTACGGACCGGACGGATTTGGATGATCAACTTTCAAAGCAGTTTGTAGCATCCAAAAAGTATATCGGTGATGAAACCGTTGTGAGCATTGACTCTCGTGAAAAACTCCGTCAGGAACTTCAAGGACGTACCAGTGGTGGCGTTTACCTGACCACGATTCAGAAGTTTACAGAGGACTTAAATCTTTTGACGGATCGCACCAATGTTATCTGCATTTCCGATGAAGCACACCGTAGCCAAATAAACCTTGATCAGAAAGTTAAAATAACTGCTGATGGTGTCGAGCGAACGTATGGTTTTGCTAAATACCTTCATGATTCCCTGCCGAATGCGACTTATGTTGGTTTTACGGGAACTCCTATTGATGGGACGATTGAGGTTTTTGGTCCGGTTGTAGATGCCTATACCATGGCTGAAGCAGTAAAGGATGGCATCACAGTAAATCTTGTCTACGATGGACGAGCAGCACGAGTGACACTTGATCAGGAAAAGGTTCGTGAGATCGAGGATTACTATGCTCAATGTGCGGTGGAAGGCGCTAATGAGCATCAGATTGAGGAAAGTCAGAAAGCGGTTGCTCATATTGATGCCATTATTGGTGATCCAGACCGGCTTCGTGCAGTCGCCGAGGACTTCATCAATCATTACGAGTCTCGTGTAGCAGAGGGTGCAACGATTGCTGGCAAAGCGATGTTTGTATGCTCCAACCGTAAAATCGCATATACTTTCTATCAAATTGTTGTCGGGATGCGGCCAGAGTGGGCTGATAAAAAAGTATGCCCTGATGGAGTTGAACTGACGGAAAAAGAGAAAAAGGACCTTAAACCTATTGAAAAAATCAAGCTCATTATGACACGGAGCAAAGATGATGAGCCTGAGCTTTATGAAATGCTTGGAACAAAAGATGACCGCAAGGAGTTTGATCGCCAATTTAAGAATGTAAAATCAAACTTCAAAATTGCCATTGTTGTTGATATGTGGCTTACCGGTTTCGATGTTCCGGCACTCGACACTATCTACATTGATAAACCCATCCAGCAGCATACGCTTATCCAAACGATTTCTCGTGTTAACCGTGTTTATACCGGAAAAGACAAGGGTCTGATTGTAGACTATATTGGCATTAAGAAAAATATGAATCTCGCCCTCAAGAAATACACCAACTTTGAAAGTGATGAGTTTGAGGGGGTTGAACAGTCTGTCACGATTGTCAAAGATCAACTTGATGTTTTGGCGCAGATGTTCCACAACTTTGACAGTTCGGACTTCTTTACTGGTTCCCCTAAAGAGCAGCTCGCTTGTCTTAATCATGCTGTTGAATATGTACAGCTTACAGAAGATTTGGAAATTCGCTTTATGGCCGCGGTCAAGCGTATGAAGCAGGCATTTAACCTATGCAGTTCCAGTGATGTGATTTCCGATCAAGAAAAAGATTATTTGCACTTCTATTGCGCAGTGCGCGCTATTCTTTTCAAACTCACAAAGGGTGATGCTCCTGATATTTCTCAGATGAATGCCCGCGTCCGCGAGCTACTTGAAGGTGCAATTCAATCAGACGGTATAGAAGAACTATTTGAAACCGGAAAACATATTTCTGTTGACATTTTCAGTGATGAGTATCTGGATAAAATCAATGCAATCCAGCTTCCAAACACGAAAATCAAGGTATTGCAGAGACTTCTCTCTCAGGCGATTGATGAGTATAAAAAAGTCAATCGTATCATGGGCATAGAATTTTCGGAACGTCTCAAACGTGTTGTCGATGAATACAATAATCGTCGTCGAGATGAAGCGTTTGCCAACGAGGTTCTTGACGATGTCGCAGAACAACTTGCAAAACTGCTCGAAGAACTTAAGAAAGAAAAGAACTCCTTTAAGGGAATGGGAATCGACTATGAAGAAAAAGCTTTCTACGATATTCTCAAGGCAGTTGCTAGAAAATATGAGTTTGAATATCCGGACGATAAGATGATTGAGTTGTCCAAGCGGATAAAAATCATTGTCGATGACAAAGCTAAGTATACGGACTGGTCTACTCGTGATGATATTAAAGCAAATTTGCAGGTCGATCTTATCTTGCTTTTGGACGAATTTGGCTATCCGCCTGTAACCATCGATGATGTTTACAAAGAAGTCCTAGAACAAGCCGAAAACTTCAAGAAATATGCGCAATAATCAATAGGATGAATGTGTGCTTGCCCAGTCGTCAAATACTTTATAGGGTAATTTTACGGAATCGGTTGCCATGGGCTTCAACTTTTGAAAACGCTGAAAATTATAAGAAATATCGATAGAATCAAACAAATATTGGTCTGTAAAGACTAAATAAACAAGTTTATTCACCGTAGGAGATCATTATGGAACCGTCAAAAGCAACCAGCGTCAATAGTCGTGCGGAAGAACTGTTTGTTCAGCTGTTCTGTGAAGCATTCGGCCCGGAGAAAACAGAAAATTTGCAGGTTCAGTATCCGTGTGTTGACATCTATGGCCGGCATCGCTACATCGACTTTGCATTGGAATCGCCTGAATCCAAAATTGCAATCGAGATTGACGGTGAGACGTACCACAACCCGAGCAAGGTTTCTGAAAACAAATATGCGGATGACCTTCTGAAGCAGAACAGTCTGATCTATGATAACTGGAAGGTTTACCGCTGGATTTACAGTCAGCTGGAAAAGCAGCCGGAAAAGGTCAAGGATGAGCTGATCACATTCCTGGGCACCAGCCCCATGTTCAAGGTGTTTGAAGCGGACCTGCCGGTTCAGATGGGGCAGACCATCGAGCTTCGGGATTACCAGCAGGAGGCTATCGAGAACCTACAGAAAATGCGAGAGGACGGCAAGACCATTGCGCTGCTGTACCATGCAACCGGCGTGGGCAAAACTATCACAGCAGCAACGGATGCCAAGGCTGTTGGTGGGCGCACACTATTTCTGGTCAACGGCCTGAAGCTGGCATCTCAGGCAAAAGAGACCTTCGCCAAGGTCTGGCCGGAAGCAACCTTGGGAGAGTACACCGGAAGCCAGAAGGATATGACCCAGACGGTCATTTTTGCAACGGTGCAGAGTATCTCCAAGGATCTGGAAAAGTTCTCGCCTACGGATTTTGACTACCTGATCGTGGACGAATGTCACCATGCGGCGGCCAATACTTATCAGAAAATTTTCACCTACTTCCACCCAAAGTTCATTCTGGGGCTGACCGCCACTCCGGAACGCAGCGATGGCGAGGATATGCTGGAGCTGTTCCAGAATGTCGCCCACAAAATGGATCTAAAAACTGCTGTGGAGCGTGGCATACTGGTGCCGATTCGCTGCATCCGGGTCAAGACTAACATCGACCTGACCGATGTGCGAATCAACGGTATCAAATACAATTCGCAGGATCTGGAAAGCAAGCTGTTCATCCCGGAACGCAACCAGTTGATCGTTGACACCTATCTAAAGTACGTCAACGGCAAAAAGACAGTAATCTTCTGTGCCAGCGTAGACCATGCAGCCGAAATTGCAAAGTTGCTGCGGGACAACGGTGTGAAGGCGGAAGCAGTTTCCGGGCGGGATCGTGTTGAGGTTCGGGAAAAAATCCTGAAGGACTATGAAACCGGCTCGACCAATGTTCTTTGTGCCTGCGACCTTCTGAACGAAGGCTGGGACAGCCCGCATACCACGGTGCTGTTCATGGCGCGCCCGACCATGTCCAAAACAATCTATCTACAGCAGCTTGGCCGTGGTACGCGCCGTTGTCCGGGCAAGGATGACTTGCTTGTCATCGACTTCGTAGACAACGCCAATATGTTCAATATGCCGTATAGTCTGCATCGTGTGCTGAACATTGCCAAATATCAGCCGATGGCCTATGTTCTGGCACCGGAAAATAAACGGAAATTGGATCAGGATATGCTTTTCAAAGGCGAGAAGCCCGAAGCATGGCTGGATGTTCCGATTGATGTGGATGACTATGAAATCATTGACCTGTTCAACTGGCAGAACAGCGTCAAAGATATGATTTCGCAGATTGAGCTTGTCCGCATGGTCGATGTTCAGTCCGAAACGGTTGAACGCTATATTAAAGACGGAAAAATCAAGCCTGATCTTTCCATTCCGTTTGGGGATAAGCGGATGTTCCACTATTTCAGGGAGGAAAGTATCCGAAACATCGCCAAGCAGTACGATTGGGATTTGATCACGCCGCAGAATATGGCAGACAAGTTTATGAAATTCATCGAAACGATGGACATGAGCTTTTCTTATAAGCCTGTGCTGCTTAAGGCAATCTATGAATATATGGACAGTAACGGTCGGGTGGCTCTGCCAGATGTTGTGGATTACTTTATCGACTTCTATGAAGATCGTAAAGCGCATGGGATGATAGCAGAAAAGCCGAACAGCATTTATCAGAAAGGCGGATATACCCGGAAAGACGTAGAGAAAAATGTTCTTTCCAATCCGTTCAAGCGGTTTGAGGATATGCGCTTCCTGATGCGCTGCAAGGATGTGGAAACCATTGAAGTCAACCCAATCATTTTCCGCAAGCTCACGAAGGAAGATTGGCTGCATATCATAAGGGTCTGCGATAAGAGTCTGGAAAAGTATTATACGAGAATCTCTTGAAGTTAGTATAGAAAATATCGATTTGGGGTGGCGATAACAATGAAGATAAATCAACTTTTAGATGAAATAGATCTTCCTAAAAGGTACTTTAGTGAGGCATTTATCATTGGTGAAAAATTCGAAGAGGAAGCAAGTAAATACCTAACACTTCTTGACAATTGTGATGAGTGTGATCTTGATGCCGATAAAAAAGCTGAATTTAATGAAAAATTAAATGAGTCAAAAAGGGTTGCCGCTGAGATAAGTACAAAAATAATTGCTGTCTTCGAAAGCTATGAAGAATCGAATTATAAGGTATCGCAAGAACTATTCGATGAAGTCATGGAAATTTTGAGACCAGCACTTTTTATAAGTTTGATGAATGGGAGAATTCTTGTATCTGCTGGAGAAAAAACAATCTGCACATGTATGAGACTGTTTGGAAGTTCTAATGGGGGACGATACTTTAGAATTAGGGCTGTAGATGGCCGTAGTCAGACTATCAAAAGTAATCCAAATGAATTGTTTCATATTCCAATGAATAAGCGAGCATATTCGAGTAATGAAAGATTCAGCTTAGCAGGATTTCCATGCCTGTACTTATCTACAATGCTCCCTCTCGCTTGGCAGGAATGTAATTATCCTTCAAAATATTATTATTCTGAATATCAATATATTTGGAGTGAAAGCCAGGATAATAAAATAGATCTGAGCAAAGAACTGAAATTATTGGCATTATATTCTCCCATGGAGATAAAAACGTGGGGATTTACGGTAAAATACAAAGATTTTGAAGTGTGGAATGAGGTGATCTGTCGGTATCTTAAAATGTATCCGTTGATTTTGGCATGCTCATTTATAAATCAAAGCGGCAACACACCATATAAGCAGGAATATATAATTTCACAAATGCTGATGCAGTGGGTTAAGCGAAATCATGAAACCGTTCAAGGAATAGACTATTTTTCTTGTGTAGATATGTTCTTTGATACATCTAAATGGTGTGCTAATAATATCGTGATTCCGGCTTTTCCTAACTATGAAAATGGTATTAGTGTTCCTTTGCGTGAAAAATTTTCATGGACAATGCCTGCTTTTTGTGAGCTTCCGATTGTTTCAAAAAATAAAACGGAACGGGATCGAAAATTCATATATGAATTCATGGAGCAAATCAATCATGCGCTTCGGGTACATCGGCCCATGCCTGATATGTATATTAGAGTCCTTCAGAGCATGAAGGAAACAGCGGATTGCCTTCTGAATTTAATGGCAAATGACAATATTTGCGACATGAGATTGATGTTGAAAATTTTAAAATCGCTTGGTTCAAATGTTGCGGATATTTCACGGATGAATTTATTGGAAAACATTGAGGATAAAATATCAGAAGCTGAAGATGGAAAATGGTCAACGGAAGAGGTTAAAGCGGCCAGTGTTGAATTTGAAAAATTGTATAGAGACTTTACAGGGCAGGATAATAGTGTTAAGTCTATAATCGATAAGCATCAAGATTTGATATGGAATCACCATGAGACTCAACCAACGTGGGAAATATTGTATCAAGGTGCACACGAAATCATTGGTTTTAAAGATCTGCTTCACAATGCTCATCGCCTATTTGGATTTAGTGAAATCAAAGACAACGAGGCTACATTTAATAACCTGACGAGACTCGCACAGGATGCAGGTGTTCCGATAGGAACGTTTTGGGAACAAGAAGGAAAGGACGACGTGTGGCTAAGAAATCATATTATAGAAATAAAAAGTCCAATATTGATTGAACGGAATAACACAAGTATTTATTCAGATAAAAAAGTTAAGTCACAACAGATTCTATGCATTGGATGTACTGAGAAAAAGCTAAAAGAAATATTACAAAAGTAAATGCTCGGATGCACATCTGTAAATTGGGAAACAGAAAGATGCGAATTATTATATCGAACAAAATCCGTTGCAAACGCTGTGGAGACGTCATCGAAAGCAAAAGCCATTACGATTTGAAGAAGTGCAGCTGTGGTCTCTGCTGCGTAGATGGCGGCAAGGACTACGTGCGGCGCGTTATCAGGACCACCGAAGGCGGAAAATGTGCGGACTACTGCGAAGAACTTTCAGAGTGGGTAGAAGTTCCTGACCCAAACGATGATGACGGAACTTAAATGAATAAGACCCACAGATTGGAGGCTCATTCCAATCTGTGGGTCTTGTTGTATCCATTTGCTGATACCTATTGATACCAATTAGTATCAATATATTGACAACCAACAAAAAAGTTATATAAATAGGACTGCTTCAAACCTTACTCAATTATGCTTTCCCTTAAAATCGGCTGCATTTTAAGGGAAAAGCAAAGCGATTAAGGGATTCTGCTCTAAAAAAGCTGGACATTCGAGAAGAACCAGTATATACGGCAGCAATGCCGCCTTAAAGTGAGGGGCCGATGGATTGAACCCTAGTATTGATACTAGTTGGTATCAGCTGACTTCTGATATTCGGCCATGATCCTTCTTGCCCTGCCGCGGGTGGTATCCTCAAAAGTCTCAGCTTCGCTGAAACGCAGCCAGAAAGGGTCCTCCATCAGGCAGGCATTGGTGCGCTTGACGATTTCCCACGCATTGTAGTCTGGCAGGCCCATCATCTCCAGAATCTCCTTGCAGTCCATCCGGTTTCGGGGGAAGATGCGTTTCTTTGCCCAGACGACTACATCGACCAGCGGCACCTTGCGGCTGTTGCCGATAAAGAGGTTCAAGGGCAGGTCATACTGTGGCATACCCTCATTGGCGCAGAGATACTGCCCATCTTCGCTCAAATGAGCGATTTCCCTTTCATCCATCATCAATTTCAGGTAAGCCATAAAGACACCTCTCAAACTTTGGAGTTCAGGTATTCAACGAGTTCATAGACTGTTGCCAAAGGATTGCTTTGGCGTGAAATTGGTTCAGTTCCTTTGTTCCGTATTTGTTCAGAGCGGGTCTTGGCTCGTTGAACTGCCACGGCTTGCAAAGGCTTCAAAACGTCAAAGTAATCCTTATTCTTTTCATAATCAGGGATTCTGTTCGGCTGTTTCAGCAAGCGAATCAATGCCTGACAATCCTCGACCTCTGCCTGTTGATTTACAAAGTGCAGTAGGAACCACAACTCGAAAGATGGGTTAGAATAGGCCAAATGATAGCCTTCCTTTTGAGCGGACTGTTTGGCACGCAGAAGAACCTCGTTGGAATTATCGTCACGGTCAAAGACACACCAGATAGAATCGCCTTCATCGGGAT
>OLVX01002896.1_pt1 | contig 11659 bp, 11 predicted proteins | sample 1673271 | NCBI WGS metagenome assembly OLVX01 (sample SAMEA3178939, study PRJEB25190) | human gut metagenome | biome: human gut; feature: human-associated habitat; material: faeces | place: Austria | collected 2013 | reverse complement strand
GCCAGATCGGTACCGGAGACAGATCGGAAAAGATCCGTACTTACAACTTCCCACAGGGACGTGTGACAGATCACCGTATCGGACTTACATTATACAAACTGGATAAGATCATGAACGGTGATATTCAGGAGATCATTGATGCTTGTATCGCGGCTGATCAGGCAGCAAAACTTGCAAATATGAATGAAGAAATGTAAGAAGCCAGAATATAAGATTTTAGAAAGAATCCGGAAAATTAAAGAAGGTAAATACAGAATATGGAAGCAACACAGTTTAAACGTGCAGAATTAGAGGATCAGGAGATTATCTCACATTACTTTGAACATCATACCAGCAGAAGCTGTGAGAGAACATTTGCCAATGTGTATCTCTGGTCCAGACAGTATCCGGTAAAATGGGCGATCATCAAGAATGCACTGGTATTCAAAAGTGAGGATGAGAATCACGTATCCTTTGCCTACCCGGCCGGAGCACCGGAAGATGTGAAGAATGCACTGGAAGAGATGATGGAATATTCCAAAGCGAAGGGCAGGCCATTCCTGATGTACAATGTGACACCGGAATATTTTGCCCAGTTAGAGGAGTGGTATCCGGGAAGATTCCAGATTAAATACGACAGAGATTCTGCAGATTACGTCTATGAATCTGAAAAACTGGCAACACTTTCGGGAAAGAAACTTCACGGAAAGCGGAATCATATCAACAAATTCAAAAGCCTGTTCGAAGACCGCTGGTCTTATGAAAGTATGACAAAAGATAATCTGGAAGAATGTTTCCAGATGGCACTTAAGTGGCGGACAGAGAATGACTGTGAAGATGATGATGAAAAAAGGGGAGAGATGTGCGTAGCACTGAATTCCCTGAGACTGTTTGAAGAACTTCATCTGACGGGAGGAGTCTTAAGGATCGATGGTAAAGTTGTTGCATTTACGATCGGAGAGCCGATATGCGAAGACACTTATGTCGTGCATATTGAAAAAGCATATGCCGATGTACAGGGCGCATATACGATGATCAATCAGCAGTTTGTAGAGCATGAATGCATGAACTATAAATATGTAAACCGGGAAGATGATACCGGAGCAGAAGGCCTTAGAAAGGCAAAGCTTTCTTACCGTCCAGCTTTTATGGTAGAAAAGGGTGATGTGACAGAGAAAGCGCAGGGCTAAGACTTACAAATGAAAGACTTGTAGTGAGAAAGGAGCAACAAAATGATAGCGGATAAGATGAAAAATATGGTAGCCAACAGTTCGGCTATCCGTGCAATGTTTGAGGAAGGTAACCGTCTGGCAGGAATTTACGGAGCTGAGAATGTATTTGATTTCAGTCTGGGCAATCCGAACGTGCCGGCACCGGAGGCCGTGAAGAATGCGATCATTGAGATTGTAAGTGAGGAAGATCCAATCGTACTTCACGGATATACCAACAGCAACTGCGGATATGCAGATGTAAGAGAGGCAGTAGCTGATTCTTTAAATAAGCGTTTTGATACGCATTTTGAAGGCAAAAATATTGTCATGACGGTTGGTGCAGCCGGTGGATTAAATGTTATCTTGAAAGCGCTGATCAATCCGGGAGATGAAGTGATCGCATTTGCACCATATTTTGGAGAATATCGTTCTTATACGAACAACTACGATGGTGTACTGGTAGAAATCTCACCGAATACCGTTGACTTCCAGCCAAAACTGGATGAATTTGAACAAAAGATCACACCAAAGACAAAAGCCGTTATCGTCAATAATCCGAACAACCCGACTGGTGTTGTATATTCCGAAGAGACGATCAAAAAGCTCGCCGCTATCATGGAGGCAAAGCAGAAAGAATTCGGAACAGACATCGTTCTGATCTCCGACGAGCCTTATCGTGAGCTGGCTTATGACGGAGTAGAAGTTCCGTATCTCACAAAATATTATGACAATACCATTGTTGGCTATTCCTACAGTAAATCTCTGTCCCTTCCGGGAGAGCGTATCGGTTATCTGGTAATCCCGTCTGAGATGGATGAGAGCGCAAATGTATTCCAGGCGGCAACGATCGCGAACCGTGTTCTGGGCTGTGTCAATGCGCCATCCCTGATGCAGAGAGTCATCAAGCGCTGCGTAGATGCGAATGTGAATCTGGAAGCTTACGACCGCAACCGTAACCTGCTTTACAACGGACTGAAAGAGTGCGGATTTGAGTGCATTAAGCCACAGGGAGCATTTTATTTGTTTGTGAAATCACCGGTTCCGAATGAGAAGGAATTCTGTGAGGCTGCAAAGAAATATAATATTCTGATCGTGCCGGGAAGTTCGTTTGCATGCCCTGGATATGTAAGACTTGCGTACTGCGTATCACATGAGACAATCGTGAATTCCCTTCCAAAATTCAAAGAACTGGCGAAAGAATATTTCTAGGAGAGCAGCATGAAAGCATTTGAAAAGAACATTCGAAAAGTAGAACCGTATGTGCCGGGCGAGCAGCCACAGCGCAAAGTAATCAAGTTGAATACCAATGAAAACCCATACGCACCTGCACCGGGCGTGACAAAGGCGTTGGAGGAGATGAATACAGACCGTCTGCGTCTGTATCCGGATCCGACGGCGGCACCACTCGTAAATGCGCTGGCTGATTTTTATCATGTGAATCCGGATCAGGTATTCGTAGGAGTAGGATCGGATGATGTGTTATCCATGTGTTTCCTGACATTTTTTAACTCAGAGAAACCAATCTTTTTTCCGGATATCACCTATTCTTTCTATAAGGTATGGGCAGATCTGTACCGCATTCCGTATGAATGTCAGAAGCTTGACGAGAACTTTAAGATTGTAAAAGAAGATTATTACAAAGAAAATGGTGGTGTGATCTTCCCAAATCCGAATGCACCGACAGGACTTTATGAAGATCTGGTTGATGTAGAAGATATTATCGCACACAATCAGGATGTAATTGTGATCGTGGATGAAGCTTACGTTGATTTCGCAGGACGTTCCGCAATGGAACTGATCGATAAATATGAAAATCTGATCATCGTTCAGACGTTTTCAAAAGCAAGATCAATGGCAGGAATGCGTATTGGTTACGCGATCAGTAATCCGACACTGATCAAGTACCTGAATGATGCAAAGTATTCTTTCAACTCTTACACCATGAATCAGACATCACTGGTATGTGGTGTGGAAGCGGTGAAAGATAAGGCATATTTTGAAGAATGTGTGAATAAGATTATCGAGACACGGGAATGGGCGAAAGAAGAGTTAAAGAATCTCGGATTCCACTGTCTGGATTCCAAATCGAACTTCATCCGGATTATGATGCAAAAGAATTATTTGAAGCACTGAAAGAGAATGACATCTATGTGCGTTTCTGGGGCAGTGAAAGAATTGAACAGTATATGCGTATCACTGTGGGAACCAGAGAAGAGATGGAAGCAATGTTTGCATTTCTGAAAAAATATATGAATAAATAAGAGGAGTTTCTTATGACCAATACGTTAATACATGGGATTATTGATGCGTTAAGCGGAAGTGTGAGTAAAGAAGTGATCGTATTTCTGATCTCGATGATCCCGATCCTTGAACTTCGCGGGGCGCTGCTTGTTGCAGGACCGATCCTTGGAGTAAAGGTATCGACTGCGATTCCACTTTGCATTATCGGAAATATCATTCCGGTTCCATTTGTTTTGCTTCTGATCACACCGGTATTTAACTGGATGAAGGGAACGAAAACATTCAAGCCGCTGGTGGATAAACTGGAATCCAAGGCGATGCGGCAGAAGGACCAGATTGAAAAATATGAATTCTGGGGACTGGTGTTATTCGTGGGAATCCCTCTTCCGGGAACCGGCGCATGGACAGGGTCTCTGATTGCAGCACTTTTGGGAATGAAATTTAAGAAAGCATTTCCGGCCGTTATCATTGGAATTTGTATGGCAACTGTAATTATGTGGTTTATATCGTATGTACTTCTTGGAGGGGTACATCTGTTAGGATAAAGATAAGGGAAAAGATATGTCTATGAAAGTAAATAAAGTTCTGCCATCACCGGCAGAACTGAAAGAAGAATATCCGCTGTCAGAGAAACTGATTCAGTTAAAGAAAGAACGAGACGCAGAAATACGTGATATTTTTACCGGAAAATCCGATAAATTCGCAGTGATCATCGGACCTTGTTCGGCAGATAATGAAGATTCTGTATGTGAATATGTATGCCGTCTGGCGAAGGTAAATGAAAAGGTAAAAGACCGCCTGGTATTGATTCCGAGAATCTATACCAATAAGCCAAGGACGACCGGTGAAGGATATAAGGGAATGCTTCATCAGCCAGATCCGGATAAAGCTCCGGATCTGTATGCTGGAATTATGGCAATCCGTAAGATGCATATTCGTGCAATGAAAGAAAGCGGACTGACAGCAGCGGATGAAATGTTATATCCGGAAAACAGAAGTTATCTGGATGATATCCTTTCCTATGAGGCAGTGGGTGCAAGATCGGTGGAGAATCAGCAGCACCGGCTGACGGCAAGTGGTATGGATATTCCGGTTGGAATGAAAAATCCGACCAGTGGAGATCTTTCTGTAATGCTCAACTCGATCGTAGCAGCACAGATGGGACACCGGTTCATTTACAGAACGATGGATGTAACGACGTCTGGTAATCCACTTGCACACACGATCCTTCGTGGCGGAGTTGACAAGTACGGACAGTGCATACCAAATTACCATTATGAAGAATGTGTAAGACTCTGGGAATTATATCAGAAAAAAGATCTTAAGAATCCGGCAGCAGTGATTGATGTGAATCATTCGAATTCAAACAAGAAATATAAAGAACAGATTCGTATTGTAAGTGAGGTACTGCATTCGCGCAGATATAACCCGGATCTTAAGAAGATGATTAAAGGAGTTATGGTAGAAAGTTACCTGGAAGAAGGCAGACAGGATATATCGGCTGATATGATCTATGGAAAATCGATCACAGATCCATGTATTGGATGGGAAGATACAGAAAAGCTGATCTATAAAATTGCTGAAGAATGTTAAAATAAAAACAGAAGAATTATCTACAGAACCTGCCAGTGGCAAGTTCTGTAGACAATAAATGAAGAAAGTCACATGAAAAGTTTTGGCGGAAACTTCTCATGTGACTTTCTTACAAAACGCTATCAAGAGAGGGTTCGTGGGAGGGGTAGTACCATCCAAACACGAACAATTTGCGAAATCGTCGTTTCACATAATAAAATAATACATCAGGTAACTGTATTATTTGTTATTATTTTATCAATCATTTTCGGATTCGTAAATAGGCAAAATGACAAAAAAATAACGGAATTTTTGTAAGAATTGGCAAATATGCACTTTAGGAGCCTGTGTCTTTAAAAATGTAAAATTCTATGATAAAATGAAATATGAAACAAGTGTAAGATTTAGGATAAGGAGATTTTAGGATGGAAAAGATATATGACGTAACAGCACTTGGAGAAATGCTGATCGACTTTGCAGTGAATGGGGAAAGTGAGCAGGGAAATCAGTTGTTTGAAGCCTGCCCGGGTGGTGCGCCGTGTAATGTGCTTGCAATGTTGAACAAACTTGGAAGAAAAACCGCATTCATTGGAAAAGTTGGGGATGACCAGTTTGGTAAACTGTTAAGAGATACGATTACAAATATCGGAATAGAAGCAAAAGGACTTGTGATGGATCAGGATATCCACACGACACTGGCTTTTGTACATACTTTTCCGGATGGTGACAGAGAATTTTCTTTTTACCGCAAACCGGGAGCTGATATGATGCTGAAGGAAGAGGAAGTAGATTATGATCTGATCCGCCAGTCAAAGGTATTTCACTTTGGAACACTTTCTATGACAGATGAGCCGGTGAAGAGTGCAACAAAGAAGGCACTTGCAGTCGCTAAAGAAGCAGGCTGCATGATCACATTTGATCCGAACTTACGTCCGCCGCTGTGGAAGACTCTGGATGAAGCGAAAGCACAGATGGAATATGGCTTCGAAAATTGTGACGTACTGAAGATCTCTGACAATGAGATCCAGTTTGTATCAGGAAAAGAAGATTATGATGAAGGAATTAAGTATCTTCAGGAAAAGTATCAGATTCCTCTTATCTTCCTGACGATGGGAAAAGAAGGAAGCAGAGCCTACTATAAAAACTTTCGTGTAGAGCAGCCGGGATTTACGGTGAAAGCAATTGAGACCACAGGAGCAGGAGATACATTCTGCGGATGTTCGATCAACGGTGTATTAAAGTACGGTCTGGATAATCTGGATGAGGCAAAATTAAAAGAGATTCTGACATATGCGAATGCAGGTGCAGCACTGATCACAATGAAAAAAGGTGCGATCCGTTCGATGCCGGAACCGGAAAATATCAAAGAACTGATCGGGAAATAGGTAATTATGGGAGTACGCAGAATGCTGGCCGTATGGGCAGCGAAGATAAGTGAAAAAGCAAGTGTACATATCTTTCACCGCCAGGGCGTGACCTGGGCGGGAAAGATTGCACTGAAGATTGATCCAAGCATCCTGCATGATCTTGCGGGACAAGTCAGAAAAGACATTTTTATTGTATGTGGAACCAATGGAAAGACGACAACCAACAATATGCTCTGTGCAGCAATCGAGAAGGAAGGTTATAAAGTAATCTGTAACCATACCGGTTCCAACATGTTGAATGGTGTTGTGGCAGCCTTTGTATTAGGTGCGGGTTTAAGTGGTAATCTGGATGCGGATTATGCATGTATCGAGATTGATGAAGCTTCGACAAGAAGGGTATTTCCACACTTTAAGCCGGATTATATGGTACTGACGAATCTGTTCCGTGACCAGCTTGACCGTTACGGTGAGATCGACATTACAATGAATATCTTAAAAGAAGTGATGCAGAGTGCACCAAAGATGAAGGTGATCGTGAACGGGGATGATGCATTGTCTGCTTACCTTGCAATGGAAAGCGGTAATCCGTATGTAACTTACGGAATCAGTGAAAAGGTAGTGGATGATAAGGATTCCCATGAGATCAGAGAGGGACGTTTCTGTAAGAAATGCGGAGCACCGTTAAAATATAATTTCTATCACTACAGCCAGCTTGGCGATTATGCATGTACAGGCTGTGATTTTAAGCGTCCGGCAATTGAATATGATGCATCGGATGTGGCAGTCAGCGACCATCTTGCATTTACGGTAGATGGCAGACGCCTGGAGGCCAATTATAAAGGCTTCTATAATGTATATAATATTCTGGCAGCCTACGCGGCTGGAAGAACCGGAGGGCTTGAGCTGGAGCATTTTCAGGATATGCTTACAGATTTCAACCCGGAAAACGGACGTATGGAGCAGTTTGAGGTAAAAGGCACAAAGATCGTGCTGAATCTTGCGAAGAATCCGGCAGGATTCAATCAGAATATCTCAGCGGTTATGCAGGATGATTCCATGAAGGATGTGATCATTGTGATCAATGACAATGCACAGGATGGAACGGATGTTTCGTGGCTTTGGGATGTGGACTTTGACAGATTTAAGGGTGCTAATGTGAATTCGATTACAGTAAGCGGTATCCGTTGTCAGGATATGAGACTTCGTATGAAATATGTGGACATCCCATCTATGCTGGAAGCAGATGTTGAAAAGGCAATCCGGGAAAGGGTTGAAGATGGCTGTGGCAATCTGTATGTACTGGTGAATTATACGGCTCTGTTCAGTACCAGAAATGTATTGAAAAAGATGGAGGAAGAAAGATAATGGATACAAAAGATATGAAAATTACGATAGGGCATCTGTATCCAGATCTTTTGAATCTGTACGGCGACAGAGGGAATATCGCATGTCTGATGAAACGATGTATCTGGCGTGGAATTGAAGCAGAGACGATAGAGTTTAATACAGGGGATCAGATTGATTTTTCAAAATTGGATATTGTACTGTTAGGCGGAGGTTCAGACCGTGAACAGGCAATCGTATGTAAAAGTCTTCTTGAGATTCAAAGTGAATTCAAGGATTATGTGGAAGACGGAGGAGTTGTTATTGCAGTATGCGGAGGATATCAGCTTCTTGGAAAATATTATAAGACAGATGCCGGAATGATCGAGGGACTGAATCTGGTTGACATTTATACGGAACAGGAAGAGGGACGTCTCATAGATAATATTGTACTGGACAGTGATCTTGTAGATATGCCGGTGGTTGGATTTGAAAATCATGGGGGAAGAACATACCTCAATGGAAATAAACCATTTGGAAAAGTATTATACGGAGCGGGAAATGATGGGAAAAGCGGCTATGAAGGCGTAGTTTACAAAAATGTAATCGGTACTTATCTGCATGGTCCGTTGCTTCCAAAGAATCCACAGGTGAGTGACTATCTGATCCAGAAAGCGCTCGAAAGAAAGTACGGGGAAGTTCAGTTAATGCCTCTGGATGACAGTCAGGAAAAAGAAGCAAATGATTATATTTATCACCGCTTTGTGAAATAATGCAGGATTAAAGAGCTGATTTGCTGCGTGTGGATTCATCCCGCTGTTCCAGGTATTGAAGAAAGTTTAACAATTCTTTTTTAGAAGAATTAGATAAGCGGTGAAAATGGGTGAGAAGATAGTGTTCTGATTTTTGAGCCGTTGATTTATCGGAAAGTGTGATTTCACTGATATCATCGTCCAGCAGATAATCAACTGAAACATGAAAAAGCTCAGCAAGAATCGTCAGTTTTTCGTGAGAAGGCTGACGATTCTTTGTTTCATACCCGGCAATGGTAGAACGTGCAACATTGAGATATTTTGCAACATATTTCTGGGTATAATGATTTTCTTCACGTAATTTTTTTAGTTTTTCAGAAAATGGCATGTCGGATACCTCCTAAATTGATTGGTATATTTTACCAAGTGTTGCACTTCGGAACACGGAAAGTGTCGATTCTCAACGAAATGTGTCGCAGATGTGCCGAAATGGAACAAAAAGAGGCGAAAGTGTATAAGTGGAGAACAAACAGATTGAAGTGAATATTAAGAGAAGGAAGCAGATAAAGTGAGAGTAGAACGTTTTAAAATGGAAAGAGAAGGACTGGTAACGGAAGGACAGGAAGTTGAGATCAGTGAAAGAAGTGCTGTGACAGGTCAGTACACTTATCTTGTAGAGCCATCCATTGCGATGTCAGGAATTTATCGTACAAGACAGAGAATAAAGTCAAGAAAGGGAAAAATACAGAAAATCGAACAGACAGACAGAGGATTTTATTTGTTAGTAGAGATTGATGAGTAATGAAAGAAGAAACAAACGATTACCCCGTCGTTGACATGAAAGTAAAAACCACATATAATTTAATATGATGGTAATACTAAAAAATAGAATTATTAAAGAAAGGAAATGGATAGATGATAGCAAACAATGATGAGGCAAAAAGAAGTAAGATATGGACAGTCGTTACGGCTGTTACATCTGTCCTGATCGTAATTATAGCAATCTTTCTTTTAATGAAGATGTTTACAGGAAACCCACTGGAGGGATCATGGACAGATGAAGACGGTAATATAGATCTTAAGATCGGTCGGAACGGACAGATGACAGTTATACTTCCGGCATCCGGGGATGGAGAAGAAACGCAAGTTCCGATGACATATACGCTCAGTAAGGAATCCAAGACGATATCCATTCAGGAGGATGATAATAAGATTCAGGAAATTGCAGAAAAATCAAATGGTCAGTATACAGAAGAGACGTTAAAGAATGCAGTGCAGTCGATAGGAACGACATTTGAATACAGTATTGATGGCGGAACAATGACATTGACAGAACGTGAATATGGTGAGCAGATGATGTTCAATAAAAAATAGATGAGGGCCCCTCTATGCAGTGTATAGAGGGGTGTTTGTTATACATACCAAAGTATGCTAGAGAAGTTGCCAGTGGCAAGTTCTCTGCATGGATATGGAAAAAGGAGGAAAATAAATGGATAACTACAGGAATAAAACCAGAAAAGTACAAATTGGGGATGTATGCATCGGTGGTGGAGAAAAAATTGCGATCCAGTCTATGACAAATACAAAGACGGAAGATGTAGAAGCATGTGTGGCACAGATTTTAAGACTTGAAAAAGCAGGATGTGATATCATTCGTGTGGCAGTGCCAACGATGGAAGCGGCAGAAAGTATCAGCAAGATTAAAAAGCAGATCCATATTCCACTGGTGGCGGATATACATTTTGATTATAGACTAGCTCTAGAAGCTATAGAACAAGGTGTAGATGGAATAAGAATAAATCCAGGAAACATTGGAAGTGTTGATAGAGTTAAAGCTGTAGTTGAAAAATGTAAAGAGAAAAATTTAAAAATAAGAATAGGTGTAAATGGAGGCTCATTGGAGAAACATTTACTTCAAAAATATGGCCATGCAACACCAGAGGCTTTAGTTGAAAGTGCCATGGAACATATTAAAATTCTAGAAGATTTAGATTTTTATAATATAGTAATATCTCTAAAATCTTCAGATATATATACAGCAGTTGAAGCTTACACTTTAATGAGTGAAAAAGTTGATTATCCACTTCACCTAGGAATAACAGAAGCTGGTGGAATTAAAAAAGGAACAATTAAATCAGCAATAGGCGTTGGTTCTCTTTTAATGAATGGTATAGGAGATACTATAAGAATATCTTTAACAGGAGACCCAGTGGAAGAAATTCATGTAGGAAAAGATATACTTAGAAGCTTAAATTTATTAAATGATAAAATAAAAATAGTATCTTGCCCAACATGTGGAAGATGCAATATTGATTTAATAAATATGGCAAATGAAGTGGAAGAAAGAATAAAAGATATAAATGAAGCAATTGGAAATTATTTTACTGAAGAAAAAGATATTTATACAAAAGATATTAATGAATTAAAAATAGATGTAAGTCAAGAATTTGATTTTATAAAAATAACAGTAACAGTTTAATATTATATTAAATAAGCTTATATTATTTTAAAATTATATTCACCAATTGGACATTTTATGGTATATTTATAATTGTCTGTTAATTAAATAATTTAACGAAAGGAGGGATAATTTGAAGAAGATAGCTTTAATGATTACTACATTATTTGCATTAACTAATATAGTGGTGCCATCTACAGTAAGTTATGCTCTTAATAATATAGAGAGTGTTAAAGTTTTGGATGAAAATAGTAATTCTAATGAAATAATAGAAGAAAATTTATCGGAAGAAAATACTGAGGAAGATATAGAAAATATTATCAGTGAAAATGTAGAAAATAATGTGGGAAATCAAGAAGATATTGAAGCTTTAGAAGAAGTCACTGAAGATTTAAATATTAATAATGAGTCTGATATTTCAAATGATGAAGCCCAAAAAAAGAAGGAAATTTCTAAATCTATTGATAATAATATTTATGAAAAAGTAAAGAAGAATCCAAAGGAATTAAATGATTTTGAGAGTGATATTCAATTAGTTGCTAGTGAGAGATCAAGAACTACACGTGAATCAATAGTTGATGATGATATTTATATTGCCGCAGAAGATGTAGAATATCATGTTAAAGCTGAAGGTGATGAAGTTATACTTGTTGGTGAGTATACAGATGGTACAATTGAAACAAGTAAAGAAGTAGCAATTTATGATGATGCATTAATTGAACAGCTTGAGCAAGAAGAATTTAAAGCTAACTATGA
>OLVX01002876.1_pt1 | contig 11755 bp, 9 predicted proteins | sample 1673271 | NCBI WGS metagenome assembly OLVX01 (sample SAMEA3178939, study PRJEB25190) | human gut metagenome | biome: human gut; feature: human-associated habitat; material: faeces | place: Austria | collected 2013 | reverse complement strand
CGAAGAGGGAATATACTATGCCGAGATCTGTGCATGGAGCAGTGCAGCTGTTTTATTATTCGTAAGTTATATGATCATTATACGGAAATATAAAGAAGTCACCGTTCATACATAATGTTATATTTGACAAAAAACTATTTATATAAAAAGAAAAGTATGATATTATGATACTTACAACTATGAAAATTGAATAGTCAGAAGGGTGTACAAAGTACTTAATAAGGAATCTGGTGAAATGCCAGAACAGCCACCGCTACTGTGACAGGGACGAAAACCAAAATATCACTGGAGAGATCCGGGAAGATGGTAAGTAGGAAGAACTGGAGTCAGGAGACTTGCCTTTTTGACAGAAGAATTCTGATTCGGATGGGATACAGAAGGAATAAGCTCTGCTTGAGGTAGAGGTTTGTTTTTTGTGCTGATATGATGCTGGATCATATCAGCTTTTTTTATTTTAACCGAATAAACAGATGAAAAATGAGGAGAGATGAAGATGGGAAAAGTAATTGCAAAGCGTTTTATATTTATGATTCCGGTAGTGCTGGCGGTTACATTTATTATTTTTATGCTGAGTTTTATATCGGCAGGTGATGCTGCCAGAGTGCTGGCGGAGAAAAAATATGAGCATCCGTCACCGGAGCAGGTAGAAGAAGTACGGCATGATGGAATAGTAAATACCCATGGCGGAGTCGCCCAACACGGCAGCTTCAGGCTGCTCGGCAAAGATACCGCTGAAAAACACGACCCACGCGGAAATGGGAATGATCAGGCACACGGGCGCAGACGTGGTGTTGATGATGTAGCACAGCATCTCACGCGGCGTTTTCTTTTCATCGGCGATCGGCAAAATAGTGTTCGCCGTAACCAAAATGGACAGGTAATCGTCGATGAAGATGATCACGCCGCACAGCCACGTGAGGAACAGCACCTGGCGCTCGCTTTTGACATATTTACGCGCCCAGTTCGCCATGGCCGTAGCGCCGTTGCTTTGACGCAGCAACTGCACGAAGCACCCGAACAGCAAGCAGATGATCACGATGTAGTTGTTGTCGGCATCGCACGCCGCATCGAGCAACGCCTGTACCGTAGGCTCGAAGAAGTCGGCCCCGTAGTAGAACAAGAAGCCCAAAATGCCCGAAAGCAGAATGCTGAAAACGCATCGGCGCGTGATGAACGCGAACACGAAGAAGCTCAGCATGGGAATCAACGTGATGATTCCCAGATTGCCACCATCCACTGTTTTCCTCCTAAGTATTGATGGTTGGTTCTATCATTCAAAGAAAACCTTAGAGTTTCCCGAGCACTTCCGTCCTCGCTCCGACGTCATCTTCGAAATACCGTTTGATCTCGGCGACCCTCTCGTCGCTCGGCGCAGTGAATTCTTGCTGCTGCGAACCAATATTGTGAGCTTTAGCGATGCCGAGTGCGTGGTAAGGCAAAAGCGTGATGCGACGAATACCGCATTCGCGAACGATATCGCCCGCCGCTCGAATGGCAGCTTCACCGTCGTTCACTCCAGCGATAAGCGGCATGCGCACCGTAATCTTTGGAAGAATCGCCTCATCGGCCGAAAGCAACCGCACGTTCGCGAGAACCGGCTCAACCGAAACGCCCACGAATTCGCGATGAACCTCGTCATCGACGGCCTTGATGTCGAACAACACATCGGTCACGCCAGAACGAGAGACAAGGTTGAGCAAAGCCCGCGACGAGCCAAAGCCCGACGTGTCCACGCAGCTTGAAATGCCTCGAGCCGCAGCGGCATCAATGAGCGCGCCGGCGAATTCCGCATGAGCGAGCACTTCCCCACCGCTCACCGTGAGACCGCCACCCGTATTGTCGTAGAATCCCTTGTCTTTCTCGACCTCGGCAAGCACCTCGCCAACCGTCATGAGTCGCGCAACGGGGCGTAGCGCATTCGCAAAACAGCCATCGGCGCAAGCCAAACACACCGTGCATCGTGAGCGGTCAATTGAAACGCCGGCATCGCCGAAAGAAATGGCATGGGCCGAACACACTTCGATGCAATGTCCGCAGCCGATGCAATTCGAGGGGCTCACGATGAGCTGCTGCTCATTTTTGATGAGCTCAGGATTGTGGCACCACGCGCACTTCAGCGGACAGCCCTTCAAAAACACCGTCGTGCGAATGCCCGGCCCATCTTCGGTCGAAAACTTTTGAATGCTGCCGACAAGCGCCGAAGGCTCCCTTTCCGTATTCAATTCCGCATCGAAACCGTCGAAACCCACGAGCCAGCCTTCTTCTTATGCTGACAGGTGTGCAGTGCGCGCGATAATCGCATCTTGCGCAGAGCGGTCGAGCTCAGTGAAATACGCCATGTATCCAGCGACGCGCACCATAAGGCCGCGATAGTGCTCCGGGTTTTCCTGAGCTGCGAGCAATGTTTTATTGTCGACGACGTTGATTTGAATATGCTCGCCACCATGCTGGAAGAACGTGCGAATCACGCCTTCGATAATGCGGCGGCCGCCTTCGCCCTGCACGCCCTTGGGGTCGAAGCGCAGGTTGAACAGCGCGCCTTCCTGCAAATCGGGCTGGTCAATCGCGGCAACCGACTTCACCGTGGCCGTAGGTCCGCAAATATCGCGGCCCATCATAGGGCTCGACGCATCACAGAAAGCTTCGCCCGCCAGGCGGCCATCGGGCAGCGCGCCAGTCACTTCGCCATGTGGGATGTTCATCGTTTGCGAGTCAATGCCAAACGCATAATGGCCACCGCGTGCATCGGGCCAGCTTTGAACCTCGTCGGCCACATAGTGCATCATTTCGCGATAAATGCCATCGACATGGGGCGAATCGTTGCCGTATTTCTCGGGCTTGTTGAGCAGCAGCTGGCGCAGGCGCTCGTAGCCTTCGAAATTCGCGTCGCAGGCGGCGATGAGCTCATCCATCGTCACGTCGCCGTCTTCAAAAACGCACTTCTCAACGGCGGCAATGCAGTCGGCCAAATTCGCCGCACCCGTCACATACATGCCGCAGGTCGAAACGCGTGCTCCGCCCTGCTGCACCGACTTGCCGCTTTCCACGCAGCCCGCCGTGACCATGCTCGCAAAAATCACCGGGTAGCGATTCATATGGATTGATTGCATCAGGTTGTAGCCAATGCGAATTTGATCATACGCGTGAATGATTTGCTTCTTCAGAGCGTCTTTAAACTGCTCGATATTGGTGAATTCGCGCGGATCGCCCGTGCGCAAGCCCATGAGCTTGCCCGTGCGCGGGTCGATGCCATTGTGCAGCACGAACTCGACCATCTTGCCCATGTTCACGTATCCCGCATCAGGGCTGCCATCGGTTCCGCCGCCGCCAGGGCCCGCCTGAATGCAGCCGACAATGGTCCAATCGCGCGCATCTTCGAGCGTACCGCCTTTGCCAAGCGCCATCTTCATAGCGGTTTCGTCATTGAAGAAACCAGGGTTGGCCTGGCCCTCTTGAATCATTTTGCATCCAAAGTCGATGAGCTCGTGCGGCGTGGTGTCACATACGCGCAACGCCATGACGGGCTGCGTGGTTTGCAAATCGTCGGCTGCTTGCAGGCACAGAAGCGACAAATCGTTGCTCGCATCGCTTCCGTCGCGCTTCATGCCGCCCACCACAAGAATCTGCCACATGGGATAGCCCGCGAATGCCGTGGCGTACCACGTATCGCGCACCTCATAGACCTCGCACGCCTTCAGATACAGGCATTCGACGAGCTCGAGCGCCTCATCGCGCGTAAGAATGCCTTCATCGATGACGTCTTTTTTATAGAAGGGCCACATATACTGGTCGAAGCGGCCAAAACCGCATGCCGTCGTGCACACCTCAATATGGAACATCACGTGCACGAACCACACCATTTGCACCGCTTGGGCAAAGGTTTGCGGTGGGTTTTCAGGAACGACGCGACAATTCTCGGCGATACCGCGCAACTCGGCAGCGCGCACCTCGTTGGAGCATGCTGCAGCCTGACGCTGCGCCTCGTCGGCCATGCGATGGGCATACGTCACAAGGCCCTGTGCCTGAATAATGCATGCGCGCCAGAAATCGACCTTCGCAGCGTCTTCCTGGGTTTGCGGAACGCACGAATCAATGTTGCGCTGGCATTCCTCGATATATCCGCGCATACCCACACGCAGCACTTTTTCATGGTCGCACGTCGTCTCTCCCGACACGCCATTCTCCAAGCCAACGCACAAAATATCGTCGGCCTCGAGCTGCTGAATATATTCAGGCATCGCGGCATCGGAAATATCTTCCATCGATTTGCCCTGCCAATACGGCAGAGTTTCCAGAATGGTCGCCTTGTCTTCAGGCGAAATGCGATAAGGATCCTTTGGACGTGTGCTGAATTCATCGATATCGCGCACGTACCAGCTGCTGCTTTGGAAATCGGGGTGCAGATTCGCACCACGATAGGCATTCGTTGGCGTACCCACAATAAGCTCGTCATCGAAAATCATGCAGCTCATGCGTTCAAGAATATGATTGACGACCTTCGCGCGGAAAACGGGCACCGCATCGCCCGCAAACTGTTTGTAAGCCTGCGTTTGCAGCACCAAATGCTCGGCCGTAATACACGGCGTGGTGTTGAAATGGCGTTCCCTCATGCGATCGATACGTGGCGTACGCATTGCATTCCTCCATATAACGAAAAAGGCGGCCTCGGGCGAAATGCCGCAAGCCGCCGATCGCGCACGCGAAACGTCAGCTTCGATAGCACTCCGCGTTCCCGCGACAGTGCGACGGGTATTCCCCGCCGCCCCAAGGCGCCGCACACGAACCCATGCGGTCCCTTCGGCTTTCGGCCTTCACCATCACGGCAAGCTGGTTCGGCTTACCACCGTGACTGAATGCTCGAAAGCGGCCTCTATCAAAGCGATAAATTTGTAGATGACAGGGTAACGCACTTGCTAAAGCTTTCGTTTCAAAAACGTTAACAAATTCGTTTTTTCATATTGAACGTCGGTCAAGAGCCCCTGTAGCTGAAACTAGGCGAACATCATGAAGATTTTCGCAAGCAAAAATCCAATAAAGCCGCATGCCGGAAACGTGATGATCCACGCCATGAGCATGTTTTTCGCAATGGACCAATTCACGCGCTTGAGCGATTTCGCGGCGCCCACGCCCATAATGGCAGACGTGTTGCAGTGGCCCGTCGACACCGGCATGCCGGTAAGGCTCGCAACCAGAAGCGTAAACGTCGTGGAGAAGTTCGCCGCACAGCCCTGATATTTCTCGAGCTTCACCATATCCATGCCGACCGACTTGATGATGCGCTTGCCGCCCAAAATTGTGCCGAGCGAAATGGCGGCGGAACAAATAACCATAATCCACAGCGGAAAGCCGCTCGAATCGGGCGTGGAGCTGCCAAACGAAAGCGCAATGCCCAGCATGGCGATAGACATGAATTTCTGACCATCTTGAGCGCCGTGCAAGAAGGAAAGCGCCACCGCTGCAATGTCTTGAATGATGGTGAAAAGCTTATTGGCCGCCTGGCGTTGCACGAATTTAAAAATCCACTCGATGAGGCGCGTGAAAAGCCAGCCAAGCACGAAACCAGCGACCAAGGAGAAAACCATGCCGTAAATGACCTTCGCCCATTCAGCGGGAACGACGCCTGCCCAGCCGTTCATGGCAATGGCGCCACCGGTAATGCCGGCAATCAACGAATGTGATTTCGAGCACGGAATGCCGAAATACCAACATGCGATGCCCCACAAAATGGCGCCTATCATAGCCGCAACCAGAGCGTATAACGCTGAATTAGTATCGCCTGAAAAGTCGACCATGCCAAACATGGTTTTCGCCACAGCGGTAGAGATATAGGTCATGCCCACAAGGCCCACGAAATTAAACACAGCGGCAAGCGCAATTGCGGCATTCGGGGAAAGACAACGAGTAGAAACGACCGTCGCGATAGCGTTCGGGGCATCAGTAGCGCCAGAAACTGCAGTTACGCCAATGACCAGAATCAAAATGACGAACAAAATGGGCTGAGCCATTGCGTGCGACAAAAAATCAAAAAACGTGAGAGCCACGAAGCACCTCGTATGTAAAAGCGGCCAAATGCATGACGCGGCTTATTGTACCGAAGTTTTACCCATGTTTTACGAACACGCACAATCTGGGGAAAAGTCACGAATGCGGCACAACTTCCATCTTGGCGCGACTCACTAAAAGATGCTATGCATACATATGGCATTTCAGCGGTTCTGGGTCTCGCTTTTTGACACGAACGCATCGTTGCGCGCCTGCGGCAACATTAATGCGATACGATGCAACCAAAACAAGAAACGAACCAAGGCTCGATCTTTGATACGACGAGATGGAAGGAATGAAATGGCGTCTCAATCTACCATCGGCATTATTGGCGCAATGGATGTCGAGGTCGCACTCCTCAAAAAGCAAATGCAGGAATGCGGCGAAGTGCATACGACCGCGTTTTCCGGCATGGAATTCATCGAAGGCGCCATTGGCCAGACGAGCGCCGTCGTTGTGAAGTGCGGCGTGGGCATGGTCAACGCAGCCACCTGCACGCAAATCCTCATAGACCGTTTCGGCGTGGGAGCAGTGCTCAACACCGGCATCGCCGGCTCGCTCGACGCGGCCATTGAAATCGGCGATGTGGTTGTGGCGACCGATGCCGTGAACCACATCATGGACGTAAGCAACCTGGGTTACGCCGTGGGCCAAACGCCGGGCGCCGACACGCTCGCCTTCCCCATGAATGAAAAGCTCAGCTGCGCCGTCGTCGACGCTGCAGCCAAAATTGGCGTGACGACGCATAGGGGCCGCGTCGCATCGGGCGACCGTTTCGTATGCAGCGATTCCGAAAAGCAGCGCATCACAAAAGCCTTCAACGCCAAATGCTGCGAGATGGAAGGCGCCGCCATCGCGAACGTGTGCCACCTTGCAAACACTCCCTGCGCAATCGTGCGCGCAATTTCCGACAAGGCCGACGGGTCATCGAGCGTCGACTATCCCACCTTCGAAGCCCAAGCAGCACATCATTGCGCCGAACTTGTGATCCACGCAATCTCGAGCCTCGCATAAAAAGGGTTCGCTATACCAAGAAGGCCGGACGAACGTTAAGCGCGTCCGGCCTTTTCGTTCGCAACCAGAATCCCCTCACGCCCACTGCATCAATAAAGGGCGAATGCCTGGATGAGAGAAAACGATTCTACGATTTTTTCCGCTCGGGAATATCGCCATGGCGATACGCTTCAAGCAAACGCTCCAAATCGGCAACGTGCGCCTTGAGCTTCGCGCCCGTATCGGTATCGGCAACAAGCGTGCGCACGCCCACGCGTTCCACCACGCGACGCGAAGAATGAATATCGAGCTCACGCTCAACGGCGGCTTGGGCCGATTCGAGAGGCTCGTGCGCGGCGAGCACAAAACCGTGCGAATTCGAGATAAGCGTATAGCCCGCAATACCCGTTGTAGACTGATACGCTTTCGAGAAACCACCGTCGATCATGATGACCTTGCCATTGCACTTCACCGGGTCTTCGCCATCTTTCACCTTCACGGGTACATGGCCGCAAATGATATGAGACGTTTCAGGGTCAAGGCCAAAATCACGGAAGATACCCGCAAACACGTCCTCGTTGTCGAGAAGCGTATAGAAGGGGTTCTTCACCTCCTTGCGCGCTGCCTTATCGGCAATAAGATAGAGCTCGAAAGTTGCCATCTTGCTCTTCGCAAACAAGGGAGACCCCTCGCCCAGCCACAAGTACCACAGCATATCGGCGCCGCGCTTGCGCATTTCAGCATCCTCGTCGAAAAACGCGATGCGCACCCATCGCTCCATTTCGTCATAGAGTGCGCGGCCCTTAAGCTTCTTACCGAAAACATCGACTTCTTTCAAACTGCCATCAGCATTCAAGGGAACGCATGCATGGAACAGCAGGTTACCGTTGTCGATTTTATAAAGGCTGCCCGTTTTCAGGAAGAAACGCATATGGCGCTGCAGCTTTTCGCACCCCGTGAACGCAGAAACCAAGCGATCCATGACGTCCTGCTCGCCAGGCGTGAGCTTATATGGGTCGCAAGGATCGATGGTCGGGAACACCTTGTCGGTCAGTTCGTATTCAACGCCGTCGCACACCACAGTGCCGCATTCGTAATCGATTTTATCGAGCAGCTTGCGACTCTGAAGGCCGAATGCCGGGTTCTCGTCGATAAGCGCGCCTTCGACCTTGAATTGAATGATGGCCATCGCCTTTTGGATTTTCACGTTCATCAGAATCTCGGCTTCTGACATGGTGTCAGGGTGGCCCTTCAGAGCGAAGCCGACGCAGGGGTCGTCCTTATACGCATCAAGCGCGAATCGAGCCAAAGGCAAAATATTGATTCCGTAGGCATCCTCGAGAATCGAAAGGTTTCCGTAACGCGCGCAGTTTCGCACGACATGAGCAATACAGCCGCGTTGGCCGAGCGAAGCGCCCATCCACACGATGTCATGATTGCCCCACTGAATATCGACCGAATGGTGATCGATAAGGGCTTCCATGATCGCATCAGGATGAGGGCCGCGATCGTAGATATCGCCAATAATATGCAATCGCTCAATGGCCAAACGCTGAATCAGCCCACACAACGCTTCAACAAATGCAGGCCCCCTGCCAGTTCTTACAACGGCATCGACGATGGCAGCGTAATACGCTTCTTTATCGAAGTTGCGCGTATCGGCATACATAAGCTCTTCGATGATGTAAGCGAAGTCTTCGGGCAAGGCTTTGCGAACACGAGAACGGGTGTATTTACGCGCGGCACGTTTGCATACGGCAATCAGACGCGGCAGCATTTTTCCGTACCACGCAGCCACATCCGAAACCTTCGAAAGCTCCAAACGAGATTTCTCCCGGGGGTAATAAATCAGCGTTGCGAGCGTGCGCTTTTCTTCCTTCGAGAGTTCGTCGCCGAACACATCATCGATCTTCAGGCGAATCGAGCCCGAGCCATTTCGAAGGATATGCGAGAACGCCTCATATTCGCCATGAATATCGGAAGCGAAGAACTCCGTGCCCTTCGGCAAATTAAGAATCGCGCTCAGGTTTATAACTTCGGCGGACGCTTTTGCGACCGTGGGAAACGAGCGAGAAAGAAGTTCGAGATAGCGCTTTTCAGCAGCATCCATACACGGGCCTCCTTGACCAATCGCCTGCAACAGCAGCTCGATTTTCAAACAGTTGGATTTATGGTACCGCGAGAAAAGAAGTCACGCCCCCAAGGAATACCAAACGGTGCATTTCATCGACGAAAAGGCGAAGGAACGCATGGGGCATATGTCCATACCTGTTTGGAATACATGCGAAAACCGCCATTCGACGCATTGGTGTTACAAAGAATAGTTTTAGTATCATGCCTAACGGCAGCGTAAAGTAGTTGATATGTTTACGCTTTATCATTATCAATTTACTTTGTAAATCTCCCCTGTTTGCGCATTGCTCTTTTCCATAGTGGAACAATTCAAAGCAAACACGCTTTTCCAAAACGAACCGCCTGGAATTGCCCGATTCAGGTACGCTGTCACTATGAAAGAAATCGGCAATCATGCATGAGGGAGAAGACATGGCACCGAAATCGGTCGAGCTACGCGAAACAGATGCGGGACTAACCCTCGTAGGCGACAACATGGAACTACGTTGCGATTTCGAAGAGATGCTTCCCCGTATTAAACCTGGACGGCTTCAGCAAGAGCTGCTTGTAAAGGCGGCGAAAGTCAAAGGGACGCAATCCCCTACCGCCATCGACTGCACTGCCGGCCTTGGCCAAGATTCCTTTTTGCTGGCCGCAGCAGGCTTCACAGTGCGCATGTTCGAGCGCGACGAAACCATCGCGGCGCTTCTGGAAGATGGCCTTTCGAGGGCTGGTAATAACCCGGTGGTATCTGGCGTAGCGAAAAGAATGTCGCTCGAACGCAGCGATAGCCTTCAGTACCTCGCGGCACTCGTGAAATCGGACGATGTACCTCCCGACGTGATTTATCTTGATCCAATGTTTCCCGCACGCCAAAAAAGCGCTGCGGTGAAGAAGAAGTTCCAGCTCCTGCATGTGCTCGAAAACCCCTGCGATGAAGCAGAAGAAGAAACGCTTATCCGCGCTGCGTTCGCAGCCGGTCCCCGCAAGGTCGTTATTAAGCGCCCCGTGAAGGGGGGACACCTTGCCGGGATAAAGCCAAGTTATTCGATTACAGGCAAGGCGGTACGTTACGACGTGCTGGTTCCGCCAAGCACGAAGCTCCAATAAAAAAAGCGATGCGCTCTATGTCGCGCATCGCTTTTCAAACGATATAAAACTAAAGCAATAAAGGACGCGTTATTCATCCCAGGGATGCGACGTGAGATGCCAACCATCGCAGTAGGGACACCGGTAAACAGACAAGCCGCGCTTGCCATTATGCTCACACCACGCAAGATTTTCTTCGGCCTCCGCACGCGAAGCATAACGGTTCTTCGACTCGCATGCCTTGCGACGACGCGCCGCCTCATGATCGGCGCTGGCCCTTTCCCGATGCGCCTCTTCGCGCGCGAATATATCATCCATGCCGGAAAAATCATCCAGTCCAGCAGCAAACTCCGCTTTCTGCTTCGACCATGACGAACGTTTTTTGCTGCCCATGGCGCCCTCCTCGAATGCGACCAATAATTCCTATAGACCATCTTCCATAACACGCGAAACGTTCTATATTTCCGACGCAATACCACGCACAGCGCTTTCCGCGATTCAACCTACCACTATAATAGCTAACCGCTCTGAAATAGCGACAGAAAGACTACCGTGCAAAGCATCGCCCCAAACCACAATAACCAAAAGAAGATTGCCCTCATAAACGACATCACCGGCTTCGGCAGGTGTTCCGTCGCTGTGCAATTACCCATTATTTCCCAGCTGGGCGTGCAGTGCTGCGTGCTGCCGACGTCAATCCTGAGCAATCACACGGGCTTTCCGAGCTACAGTTTCCAAGATTTCACGCCCCATATGCACGAGCATATTGATGAGTGGCGCAAACTCAACCTGCAATTCCGTGGCATTTGCACGGGGTTTCTCGGTTCAGCCGAGCAAATTTCAATCGTCCGCGATTTCATCGACGAATTTGGCGGGAATGACTGCGTAACGCTCGTCGATCCAGTTATGGGCGATGAGGGAAAGGCCTACGGCACCTATACGCCTGAAATGTGCGGGCGCATGGCCGAACTCGTTGCCCATGCCGACATCATCACGCCCAACATCACCGAGGCGTGCATCCTCGCAAACGTCGATTACGACCCACATTTGAGCTTTGACGATGCCTTCTCGCTCGCCCAAAAGCTGGGCGATATGGGCCCGTCTAAAGTCGTTGTGACAGGGGTCGAACACGGATCAAGCATGTCGAATGTATGCTTCGAACGAGGAGGAAAACCCTTCACCGTCACAGGCGAGAAGCTCGGAGAGCAACGTTCGGGAACGGGCGACGTTTTCTCGGCAATCATCGCAGCCGATGCCGTAAACGAAGTTCCGTTCAGAAAGTCAATCGAAAAAGCAACGAGGTTTGCCCATGACTGCGTTCAGGCAAGCATCGATTTGGGCATTCCGCGCACCGATGGCCTCGCGTTCGAAGAGAAGCTGCACACGCTCACCCAATAGCGCTACGCAAGCATGGCCAAGGAAGCGTAGAGTAGTTTCCATTGGGGGCGACCCGATGGAAACGGTCACCCCCACGTTCTTCCAAAACGAGAACCGAAACGGCTGCATACCACGCGAAGCG
>OLVX01002867.1_pt1 | contig 11794 bp, 9 predicted proteins | sample 1673271 | NCBI WGS metagenome assembly OLVX01 (sample SAMEA3178939, study PRJEB25190) | human gut metagenome | biome: human gut; feature: human-associated habitat; material: faeces | place: Austria | collected 2013 | reverse complement strand
GGCGGTAATCCTGTCCCGCTGTCGGCTCATCCAGAATCAGGATCTCCGGCTTCATAACAAGAATGGATGCAATGGTCACCCGCTTCTTCTGACCGAAACTCAATGCAGAAACCGGCCAGTTCCGGAACTGGTACAATCCACAGATTTTCAGTGTCTCATGCACACGCTCACGGATTTCTTCCTCTGGAACTCCGCGCACAGTAAGCCCAAGTGCCACTTCCTCATAAATCATAGGCTTAGAAATCATTTGATTCGGATTCTGCATGACAATTCCAATATGCTCCCCACGCTCTTTGACCGAAAGTGGTGAGATATCGTTTCCGTTCAGCTCAATTTTTCCTTTGCTCGGTTCTAAAAATCCACAGATCAGATTGGACAGTGTCGTCTTTCCGGCACCGTTTTTCCCGACAATACTGATCATTTCGCCTTTCTTTACATCAAAACTGATATCCGAAAGAATTGCTTTTTCCGGCTGATAAGAAAAATGCAGATGGTCTACTTTAAGTACCTTCTCCTGTGTTTCCTGTTTCTGCGGAATCTGCGTAGTCTCAAACCATTCCCGCACCTGTGTTTTGTATGGTTCAAAATTCATGGTTTCCACATGCTGCGGATGATCCTGTGCAGTGATGGTACATCCGGCATGTTTGAGTGCCGTGACATAGAGCGGTTCCCGGATTCCCTGTTCCTCTAAGATATTTCCAACCAGCAGATCATCCGGTTTCATGTCCGCAACAATGGTTCCGTCTCCGACCACAACAATACGGTCTACATCTTTGTACAGCACATCCTCCAGACGATGCTCAATGATTACGATGGTCTTCTTCTGTTCCTTCTGGATTCGGTCGATCAATGCAATGGCTTTCTTTCCGGTCGCCGGATCGAGATTGGCCAGCGGCTCGTCAAACAGCAGAATATCCACATCATCGATCATAACCCCCGCCATGGAAACTCTCTGTTTCTGTCCGCCGGACATCTCCGATGGTGCATGATGCAACAGTTCTTTTACCTCTACAGTCTCTGCCACATCGTCTACTTTGCGAAACATCTCTTCCTGTGCCATACAGTCATTTTCCAGCACGAAAGCAATATCTTCCGCAACCGTCAGACCGATAAACTGTCCGTCCGTATCCTGCAACACGGTTCCAACCATCTTGGAAAGCCCAAAAATCCCAAGTTTTTTCGGATCTTTTCCCTCGATTTTTAAAGTTCCGGTACTGTCTCCTTCATACGAAAAAGGGATCAGTCCGTTGATACAATTTGATAATGTCGACTTCCCTGATCCCGATGGTCCAATGATGAGCACCTTCTCTCCGGGATAAATTTTCAAATTGATATCCCGGAGTGTCGGCTCCATCTGTGACCGATATTTAAATGTAAAATTTTCAAATTCAATAATCGGTTCCATACGTTTTTAGTCTTCCTTTGTAAGACTTGATGATTTTGCTCCAATCTTTGTATATCCCAGTCCGAGTAATGAACCAAGTACACCCACAATAATAATATTGGCTACAAACGCAAATACGCCCTGTGAGAATACTTTCTTTGCAGGCTCTGCATAAATGAGAATATCAAGCACCGGTGCAACAACGATCCATGCAATTGCATTTGCAACCACCTGAACGACATTAAAAAGAACTACTTTCTTCTTATTAAATCCACCGGCCTTAATCTCAAAGCTCTTTGCGAATAAACCAACTAAAATTCCAAAGATCGCATCTGGGAATACCCAGCTCCACCATACACCACCGTAAAACAGTGCATCTCCGAGTGCATGTCCCAGCAGACCAATGATTCCTCCGACAACCGGTCCAAACACTGCTGCAAGAAATGCCAGCACTGCTGCACGTGGCTGCATGGATGTATTCGGGATAATTCCCAGCGGAATCTGCACTTCTGTCAAAACAATGAACAATGCGGTTCCGATACCGGTTGCTACAACTTCTTTGATTCCAAATTTTTTCATAACAAGTTCCTCCTTTGTTTTTTCAGTACCTTATTATTTATGATAAACGCACAAATGTCAAGTTTTTCGCCCTTTTTCTTTCCAGCTTCCCCTAACTTTTTGCACCTTCTCCGGCAAAGTATTCCTTCACCAGTTTAACAACGACACCGGAAAGCAAAAATACTGCGATCAGGTTCGGAATTGCCATGAGTCCGTTAAACGTTTCCGCAATACTCCACATCAGGCCCAGATCCATGGTCGCACCCACAATGGCAACCAGTGCATACACCAGCATGAACGGCTTATTGACACGGGAGCCAAACAAAAACTCGATGCAGCGCGTCCCGTATAATCCCCATCCGATAATGGTGGAAAATGCAAAACAACACATCGCAACCGCAGTAAAAATAGATACCCAGTTCCCGTATGTTGCGGTAAATCCACTGATGGTAAGTTCTGCTCCTGCCGCCTGTCCGTAACTGACCGGAACCTGGCTGCACAAAATAACCAGTGCTGTCAGCGTACAGATCACAATCGTGTCTACAAACACCTCGAAAATTCCAAAAAATCCCTGTTTGACCGGTTTTCTCGTATCTGCACAGGCATGTGCAATTGATCCCGTGCCAAGTCCTGCCTCATTTGAGAAAATTCCACGGGAGACACCTTTTTTCATACTCATAAAGAAGCTTCCCACTGCTCCACCGGTCACTGCCGCCGGGTGAAATGCTCCCTCCACAATCGAAGCAAATACAGCCGGGATATGACCGATATTAAATAAGATCACTCCCACTGCCAGAACAATATAGACCAGTGCCATAAACGGTACCAGCTTTTCTGTCACCTGTCCAATCCGCCTGATACCTCCAAGCAGAATGAGTGCGATCAGAACCGCCAGAATGATCCCGACTACAAGGTTAACAGTCGGCACCGCATCTTTTGAAATGACATGATAATTCATTAATGCCGTATTGATGGCTGTGGTAATCGTATTTACCTGTGTGGCATTCCCTGTTCCGAATACGGTCAGCACGCCAAACGCGGAAAACAGATACGCCAGCCAGTGCCAATGCTTTTTGAGTCCGTTCTTAATATAATACATCGGACCGCCGACCAGATCGCCATGCACATTCTTTTCACGGAAATGCACCGCAAGCGTCACTTCTGAAAACTTCGTACACATACCGAGAATTGCGGAAATCCACATCCAGAACACTGCTCCCGGACCGCCGATGGCAATGGCTCCTGCCACCCCGGCAATATTTCCCGTGCCGACCGTTGCCGCAAGTGCCGTACAGACCGCCTGAAACGGTGTCATGGCTCCATCCGATGCCTCACGCTTCTTAAACATGCGGCCGAAGGTCACTTTCATCGCGTATGGGAACTTGCGGATCTGTAAGAACCGGGTCCGGAAACTCAATACCAGACCAACACCGATGATACAGATCATTGCAGGAACACCCCAGATGAAATTGTTGACCGCACTATTGATTGCTTCAATTGTGGATAACATACGTTTCTTTTTCCTTCCTACGTGAATAAGCGCGTGTTTTTTGTAAAACACGCGCTTGCATTATAGCACAATTTTTGCATTTTCTCTACAATGGAATTGTGGAAGAGGATATTTCCCACGGAAGTCCTTACGGTGGTCCTTATTCCCCCGCTCGTGCAGCCGACCCCACCACTTTCTGGCCTTATCAGGTATGGTCCTATCAGGCCGATGATGCCTCCTACACCCAAATAGGTTTTGTGACCGACTGGAATAAAAAAGAATGGGCAGACAGCATTGACGGATTTTCCTCATTCCCGGATTCCGCTGATAAGGATCACGACGGTATCGTATATCTCCTGACAAATGCCAAAGGGAAAAAAACCGCCATAGATGCTGCTGACCTGAAAAAGTGGGTGGATTCCTACCGTAAAGGTGCAAAAGAAATTCCCATCACCTATCAAAGGCTCAAATAATGGCAATTATGATTGTGTATCAGGATCACTGGCTGCGTACCGCCCAACGCATCTTCGTGGATCGTGCCCGTCCGTTCTGCGCACACTCCTGCGCGGACGGACGCACCACATCCTTTGCATACTCCGAATAAATGCCTGCGCGACAGCCTTCTTTTAAAGCACGCTTTACCAGCTTGTCCTCCCCGGAATGGAATGTCAGAATCGCCACGCGGCCGCCCGGTTTTAAAGCACCCGGCAGCTTTTCCATAAATTCATAAAGCACCTCAAACTCTCGGTTGACATCGATGCGAAGTGCCTGAAACGTCCGCTGGCAGGTCTTTTTGATGGTTTCTTTTTTTTCCTTTTCCGGCAGAAAATCGAGAGTGTCTTCAATAATCCTGCGCAGTTTTGTAGTTGTATCCACGCGGTGTCCTTTGCGGATCTCATCGGTGATCGCTTTTGCAAGTTCCTCACAGTACGGCTCATCCGAATTTTCATAAAGCATTCCGGCAAGCTCGTCACGGCTGATCGTATCCAGACGCTCCGCCGCACTGATTCCTGCCTCCTGATTCAGCCGCAGATCAAGCGGTCCGTCCACTTTAAAGGAAAATCCGCGCTCCGGATTGTCGATCTGCATGGACGAAACGCCAAGATCTGCCAGAACAAAATCAAAACCTCCCACTTCTTTTGCAATCTCATCAATCGTACAGAAATTCTGCAAATGCACGGTCAATATGTCCTCGCCAAATCCCTGCTCTGCCAGACGTTTTTTCGTCTTTGCCGACTCTGCCGGATCGACATCGGTCGCATGGATGTGTCCCTGTCCCTGCAGCTGCTCGAGCATGGCTTTCGTGTGACCGCCGTAGCCGAGTGTGGCATCAAAACCGGTCTGTCCCGGTTTGATCTGCAGGAAATCAAGAATTTCTTTTACCATAATGGAGATATGCATGCCTGCCGGGGTGTTGCCTTTCTGGATGACATGCGCGATGGTGTCTTTGTATTTTTCCGGCTGTAGTTCTTTATATTTTTCTTCAAATTTCTTCGGGTATTTTCCTTTATAATGCACACGACGCTTGTGCGGGGTCTGGTTTTCGTTTTCCATTTTTTATTCCTTTCCTCTCCTGTCCAGGTACAGCTCCTCTTACCATTTACAAGGCAAAACTTTATATGAGGTTGCGAAGGTATTGTTTACAGAGTAATCTTTGAGCACTAATGATTTCAAATTTAATCTGTTTTCTATGAATACCGGTACAATTGTTTTTCTACCAGTTTATTTCCTTCATAAACAAGCCGGAGTGTAAAAAAGCGGCGCTCGTCTTCCTCGATCAGCAGTTTTAAAAAAATGGCATCTCCTTCCCAAGTCGGAAGCGCAAGCACTTCTTTTTTGTCCATCCACTGCAGATCGCCTTCATTGCACTCGATCAGCTCCCCGGTAAAACCATCCGCGGTAAACAGGCACATTTCTTCCGGCTCCGGCGCTTCATCACTGATGAATGTGATCAGCCCGCGGAACTGGTAGGAAGTCAGTGTCAGGCCGGTTTCTTCTTTTACTTCACGTAACAGGCAGTCCTCCGGTCCTTCCGTGCCTTCTGCATGTCCGCCCACGCCGATCCACTTGTCTTTGTTGATGTCGTGCTGCTTTTTGGTGCGATGGAGCATCAGGTATTTTCCGTCTTTTTCTATGTAACACAGGGTTGTCATTTTCATGGGATTTTCCTCGTTTTTTCTCATATTTGTTCCATATGCTCCATGATAACAAAATTTGCCCCGTTTTTTCAATCGAACATTTCATATTTTGCCCAGTTTTTGATATATTTATTTTCTTTTTTTGCCCCGTTTTTAAATTCCAGCCGAGTTATGGTGCTCATTTGAGGTATTCTCCAATCCGGTCAATATTATAAAGCGGGATGTTTGTCATCCAGTCCTGCTCACGGAAATCCGACATGGAAGTCCGCACCGCATGCTTGGGATGATACTTCTCACAAAAAGCCCGCAGACTTTTTGCCGCAGATTTTCCTCTGCTTTCACCTCTACCGGAATGACCGATCCGGGTGCCTGCAGCATAAAATCAATTTCGCCTGTAGAATTTGCCGTTGTGTAATAATATGGTTCCACACCCAGTTCCGCTATCATCTGCTGCAGCACATACTGCTCCGTCAACGCCCCTTTAAACTCTGTAAAAATCCTGTTTCCATCAATGATAACGCTTGCATCCAGATCTGCCATGGCAAGCAGAAGCCCGACATCAAGCATATAAATTTTGAACGCATCCAGATCCATGAAATCAACTTTCCCTACCGGAAAAGAAGTTCCCTTATAAAACGTTTCATTGTGCGTCCTCCCTGTCAGTGGAATTTATATGTAGCATTCCTTATTACTTTATATCATATTTCTTTATGGCAGAGCCGTCAACATTTTTAAGGACGTATTTGTGTTATGGTGCTACACTTTTCTGGACGTATTTATGTGATAGTGCTACACTTTTCTGGACGTTACTGTTTGCATAAATGTGGAAGGTTTTTGTTGCATCTCAGGCATTTAAATGCTATACTTGTCACAAAGCAAATACATATTTTTCCATAGCTTGGGCGGACAGTACCTGGCGAGCCGTCTATATCATATACTTTATTTTATCATTTCAAATTATCCCGGAAAGTCTTGCTTTTAAAATTCAACTTTATTTTAACTTAATTTTGTTATAAGCAGGATTTGTATTGATATGGGATGTGTTGTCATACAGATTCTGTGGCTTACACAAGGAGGAAACTGTATGGCAAACAAAGAATACAAAAGTGATGTGTTCAGCATGCTTCTTCAGGACAAGAAACGTGCAATGGAAATTTATAACGCGATTAATGGAACGGACTATGATGATCCAGAACTGGTTGAAATGACAACTTTGGATGACAAAAGCTTTTCGCTTACCGTACGGAATGATGCATCATTCATTCTTGATGCGAATCTGAGCCTGTATGAGCATCAGTCGACCTATTGCCCGAATATGCCACTGAGGGATCTGCTTTATTTTGCAAGCATTATACAAAAACAAATCAAAGCTCAGAAACGTGATATTTATGGTGGAAGAATCTTAAAGATTCCAGTGCCCCATTTTGTCGTGTTTTATAATGGAAAAGAAGATGCGCCGGATCAGTATGATCTCCGTCTTTCTGATGCATTTGAAAAAGAAACCAAGAATCCTGAGATAGAATTGGTCTGCCATGTTTACAATATTAACAATGGGAAAAATGTTCCATTGCTGTCAAAATGCCAGACATTGCGTGAATATATGTATTTTGTGGATATGGTGCGGAAAAATAATGAAATCAGTGGAAATCTGGAAGATGCCATTGAGAAAGCTATCAACCAGTGTATGGAAGAAAATGTGCTTAGGGATTTTCTGGCTCAACACAGGGAGGAGGTAATGCACGTGATGACATTAGACTATACATTTGAACGACGGCTGGAAATGCAGCGCGCCGAAGCAATTGAGGATGGCGAAAGGATCGGAAAAGAAATCGGGAAAGAGATCGGGAAAGAGATCGGGAAAGAAGAAAAATTGTCAGAGCAGATTCGTAAAAAAATTCAAAAAGGCAAACCTCTGGATCAGATTGCGGACGAATTGGAGGAAGTGCCGGAAACCATTCGTCCTTTATACGAAAAAATTAAGCAGGAAATGCTGCAATAAAATAAGGCAGTTTCCGAGGAGGAAATGAGTTTTTATCGTTCGTTAGCTGAATGATATGCTTATTTACAAAATTGAATATTGCTTACCTTCAAGTTTATTGTGTCAGGCACCAATTGTCCAATTGTTCTCTATTTCTATTGATGCAGCCACTTATGCGATGGTCGGATTTGTCACAGGTATACTACTCACAAAATATCTGCTTTGGTATGACGATAGAGTTAAGTAATTCTTAATATGAGGGGCTTACCTTGCCCCTCTATCCTTATTCTGTAACTACAATCATAGTTCTATTTTTCAATCCCAAGCACGGTATTGGCCTGCTCACCCTCCATATATTCAAATGTGATGGTATCTCCTACACCATAACGCACGATATCAAGGTAATCTACTACCGATACATCGTAAATATCGGAATCATTTTCGAGCAAAATATATTGGTGCGTATTTCCTTCTACCACTGCATCGGTGATTTTTGCAATCGTACCGGTTGCTTTCTTGACACTGTCGCTCTCTTTTGTTTCCGCATTGACACCATTTTGCTTCATCAGTTCCATATAGTTCTTTTCGCATTCACTGACAGAATCACCGGTTGCTACAATCTGATATTTCTGCACATTTACCATCGCATACATTTTTACCAGACCAGAATCATCCTTTAATGCAATGAAATAGGTCGGCTCATTTGTAATGTTTAATAACAGTGGGAAGGTTGCTGTATAGCCAAGGTTTTGCACCTTACCTTCCGCAGAGGACATCGCAGAATCTTCAATTGCGCCTTCTACCTGATAATATTTTGTCTCCATCGTTCTCTCATTCATCAGGACGAATCCAACGTTGGACTGATCACTTGTGATGGAGGTTACTCCGGTATAAACCCAGACATCATCATTCATTGCAAGGTAATTATAACCGTTCGTGGTGGTCAGACAATCCTTCTGTCCTAACACACTGTTGATAAATCCATGTTTTAAAGATCCATAATAATCATAAAGCTGTACCAATAAATCGGCAGAATAAACACGGTCTACCCAGCTTGGCACATCTTTTACCGCATAATCAGTGCACTCACCTGTCACAGCATTACAAAGCACAACTCTGCCGATGGTCTTACCTCCAAACAGACCAATCTTATAATCTGCAACACTGCAAATCCAGTAAGGCGTACCCTCCTCATCAATCTCAAAACTGATATCATCGAAAATATAGGTCGGATAACGAAATCTTAAATGACGCTTTAAGTTTCTATGAAAATGGTCATATGGCGTATATTTCATGCCTTCTGACAAACGAACCAGCTCCGTATCCTGCGTTGCCATATCAATCTTAATATAGGCTGGAATTCCTTCCTTCTGGTTCGTCAGCCACTTGATGGTATCCGCATAACGGAGCGGTGTCACACGGACCGGTTCCCCTTTGTAGTTAATCTGGGAATAAAGTTCACTGACTTCAAACTGCGACGCCATATCAACAAGACTACCCATCTTACGATTTCCCAGAATGGATGCTGAGTCACGATCTAACAGTGGAATCTGGTCATAAGAAATCTGTTTGATATCCTCGGTAAATTCCCCCTCTTCCACTTTTAAAAGTTTCTGATATTTTGCTGCATTGACAATCGGTGAGGACAAAATGGAGCCTGCCACATAAACCGCCAAAAACAGTAAAAAGACAATCACTCCAATCTTTAAACCTGTATATTCCTTAATAAAGGACAGTTCAATCTTGCTTTGTCCTGCTATCTTTGCCTTTCTTACAATATAAAGCACGAAAAGCACCGCCAAAATCAGAAAAATAAATTTCCAGGTTTCTGTTGCATGAATGTTAATTGCCGGAAGTGAAACATAATAAAAAATTGCAACAGCGATTACCACCAACAAAGCAATCACCAGTTTGACTTTCATCATTCCTTTCATCACGAATTCCCCTTTCGTTCGTTTGGTCGAAGCTGATATAAAAATTCTTCAAAACATACGCCATCTTGTTCCGGTATCAACAAGTTTATTGTGTCAGGCACCAATTGTTCCAATGTAAAACGTTTCATCGTGCGTCCTCCCTGTCAGTGGAATTTATATGCAGCATTTCTTATTGCTTTATATAATATTCCTTTATGGCAGAGCCGTCAACATTTTCAAGGACGTATTTGTGTTATGATGTTACACGTTTCAGGACGTATTTGTGTTGTCATATCACACGTTTCAGGATATGATTCTATCATGAAAGTAGGAACTATAAACTTACAAAGTTTCTGCTTTTGCAAATAACCGGTATGCTCTTGCAATTTTATTTTCTATGTTCTATGATAGGCAGTTAGAAAGACAGGGTGATTCTATGCAGATCAGTATTCTTTTAATGGAACAGATTTTTGAGCTTTTTCTCATGATTCTGATGGGATTTATTATTGTAAAGGCGGGAATTGTCAAGGAAGAAGACAGTAAGGTTTTATCCAAAATCGTACTGTACCTGATCATTCCATGCGTGATTATAAACGCTTTTCAGGTGGACTATACTAAAAAAACCGTAAATGGTCTTCTGATCGCGCTTGCTGCATCCGTATTGCTTCAGGTGGTTCTCCTGCTTGTCGTTTTCGTGATGGGAAAACTGTTTTCCTTAAATGAAGTGGAAACAGCTTCTATCTATTACTCCAACTCCGGCAATCTGATTGTTCCTATCGTGACATTCGTTCTGGGACAGAAATGGATACTTTACGGATGTGTCTTCATGAGCGTGCAGCTTATTTTCCTCTGGACACACTGCAAGAAAATCATAAGCCGTGAATCTTCCTATGACTGGAAGAAAATCATCCTTAACATCAATATGATTTCCATTGCCATTGGTGCCATTTTATTTTTCACCAGAATCCGGCTGCCGGAACTCATTACAAATACCATCTCCAGTGTTGGAAATATGATCGGGCCAGCCAGCATGATTGTAACCGGAATGCTTTTTGCCGGAATGGATTTAAAAGCAATTTTTGCAAATAAACGTGTATATTTCATATCGGCTCTCAGAATGCTTGTCATTCCTTTGATTGCACTGTTTCTCATAAAAATCAGCCATCTTGCCACACTGTCTGCAGATGCTCAAAAGATCATGCTCATTGTATTTCTCGCAGTAATCACCCCATCAGCATCCACCGTTACACAGATGTGTCAGGTATACGGAAACGATTCACGCTATGCCAGTGCCATCAATGTTGTTACCACGCTGGCTTCTATTGTGACGATGCCGCTTTTAGTGATGCTGCTTCAAATGGTACTCTAATCACAATTAACAGAAAAACGCTGTCCCGCTTCCCCTTCCAGAGAAGCATTGACAGCGTTTTCTATTACCCAATTAGTACCTTTTTCCCTTCAAACGCAAATCCATAATGCCGGATTCTTTCTTTTGAAATTCCCCGTTCTTTTAGTTCCGCGTCGTATTTCTTTATTTCAATCTGCGCCAGTGCTTTTTGTACCGTTTCCTGCAGCGTTTTTTCTTCCGTTTCTTTTACTTTAAATTCCAGAATCATAGCATCTCGATCCAAATTTCTGGGAATTAAAATCACATCGTATCTTCCATACCCACTTTCCCGATTGGAACGCACCTCATAAAGATCTCGCACTTCCACCAGCAGCCCAAGTACAAATCCATGATAAAACCGCTCTGGCTGGCTCCGCTCGGACGCATGTTTTCCAGCATCAAAATTACTAAATGTAGCAAGTGCAATATCATTCATATAGAGGTTCATCGCTTTTACATCCCCATTCAGCAATGCTTTGATAAATTCATTATAATTGGCAGATGCCGCTGCAAACCAGCTTTTGAACATATTCGAAAACATGCTCACAGTCTCCAGATTTGTGATGGAAAGAGAATACCACGGCTCCAGCGTCAGTCCTCTGTATTCAATCTCCTCCACTTTCAGATAACCGCTTGCCACCAACAGACTCCATACCGCACTTTCATCCTGTTCTAATTGTCCAAATATAATCTGCTCATCAAAATTAACTACAATTTGTTGTCTGTTGATCAGTTTTTCCAATTCTTCCTTCATATTTACCGATGCCGACTGCAGGAGTTTGCTGATCAATCCATTGGAACTTGTAGCTGCCCAGTAGGGCCGCAGTTTTTTCTCTTTCAGATAATTTGTAATAGACCATGGGTTATAAATATCCTTATGTTCTCCAAAGGTAAAGCCATCATACCACTGTTTTACTTCATCCTTCTTATCTCCCATTCCAAACTCA
>OLVX01002859.1_pt1 | contig 11816 bp, 7 predicted proteins | sample 1673271 | NCBI WGS metagenome assembly OLVX01 (sample SAMEA3178939, study PRJEB25190) | human gut metagenome | biome: human gut; feature: human-associated habitat; material: faeces | place: Austria | collected 2013 | reverse complement strand
TCTTCTTTGGATTTCTGTACTTTTTTCTCAAGATCATGTCGTTTATCAGGGGATTTTGCCGACTGCATCTTGCGGTCAGAAGGGATGTGACGGCGGAACCGGATTGGAAGAAACGGGATGAGCATACACAAATGTTTCTTTTTGATTTCTTCAAGGGTAAAGGACTGCACCTTTACGGTTGGAACGCGGTATTCATGAGTACTGCCATCCTGAAACCGGATCAGACAGCTCAGGTAATCAGGGATCTTTTTCGTCCCCTGCAGGAAAAGAACGGCAGAGTTCGGAAATTTGAGCAGAAGCTGTGGATTTTTGGTGTCGGACCGGTAATTCAGGGACGCATGAACATCATACTCAAACATACGGATTGTGATAAGCCCATTGTATGTAATTTCACATTCAAAGTGGTAAATATCTGATTCGTTTACACAGAATGTGAGGTCAGCCTTAATGGTCGAAATTTCTTTTGTATCCGAGCGTTCTACAGAATACTCTGTGGAAAGTGGAACAACAGAGGAATCTTCGGGATATTTTTTCCCATAGATTTCATAGATGAGCGGAAACAGGAGTTTGGGAGAACTGTAAGTTGCTTTTTTTATAATTAAATCCCAAAGTTGCGTTTCCGTGGAAATTTCTTCAGGCAGCCCGTTGTTACGAATAATTTCTTCAATCTCTTTCGAGTGAAGATGGTAAGTATGGCGTGTATTGGCCATGTAATATCCTCCTATACTGTTGTGTGTATAATATTTGGAAAAATAAAAAGATTGTTGTTTTTATAATACTGAAAAAAGAAAAACAGAATAACAAATAGGTATATGTATCATAACATACGAGTAACGTAGATACAATAATTTGTTTTATAAAATTATAGAAGCAGGTAAGTTACAACATCATTTGAAAAGGTTTTTAAGATATGAGAAGTGAAGTATACAGTTTTCTGGTAAACAGGCATCCGGGAATTTCATACCGGTATCATAAGATACATGATGATGCAACCGGTATGCGCAGAATGTTTTCCTGGGCATATTTGTTGTGGATAAATTTCGCATATTATGTATTGTTCTGTAGATTTCTCGGAAGAATTCCAGAGATGGAAATATATGAAAAACGCAAATTGATGATAAAAACCAGTGAATCCGAAGGACACCAGAAAGATGCAGGGATTCTTTCTGTAGAGGATTTTGTCAGAAAAATCAAAGATTACGATGTGATCTCATTTGATATTTTTGATACATTGATTTTTCGCCCGTTTTCTTCTCCGACAGATGTGTTTTATCTGATTGGAGAAAAATTTGATTTCCTCGATTTTAAGAATTTACGTGTGTGGGCAGAATGGGATGCCCGGATGAAATGCAGACAAAAAAACGGACATACGGAAGTGTCGTTACAGGATATATGGGAAAATCTGGAGGAAGATACCGGCCTGAATGCAGAAGAAGGAATGCGGCTGGAGTGTGAGACCGAGGAAAAACTCTGTTATGCAAATCCGTATATGCTGCAGGTATGGAAACGTCTGCAAGAACTGGAAAAGCGCATGATCATTGTTTCGGACATGTATCTTCCACGCTCCTGTATTGAGAGAATACTGCAGAAAGCCGGATATACGGGAGCGGAGCGTATTTACATCTCCAATGAGTATGGAGAGAATAAAGCCGGTGGAGATCTGTTCCACCGTGTGATCCGCGATTTTTCCGGTGCGCGTATTGTACATATCGGTGACAATCCACACAGTGATCAGAAAATGGCAAAGGCGAGCGGGCTGGATATTCTGCCCTATCAGAATGTAAATAAAAATGTGTTACTGTACCGTCCGATGGATATGTCATCGATGATCGGCGGGGCATACCGGGGGCTGGTATCCAATCATTTGTACAATGGATCAGAAAAATTCAGTATAGATTACGAATATGGATATGTGTATGGTGGATTGTTTGTTGTGGGGAATTGCCATTTTATTCATGAATATTATGAGCAGCATTATCTCGATCAGTTACTGTTTCTGGCGCGGGATGGAGATATTCTCCGCAGAGTTTACCAGAAATTATATCCCGATGACCGGACGGTATATGTCTACTGGTCACGGAAAGCGGCCACAAAACTGATGGCAGATGAGGATAAGCACGATTTTTTCCGGAGATTCATTTATCACAAGGTCAATCAAAAGGTTACGATAGGGGAGGCTCTGCGTTCCATGGAATTGGAACAATTGCTTCCGGAACTTTCAGACTGGCAGGAAATATGGGATGTATGGGAACGAAAATCGGGTGCCGGCAGAAAGCAGAAATTTATTGATTTGCGGGCAGAGGATGAGCTGACAGACAAAAATGCATATCTGCTCCGACGGTTTATTGAGGCAAAATGGGAGCGGGTGATGACACATTATGAGGAACAGCAGGTCGCAGCAGAAAAGTATTACCGGGAGATTCTGTATGGATGTAAAAACGTAGCAGCGGTTGATATTGGCTGGGCGGGAAGCGGTGCGCTCGCGCTTTCCCATCTGGTGGAAAAGGTATGGGGGATGGATTGCCGGATCACAGGGATTGTTGCGGGGACAAATACCATTCATAATGCCCAGCCTGATGCGTCCGATCCATTCCTGCAGGATGGCAGGCTGGTGGCCTATCTGTATTCCGGACAGATGAACCGTGATCTGTTGAAAAAGCATGATCCAAATAAGGATTATAATGTGTTCTGGGAACTGTTGCTTTCTTCCCTGGCACCTTCGTTTCAGGGATTTCATGATGGAAGATATCAGACAGAAAAGGAAAGCATTTATCTGGAAACGGTGGATATTACACTGGAATTTGGCAAATATGATTTTAATCCAGAGGGAATCCGGGAAATCCAACGGGGAATTTTGGATTTTGCAGAGCAGTATCTAGAGCATTTTGGAGCATTTCCCTATATGTTTCGGATTAGTGGAAGGGATGCATATGCACCAATGCTTGTGGCTGCAAGTTATGACGAACGCTATCTTAAGATGATAGAAAAAAGATTTCAATTGGAAATTGCGGTGAACTGATGAAGTTTACCGCTTTTTTTATTTTCTTGCAACAAAAATACACCTCCGATACACTGTATAGATAGGAGGGCCTTCCATGGATGAACGTTTATTAGTAAAAAGGGCAAAGCGCGGGGATACCGCAGCGTTTGCCGAATTGTATGGGACAATTTATAAGAGGCTGTATCAGTTTGCGCTATATACGCTTGGAAATACACAGGATGCGGAGGATGTGGTCAGTGCCGCTGTGATGGAAGCATTTGAAAATATCGGGAAATTGCGGAAGGAAGATGCTTTTTCCGCCTGGATGTATCGTATCGTGGCAAATATGTGCAAACAGAAAATGCGGGAATACTATCAACGGGGAGAAGAACTGACGGAAGAAAACGGTGGCTGGGACGGCTATGTATGGGGTGATACCCGTGAGGAATATATAGAAGTCCGGCGTGCATTTCTTACGATGGATGAGGAGGACCGCATGATTGTGGGAATGCATGTCTTCGGTGGATATAAGACGCGGGAGATTGCACAGATTCTTGCAATGAATGAGAATACTGTGCGGTCGAGAGAACATCGGGCGTTGCAGCGGATGGAAAAACAGCTGAAGGGATTGAGGTGAGAATATGCAGGAACAGAATCTGGAAGAATGGAAAGAGAAAATAGACAGATCCGCAGAGCAGATTACCGTGCCGGATACTCTGACACCCGGGGCTGTGCAGCAGATGCTGGAGGAGCGGAAAAACCGGACATCCGCAGGCAGGAAAGAACACAGACATTACCGGAGATTTGCCGGAATTGCTGCGGCAGTTGCGGTGCTGGTGATTGCGGTCGGAACCTATGGATGGAATAAGTATGGAACCGATGATGCGCAACCGAAAAAGGCTGCTCTTTCCGTAACAGAAACTGTCGACAGTACGCAGGATACAGAAAAGAAAGAACAAATCGGTGCATTTACTCTGGCAAAAAGTTACCAGGATGTATATGCAGCGGTACAGAAAAAATCCAATTCACAAAAGGAGTTGGAAGAAGGCACAGTGGATGATTCGTTTTTCGTGGAAGATACCGGTTCTGCCGAGGCGAAAAAAGAGTCATCCGGTACCCATTCCGACACCAATTTGCAGGTAAACGGTGTGGACGAGGGGGACATCGTCAAAAATGACGGAAATTATCTGTATGTGCTGAATGATGACCGGGTGACCATTGTGGATATTCGGGACAAAAATATGCGTAAGCTGTCGGAAATACGGCCGGAACTGACGGAAAATGACATCCTTTTGCAGCTATACGTGGATAATGACCGGCTGTATGTTATCAAGCAGGGATGGGAAACACAACAGGAGGAGATTCAGTCCGACAGCACGGAGGCTGACAATGATTCCGGTTTTATCGGATGTTACAAAGATATCGCTTATGAACCGGACGGAAATGTGAGTACAGTTCTTTTGACGTATGACATTTCCGAACGCGCAAATCCGGTATTAAGTGCAACCATGAAAATGGATGGAGCATACCAGAGTTCCCGTAAGGTTGGAAATTTTATTTATCTGTTTACTGACCGTTGGGTGTCCAGAGACGGAAAGAACTGGAAGGCTCAGGTCATTCCGGAGATTGCCGGGAAAAAAGCAGATGCCGGATGTTTTTATGTGCAGAAGAATGGGACAACAGAAGTCATTATGGCATCTGTAAATCTTAAAGAGCCATCGAAGGCTGCAGACCATATGGTGCTTCTCGACAGCGGACGACAGGTTTATATGGGAACGGATGCAATCTATCTGTATCAGATGGAATATGAGCGTGGAGAAAAGACAAAGATCGCCAAGTTTTCTTATAAGTATGGAATGTTTTCAGCAATTGCAGAAACAACCGTAAAGGGGGCGATCTGGGATACGTTTGCTATTTCGGAAAGTGGGGGAGAACTTCGTATTCTGACAACAGATTCCCAAAATTCTTTATCCGAAAACCGCCTGTATCTGCTGGATGCGGACCTGAAAAAAGAGGGATTGCTGGAAAATATTGCAAAGGGAGAAGAGATTTATGCGGCACGGTATCTGGGAAATATAGCATATTTCATTACTTATCATAATACCGACCCGTTGTTTGCAGTAGATATTTCCGATCCGGCACATCCGAAGCCGCTGGGAAATGTGAAGATGACAGGATATTCCGATTATCTGCACCCGTTTGGAGATGGACTGTTGCTTGGCATCGGCTATGAAACCGATGCTAAGACCAGCGAGAAGACAGGGGTAAAACTGACAATGTTTGATATCTCCGATCCGATAAACCTCAGGATTTTGGATTCTGTGACGATAAACGAAGATTTCTGCAGTGCCGCAGAGAATTACAAGTGTGCATTTGTAGATACCGGACGTGGACTGGTCGGATTTGCGACAGAGACCTGGACCAAAACCAATTATAACAGGTATATGCTGTTTCAGTGGGATGGAACGTCTTTTGTAAAGAAAATTTCCTTAAAGAGAACACAGCAGAAAATGGATACGTGGACCGGTGCAGAACAGATGAGGGGACTTTCTTCGGGTGACCGTTTTTATGTGCTTCATGTGGAACGGGATGATTTTTCACTTATTTCGTATGATATGAAAAATGATTTCCAGGAGATTGAGACCCAAAAATATTAAAAAAGCATAAAAAATGAGATAAAAATGAAACTTTTTTGCACATTTTTCTTGAAAAAGGTTTTACTTATTGTTAAAATATGTTATAGTTAAGTAACAAAGTTGTAACAAATTGGAGGATAGGCATTGAAGTTTAAGGTTACATGGGGTAAGAAGCTGATCGCAGGTATTTTGCTGGCGGCAGTTGTAGTAGGGGGTACTGCAGCACCGGCAGAAGCAGCAGGAAAGAAAAGTACTGCGGTTGTGGCACAGGATAATTACCGGAAAACATTGTGTAAGGGATTTCTGGGAAAGAGTTATGGCAGTGTGGTTGATGGAATCCGCTGTGACTGCAGTGGTTACACACGGGCAGCCCTGAATCGTCTGGAGAGTAAGGGACGGAAAGGGACTGCACTGAAAAATGTCAGTGTTGGAGCACATTGTACCAGAGACTGGGTAAGCGGATCGAGTATTTCGTATACAACAGGGGTTGCAACAAAGGGTGCGATCCAGTGGAATTCCGGCACAAAGAAGTCTATTGGAAGAAAAAGCAGTGGGAAAAGCCTTTCCCAGTTGGAACTTGGAGATGTTGTTGTTTATGGAAAGGGCGGTTCTTCCTCCCATATAGCCATATATTTCGGAGAATTTTCTTCAATGGAAGCGGTAAAAGATTATTTGGAAGATATTGGTGTCTATGCGAAAGGAACGATTAAGAGATCTGCAGGAGATAAGTACAGTTACAGTGGCCGCACGATTGTGCATAAGTATGGAAACAGTAGGTACTGGCGGATTCATTCTACATGCAGCGGAATTATGATTGACAATGATATTGCAGGAACCAGCAGATACACATCTTCCTTTGGTCAGTGGAAATGGACCTTTGATACGGGAATTGAAGTAGAATAAAAGAACAGACAAAAAGCCCTGCGTTTTCGGAATTTCCGAAAGCGCAGGGCTTTTTTATATGGCAGATATTTAATCGACCAGTTTATCCAATTCTTTGATGTATTCGGTTTCGCTTGAGAACTGATGGTTTGCTTTCTTGGCATACAGACCGACAGCTGTCTGGGATTTCTTGATTGCCTGCATGGTTCCGGCTCCGGCAACGCATCCGCCCGGACAAGCCATGCCTTCGAGCAGATAGCCCGGATATTTGCCTAATGTTGCAAGTTTTAAAAGCTGACGGCATTCCTTTAATCCTTCGGCATTTGCCACCTTGATCTCCTGTTCCGGATGATCCCGTTTGATGACATCTACGACAGCCTGAGCAACGCCACCGGCAACGGCAAAGTTTCTTCCATCGGTGGAAGCGTCACTTACACCATCCGGATCTTCTTCCATGTTTTCCAGATCCACATGTTTTGCATCAAAAATACCCGCCATTTCTTCAAAGGTGAGTACGAAATCTACTTCACTGCGGACGCTGCGGCGCATTGCTTCGAGTTTTTTAGCTGCACATGGTCCAATAAAGACAACCTTCGCATTTGGGTTATGCTTTTTGATAAGACGTGCAGTTAATGTCATCGGAGTCAGTGCCATGGAAATACAGTTGGCGTGATCCGGGAATAATTTCTTTGCCATGACAGACCATGCCGGACAGCAGGAAGTTGCCATGAATGGAAGTTCATCCGGCACTTCTTTTAAGAAATCTTCTGCTTCCTGTTTTGCACACAGATCCGCACCGATTGCTACCTCAAAAACATCTGCAAACCCGAGTTCTTTCATGGCAGCACGCAGCTTGCCAGGGGTAACCTTTGGTCCGAACTGACCGACAAATGCAGGAGCGACAGCTGCATAAACCTTTTCACCGGACTGGATGGCACGGATTGTCTGGAAAATCTGGGATTTGTCAGCAATGGCACCGAACGGGCAGTTTACCAGACACTGACCGCAGGAAACACACTTGTCATAATCGATATTGGCTTTGCCGTTTTCATCTGAAGTAATGGCATCCATACCGCACGCTTTGGCACATGGACGTTCCTGAATGATAATGGCGTTATAGGAGCAGACACTTGCACAGCGGCCGCACTTGATACATTTCTCCTGGTCAATGATAGATCTGCCGGTGGTACGGTCTAAGGAAACAGCTCCTTTCGGGCATACTTCCATGCAGGGATGTGCCAGACATCCCTGACAGCCGTCTGTTACATGCACACGTTTTGTGGGACAGGCATTGCAGGCAAATTTAATGACATTAATGAGAGGCGGAGTATAGTAAGTTTCTGCCTGGTCAGCAGCTTCAATGCCATCGGATACCGGGGCATGCTCTGCAGCACTGCGGTTTGGCAGACCCATTGCCAGACGCAGGCGTTCACCTACAATTGCACGCTCCAAAAATACATCGTTTCTGAAATTTCCGGTTTCTCCCGGAATAATCTTATATGGAAGTTCTTCCATACGTTCCTTTACAGGCCATTCGGTATGATAAGCCATACGGGCTACTTCTGTAAAAATTTTGTGACGGATTTCCTGAATTCGGGTTTCGACGCCTCTCATGATAATTCCTCCTTGTGTTTGTAATGGATCATTGTAAAATAAAATTTTCTGCATTTCTATAAGATAATACCAAGAAACTCACAGAAAAACCTGTTTTGTCATATTCCGGGGATATTGTAGCAAATAATACACATACTCTCAATAAGTATGCTGTTCTTTTTACAAAACATAATAGGCTTTTGACATGGTGTGAAACAATTGTACTGTAAACTGCTAGGTAGAAAGGACCGGGGAGGGGGACACCAATGGCAACCCGGCGATTTCTCCTGCATTTTAGAGGCTGTTGGAATTTTTTCAATTTTCAGCAAGCCTCGTACATGGATGTACGAGGCAGGTGGTCACTGAGCCCGGAAGGCGAATGACCACCGGTTGCGTCCGCCTGATAATAATTGAAATAAAAATTCCTACAGCCTCTTAATTGCAAGGAGCATGAGCCGGATTGCCATTGGTGTCCCCCCTCCCCTGTCCTTTCGAGCCATAGCCGCCTTGTTCAATAACATGACATTATGCACAAAATCCCAGTTCTGTTTTTGTGAATGATTTTGACGGAAAGTGATTGACGATGACAGAAAATGTAACTATAATAAGAACCATCAAAATGAACGTTTTTGAAAGATTGTGAACGAAAAAGAAAACAAAGGAGTGAGGCATATGCTTGCAGAAGAACGATTTTCAAGGATACTGTCCATAATAGAAGCGGAGGGAAGTGCCACAATACAGGAACTTATGACTGCACTTGACGCTTCAGAATCAACCGTCCGCCGGGACTTAATCACAATGGATGAGAATGGTCTTCTGACCAAGGTGCATGGCGGTGCAATCGCCAGACGGCCGAGTGTGAGTACACATGATGAGGATGTCAGAAACCGTAAGACGATGAATGCGGAACAAAAGAATGCAATTGCAAAGTATGCAGCATCACTCATCCGCCCGGATGATTTTGTTTATCTGGATGCCGGAACATCCACCGAGGCGATGATCCCTTTTATTAAGGAGACACAGGCGGTGTTTGTGACAAATGCCATCAGCCATGCAAAGCTTCTGGCGGAAAAGGGCTGCCGTGTTTATCTGCTGGGAGGCGAATTCAAATCCCAGACAGAGGCGATCGTCGGGGAGGAAGCCATGGAGATGCTTTCCAAGTATAACTTTACCAAAGGATTCTGGGGAACCAACGGAATCAGCGTCAGCAAAGGATATTCCACCCCGGAGATCAAGGAAGCCATGGTAAAGAAATATTCCATGAAGAATTGCAAACGCTGCTATATTCTGGCAGATGCCAGCAAGTTTGACCAGCTTTCCAGTGTGAAATTTGCTGATTTTGAACAGGCAACCATCTTAACAACGGAGCTGTACAAGCCGGCACTTAAAAAATACAAAAATATTGTGGAGGTGAAAGAATGATTTATACCGTAACATTTAACCCATCCATTGATTACATTGTAAATGTGGACAACTTTATGACCGGTGTGGTCAACCGTACCAGCAAGGAAATTATTTTTCCGGGTGGGAAAGGAATCAATGTTTCAATGGTACTGAAAAATCTCGGGGAAGAAAGCACAGCACTTGGATTTATGGCAGGATTTACCGGAGATGCCATCACACGGCTTCTTCAGGAGAAAGGTGTTACCGCAGATTTTATTCACGTTACCGAAGGATTGTCCCGTATCAACGTAAAACTCCGGGCACAGACCGAGACGGAAATCAACGGACAGGGACCAAAGATTGCATCAGAAGATATCCGGAAGCTTTACGGAAAACTGGATGCATTGCAGGATGGCGATACACTGGTACTTGCCGGAAGCATCCCGGACACAATGCCGGAATCCATGTATATGGATATCATGGAACATCTGCAGAACAAGAAACTCAATATTGTAGTAGATGCGACCAGAGATCTGCTGATGAACGTACTTGCTTATCATCCGTTTTTGATCAAACCAAACAATCATGAGCTGGGAGAGATTTTCCACACGGTAATCAATGATAAGGATGATGTTGTCACATATGCAAAACGCATGCAGGAAAAAGGTGCAAGAAATGTTCTTGTTTCCATGGCAGGCGACGGAGCCGTCCTTGTGACGGAAGACGGTCAGGAGTTCCGGGCTGAGGCACCGAAAGGAAAGCTCGTCAATTCGGTAGGCGCCGGAGATTCCATGGTGGCTGGTTTTATATATGGATATTTAAATGGTGGCAGCTATGCAGATGCATTCCGCTATGGTGTATGTACCGGAAGTGCCAGTGCTTTTTCCGAAGAACTGGCAACAAAAAAGGAAGTACTTGCATTGATGGATGCAAATAAAAAATTATTTTAAGGAGGGTATACTATGAGAATCAGAGATTTGCTTGCAGCCGAGAGCATTGAACTGAACGGTTCTGCAGCCGGAAAACAGGATGTTTTAAACAAAATGGTTGATCTCATGGCAAAAAGCGGAAAAATCCGCGATGTGGAAACTTACCGCAAGGGGGTTTTTGCAAGAGAAGAAGAAGGAACAACCGGAATCGGAGAAGGAATTGCGATCCCACACTGCAAGTCAGATGCTGTGAAAGCACCGGGACTGGCAGCTATGGTAGTAAAGGATGGTGTAGAGTTTGACGCGTTAGATGGAGCACCTGTCAATTTACTGTTTCTGATTGCAGCTCCAAATACCGAGGATAATGTACATCTGGAGGTGCTCAGCAAACTTTCCGTACTTCTGATGGACGAGAATTTTACCAACGGACTGAAAAATGCAAAGACCGTAGACGAATTCTTAAAAGTCATCGATGATGCGGAAAGCGCAAAAGATGAGGACGAAAAAGAAGACGAAACTGGGGCAAAATACAAGGTACTTGCCGTAACCGGATGCCCGACCGGAATCGCACATACTTATATGGCAGCGGAAAGCTTAGAGAAGCATGCAGCTGAGATGGGAATCACGATTAAGGTAGAGACCAGAGGTTCCGGCGGAGCCAAGCATGTGCTTACCGATGAAGAGATCGCAGGAGCGACCGCAATCATTGTTGCAGCCGACACCAAAGTTCCGATGGACCGCTTCGATGGAAAGAAAGTCATCGAGTGCAAGGTTGCAGACGGCATCAACAAGGCAGAGCAGCTGTTAAACCGTGCCGTGGCCGGGGATGCACCTGTCTACCATGCGGCAGAGGGCAGCAGAAAAGAAGAAAACATACATTATGATATTAATGATGCTTTTTGCATTTTTTGTGAAAGAGGACGCGGCAATATATGTATTGGTTCTTGGAACATTCTATTTGCTTTCAAGAAAAGACAAAAAAAGAGGACTAATATTAATGGTTTGCGCGGCGGTTTATTTCCTAATTGCAATTTCTGTGGTTAACAGCTATGGACTTGGAATTATGGATAACAGATTTAGCAATTTGTATTTTGATGCAGATGGAGGATTAAGCCAGGTATTCAAAAGCATTATTGCAAATCCGGGATATGTAATTGCACAGATGATTACAAATTCCAGCGCAGACAGTGTAGAAAAGATTGCTTATTTTATACTAATGTTTGGACCAATGGCAACTGTTATTTTTACAACGGGAAAGAAATATACAAGATATATATTACTTTCACCACTTATTATAATTAATATATTTACAACATATGTGTATATGCATGATATAAACTTCCAGTATAATTTTGGAGTTATTGCATTAATAATGTATCTTGCAATTATGAATATGGCTGATGGTAAAGCAGA
>OLVX01002851.1_pt1 | contig 11848 bp, 10 predicted proteins | sample 1673271 | NCBI WGS metagenome assembly OLVX01 (sample SAMEA3178939, study PRJEB25190) | human gut metagenome | biome: human gut; feature: human-associated habitat; material: faeces | place: Austria | collected 2013 | reverse complement strand
AACCCGCGACCTCCACCTTGGCAAGGTGGCGCGCTACCAACTGCGCTAAGCCCGCAAGCGCAAGGGATAATATACGGGAACCGTCGGCCTCGCGCAAGCCCAAATTTCAAATTCGTTGGAAAAAATTTTGGGGAGCGGGTCCTCACGCGGAGCGGAACACGGGTGATCTGCGCGAAATCGCAGCTCGAAGCCCACATCTATTCGCATCGCAGTGTCCACTCGCGGTATCGAGCCCATATCCCACCCTCCCGCAGTGTTCCCGACTGGAACGGAGCCCACATTGCCCCGCCCCGCAGTGTTCCAGAGCGCTGCGGGGCGGGGCAATGTGGGCTTCAAACAACTTCCTGGCACTGCGGTGGATACCGATATGGGCTCCAGGCGACTTCCCGACACTGCGACGACGGTAGACCTAGGCTCGCGGCGACCACCGGCCCTTGGCAAGAAGCGCAAAGGCCTCACGCGCAACAAAAAAGCGGCCGACCGATTGGTCGACCGCCTGCAATTCATGGAGCGGGCTACGGGGTTCGAACCCGCGACCTCCACCTTGGCAAGGTGGCGCGCTACCAACTGCGCTAAGCCCGCGTGACGCGAGAAGTAACTATACACGAGCGCCCACAGGCGTGCAAGGACTTTTTTGACTTTCTTTGACTGGGGTTAAATTCGGCAACGGTCATGCGATGTCGTCTCCCCTACGAGTAGGATAGCTGCACCGGCATGTGAGCCAGCAGCTCGTCAATCGCCATGCTTTGGAGGCCGCATATTGAGCACGGGAGCCACCCAAGAATTTGATCGCGCAACGTTTTTGCTGCGGCAAGCCCCATTGCTGCTCGCCATGTGCTTCCCCCTTGTGCCACATCATTACGCGTTCATCGAGTTCTCCGTTCACGTCATGTGCGTACCGTTGGCATTCTCTCCGATTGCCGTCGCTTTTGCCTTTGCGTTTGTGTCCAGCTCAAGAGTCCGGGTTTCCGGTCTCCTTTGGCTCAGCTCCAAGCTTCTTCTTGCCTCTGCCTCGATTCTTATAGGATGCAATATCGCCTATGTCGCCTGGAGGCTCGGCCCTGACATCCAGATACCGATGTCGCTTCTGCAACCCGTAAACGTGTTTGCTCAATCGCTTCTTTTAACGTCGAGCGCTCTCTTGTTCGAGCGTGAGCCGGCTGATGACAGCTTTCCTCGCGATTCAAACCACAAGGCCAACGGCGTGGCCTTCGCTTTCGTCATTGGGGCCCTTCTCCCCCGAGTGCTCGGTTTGTTCAGCTTTGCGTTTCAAGGCTCAATCCCCGGGCAAATTTCCGTATGTCTTGTCTCAGGGGCAATCGGATATTGTCTGGCCACCAGATTCAATCGGCGCGCCGACAATTCCGACCCCCAAATCACCGCGCCCCGCTCCGCTTTGCTCGGACTCTTGTTCTCTTCCGCATTCGACGAGCTCGCGCTAAATGCCCTGTGCAGCGCGCAGGTCAATCTCGACTCTCAAAATGCCGCCGCACTCAGAGGCGCCGCGCTCGGCTACGCCATAGCCTTCGCCGCCTATGTCCTCATCACTTTGCTTATGGGCCTCATTCTTTGGCTACTCCTGCGCGCTCGGCCGCAGGATAAAGGGACCTCCTCAAGCGAGCCCTCGGCACCCACCCATAACCTCGAATCGCTCAGCGAGCGCCAGCAGCAGGTTTTATCCATGGCCTCCGACGGCCTTTCCGATACCGAAATCGCTCAGTCCCTTGGTCTTGCGCCCGGCACTGTGAGCAACCATAAACGTCGAGGCCTCGAACGACTCGGCCTTGCCGGAGTCGCCGATCTTTGCGAAAACACCCACGCCCAAAACGAGCAGGCGCTCGCCAAGGTTCCGTTACGGCGCCCCATCGTCAAGGCAATTCCTGTAATCGGCGTCGCGGCGCTCATCTGCATCGCGCCCTTCATCCCCACCGCTCCCGACACCGCATATTGTCTCGCTATTGTGCTTGGACTCCTTACGTGCTTTACCTCAGCCCTACTCCAACCGCAATCGCGCGGGTCCGCAGATCGGCAGAGCAAAGAAGTGCAGGAGCTGCAGTCGAGCATTTGCGCCTTCTCCTTTGTCCTCGGCATAGGGATTGCCTTGTGCTGGTCCTTCCCGAACACGGTCATCGCCATTGCCATCTGTGCATCGGTTTTTCTCATAGTCAGCGTGTCATTTTCCGGTTGGATTGCGACCAAGGGCGCCGCGGGACCCCGCAGCAGCGGTCTCCGAATCGCGGACGATACGACCCTGCACGCAACCCTTGCATTTCTGGCGGTGGGGCTGATCCTTGCCGCGCACGCATCCCAGCTTCTCGGCATGCTGCCCGCCACGGCGTCACGGTGCCATCTTGTGGCTCAGCTATGCATAGTCGTCACAACCGTAAGGTTAACCGGCATTCTGATGCGACTCGGCCAGGCCAACGCCACCGACAAAGCAGCCGGCAGTAACTCGGCGACTAAAGAAGCCTTCCTTAGGTCAAAGGGCGTCGGAGACTTGGAAGCCGAGGTTCTCACGCTCTCGGCACAGGGTTATACGAGGCCCCAAATCTGTGACCTGCTTCACATCGCCGCAGGCACAGTAAACAGCAGTCGAGCCTCCGCCTACAAGAAACTCGGCATCCACAGCAAAGACGAGCTCCACAGATTACTTGAGGAAATCGCAGGTAAAGACTGTCGTTAAAACCGCATATCCCCTCGACACCCAATGCCCCGCCCTCCATAGGTAGACTCCTTCTCGATCGCTCACGCCCAATTGGAGCCCTAAGAGAACGGAGGCGCGATGTTGGTCGAACTCAGGGATTACACGAAGATCATCCAAGGCGTCACGGTGCTGGACAAGCTAAACCTCACCTTGGAAAGCGGGAAGATCTACGGCGTGAAAGGCAAGAACGGCTCGGGCAAAACGATGCTGTTGCGGGCATTGGCCGGTTTGATCTATCCGACGGCAGGCTCCCTTCTTATTGATGGCACGCCGCTCGAGAAAGGTCATTTTCCCCCGAGTGTTGGCGCGCTCATCGAAACCCCCTCGTTTGTGCCGAACAGAACCGGGCTATCGAACCTCCTGGAGATCTCCGAGATCAAGGGCCTGATATCGGGCCAAACAGTGGCCCGGGCGCTTCAAGCCGTCGGTCTCGACCCCAAAGACCCCAGACCGGTCAGAAAGTACTCGCTGGGAATGCGCCAGCGGCTTGGAATAGCCTGTGCGGTCATGGAGCGGCCCTCGCTTCTGCTTCTCGACGAACCGGTAAACGCCCTCGACCCCGCCGGCGTCGAGATGGCGTGCCGACTCTTTGACGGCGCAAGGCGCCACGGTGCGATCGTCGTCATCGCCTGTCACGACTCGGAGGAGCTCGAGGGGCTCTTCGACGAGCGCGTCGACCTTTCGGACGGCAGGATTGTCGGGAGGCGATGCCCCCATGAATAAGCGCAAGAAGAAAACTAGGGCGGTCCTTGCTGTGCTTCTTGCGGCTTTTGCCGCCCTCCTCTACGTCCATCGCTTCAAGGAAGTAAACGCCGGGATCAATTACTCGGTCGAGAAGGCCCAAGTCGGAGAGCCTGTCCAAGCTAATCTAAGCGGCGCATCCAGCGACTCGCTTTCAACTATTACGGTCGCAAGTGCTCGCGAGCTCACACCGGACGAGCTCGCCGAACTCTCGGCCCGGCCTCCCCTCGAAGGCTATCTGGACGAAGATGCCCACGTCGTGCTTGTCTTCATCACCACCGATGATGGCGAGGCGAGCACGGCGGAGGCAACGACCGGAATCTACCTCCAATCCGGGGTCACCTCCTGGCAGTGCGACCCGATGATCGGCATCGAGCTGGCAGAAGATCCGCTGTTCACGATTGAGTCCGACGGAGCCGCCATCGCTCTGGCGTATTTGGTCTCTCCCGCCCGATCCGGCGGGCAGGCCTGGGCCGACCTGAACAACAAGGGCTTCTCTTTGGTCACCTCGACGTGGCCTCAGCGGGTGTCCGTCGAGCTTGGGAGGATTGAGCCGTGGTCGCTTATGAGCTAAGGCGTGCTTTTACCGGATATGAGTTCAGAATCGCCCTGTTCGCCGCGCTCTGCCTTTCAATGTTGCAGCTTTGCTTTGTCCCGCTGCAATACTGCGTTGGAGACGCATGGAGCCAATGGCGATCGGGCGCATACGGCATGCCCCCGTCAGTCTGGGCCTCTTGGATAGGAGGCACCCCACAGTCCATCTGGTCGGCTCTGTTCTACTACCTTGTGCCGCTCCTCAGCTGCGCCCCGTTCGCCTCATCGGCGTGCACGGACCTCAGCGGAGGCCTGGCCCCCGTGCTCGTCTCGCGGTCGAGCGCACGCGAGTACGCACTCTCCAAGATGCTGGCAAGCTGCGCCTCCGGTGTGTTCGTTTTTGTGGTCCCCCAGGTCTTGAACCTACTTGCCACCATGCTGCTCGTACCCTTGATTCCCCCAGACCCCGTTACGCTGTTGTTCCCCATCACCTACCGAGCTGCCGCGGCCGAGCTGTACTATTCCTCTCCCCTGCTCTACACGCTGCTCTTCTTGGCAGTCGGGTCCGCCTTCATCTGTCTCCTGAATTGCGCCTGCATCGCCTGCTCGAGTCGATTGCGGTCCCGCCTGCTCATCTCGTTTTTGCCGTTTCTGGGGTGCATGCTGCTGAATTTCCTCCTGAGCACGATTGGCCTGACGTGCTATTCGCCGGAGAACATCCTGAGCCCCTACCAGCAATACCCGGGAATGAGCATCAGCCTTACGGTCGCTCTTCTTGGCCTTTTGCTTGCCACGGTTGTGGGGTACGCTGCAATCAAATCGCAAAGGGTTGATGTCTTGTGAGGTCGCATGGCAAGAAGTGCCCTCCCGGCATATCGAGGGCTTTGGCGCTATCCCGCCACTTTGCGCGACCTGGGAGCATGGCCGCATGCGGGTTCATGGTCGCATTCGTTGTCTTCGACTCTGCGGCGATCGCACTGTCATCGAACGCGCGTGGCTATTCCCCGGCATCGCCGCTCGATGCTTTCTTGCTCCTGTACTACGGCGAGCCTGAGCGCGCGCCGTCTTCACGCTTTTATGTGACCGTCCCCATAACATGGCTCATGGGCCAGGCCCTGTTCTTTGCTTATATCGCCTGCGCCCTCTTTTGGGCCAACGGCGGTCGAGGGAGGCAATTTCTGCTGCACGCCGGGTCCTCGAGGGTGTGGTGGTCCTCCCTATGCCTGGCCGTGCTGACGATGACGCTTGTTCGCTTCCTCGTATCCATAGCCGTCTGCACGGCCTTTCCAGCCGTCTCCATTTTGCTAGGGATCAAACCGAGCGTAGAAGGGCCCTTCCCCATTGGCTCTTTAGGACCCTCGCCCCGGGTCGCACCGCATTTGGCTTTCTCTGTCTTGCTGCCACAGATTCTGCTTGCCCAGCTCCTGGCTTTCTTGTCCCTTTATATGGGAGCGTTTTGGTCGTTCGCATGCGTCGCGGCGTTTTCCGCCCTCTCGTCGATCGCGCCGGGAGCTTTGTTCTTCGGCGACTGGAGCATGCTCGCCAGAAACGCGACTTGCTGTTCCGGAGGCCTAAGCCCAGTAGTCATCGAAGCGTTTTCCTTTCTTCTTTGCGCGCTGCTCTGGGCAATCGGCGCTCTCAGGGTGACGTCGCGCGTCGAGCTCATGTAAACACAGGTCACGACCAATGGAGCCACATGCCATCCCATATAAAGAAACTCGCGAGGTCTTGCCGCGCAAACCGAGGTCTGCTGCTATCGCTACTGCTCATTTCCATAATCGTCGTTCGGTATAACCAAACGGGATTCGCAAGGTCTCTTCCTGCGGGAACTCGGCCGTCCCCCGTAGACTTCCTGATCTTCGATATGGGTACGGACGGTCAGCTGAGCGTTGCTTGGCTCCTTGCCCCGCTCTGCTCGATGGCGCTTGCGACTTTGGCGCTTAGCCCCGAGACGCACGAGATGGCGGTTCTCGGCCACGGCTCGCTACGAAGGCTATGGCTTTCCGAGCTGGCCGACGCCGCCTTGGCGGCCGCGATTGTATCGGTTGTTATATTCCTCGTCTCCTTGTTATGCGGCAATGCCGCGGCGGCCGCCCACAGCACCGGAGCCGCCGGCAGCGTCTGCGCCGTGATGACGGGACAAGAATTCCATCCGAGCGCAAGTCAGGTTTTTGTTGCCCTCGCCTGCTTGGTCCATTTGGTGTCAGCGACCTTCTTTGTAACGCTGGTATACCTGGGCACAAGAAGAATCACCGGAAGCCGGCTGGGCTCATTCGCCTTAACCCTTGTTCTTCTGCTTCCGAGCGTCACAGACGGGAACTCGTTTGTGAGCGATCTTTTGCGCAATATCCCCGGCGTCGCATTCGTCGAGAACCCCATCCACGCTTTCATCGCGTTCCAGAGCGTCGATTGGCAGCGATGGCTTGGCGACGAGGCCCCGCATCTCTGGTTTTTACCTCTGATGTCCGTCTTGTTTGCCGCAATCGTGTACTGCCTCTCGAATCGGCAAGAAGCGCCCTGGCGATAAAGGCAGTCAAAAAGCGTTCGCCCTCCGCACGCCCGGCAAAGAGGCGCCGACCTAACCGACCGAGGACGAGAGCCGCTCCGCGTCCGCGGGCCGCGCCGAGTACATCTTCACCAACCGGACGACGGTGCCGGAGCCCGAAGTCTTGGGGCCGATGGTCACCGAGTCCGCCAAAAGCCGCATGAGCTTGATCCCGCGTCCGCGCTCGGCGAACGAGTCTCCTTCGGGCTCGGCGGCGGCCCCGCCCCCGCCGGCGCAGCCGCAGCCCCCCGGCAAGAAGCCCTCCCCGCGGTCGGCCACGTCGATCACGACGCGGTCGGCGTAGGCCGCCACCGTGACCAGGACCCCGTCGGCACAGGTGTGGTCCACGGCGTTGCCCACCGCTTCCCCCGACGCGAGGTTCATGTCAAAGAGGTCGTCGTCGGAGAGCGGTAGCTCGGCGATCATGCACCGCAGGCGATTGCGCGCGCAGTCGAGCTTGTCCTTGTCCACCCGAAACGTGGTGCGCCACTCGGGCAAGGCGTTCGCGGGGAGCTCCGGGACCTCGGCCGCGGCACCCGCACGCATGACGGGAACGAGGTCCGCCATGCGCATGACCACGAGCGCCCGGTATACCCTGTCCGCGACGTTGGTGAGCGAGATGAGGCCGCCCACCTGCCGCATGCGTCGCATCTCGCGCAGAATCATTCCGAAGCCGGCGGAGTCGGCGTAGGAGGCGTTGGCCATGTTGAGCACAACGCGCCGGCAGCCGGAGTCGATGAGCTCGTCGACGAGTTCGCGCACCTTGGGCGCCGACCTCACGTCGAGGTCGCCGTCCACGCTCACCTGCGCTATGTTCGTCTTCGTCGTCATACCCAGAGCATGCCCAGCAAGAAACCCCGCTAAACACCCGGATTGCCCAGGGGGCACAAATTGGCCTACCCGAGCGCGTCGAAGCGCAGCGAGACCATGGCCACGTCGTCCTCGAGCTTGTGTCCCGTGAACTCCTCGACGGTGCCCAACAGGCGGCTCAGGAAGCCCTCATACGGCTTTTGGGGGTCGCTCTCGCGCATGACCATGTCGCGCAGCCCCTGCTCGCCGAAAAAGGCTCCCGAGGGGTCTCGGGCCTCGGTCGTGCCGTCGGTGTACAGCAGTAGCACGTCGCCCTCGCCGATGCCGATCGAGCCGTCGCGGTAGGCGATGTCGTGGAAGGCGCCCACAACGCCCGATTGCACGTCCAGAAGCGTCATCTCCTGGCCGCCCGCGCGCACGAGCAGGGCGGGCGGGTGCCCCGCGGAGCAGTACGTGATGGTCGACGACGCGAGGTCGATGATGCCCACGAACAGCGTGGCGAACGTCTCGACGCGCGAGAACCCGAGCAGAAACTCGTTCAGGCTCCGCACCATGCGCGCAGGCGCGAGGCCTTCCCAGGCGTAGGCGCCGAGCGCCGTCTTTACCGCGGCGGAGACCGAGGCGGCCTCGACGCCCTTGCCCGAGACGTCGCCCATGATCACGCAGGCGCGACGGTCGGGCAAACAGATCAGGTCGTAGAAGTCGCCGCCCACGAAGGCGGAGGCCGTGGCGGAGGAGTAGACGCCCTGGGCATCGATGCCCTCGACGTGCTGCAGCTCGTTTTTCATCCCCGACTGGAGGGCCTGCGAGATGCGCCGGTTTTCGTAGCGGGTCTTCTCGCCCTCAAGGACGTCGCGCAGGCACGAGGCCAGGCGCGCGAGGAAGGCGAGGTCGACCTCGTCGAACGGCTCGGCTCCGTCCGGTCGAAGCATGAGGCAGGCGCGCCGCGCACCTGCCGCCTCGCCGCCGTCCACCAGGACCGCCTCGCACGGCTCGCCGAGCTCGCGCAGGCGCTCGCGCAGGCGCTCGCCGGGCATGAGCGGCACGACCGAAACGCCGTCGATCGCGTGGCCCTCGCACAGTTCGTCGATATCGCAGTCGAACTCCTGGCGGCCCGTGAGCGGGAGCCTCGCCGCGAGCTTACCGGACTCGACCTCCACCTCGGCGAAGGCGGCGTCGAGCTCGCCTGCCGCCTCGCGCAGCATCCCCTCGATAGCGTCGCGCGGGTTCCCGGAGTCGCCCGCGCCGAGAGCTTTCTCGCGAAGCTCGGTCAGGATCTCGTCGAGGCGCGCCGAGCGCTGCGAGCGCATGGCGGCGAAAGCCCCCACGAGCTGGACCGCGAGGTAGTGCGCCACGGAGTCGAGCAGCCGCGCCTCCTCCTTGTCGACCGGGTACTGGCGCTTCCAGCCCACCTCGATGATCGAGATGACTTCGCCGTCGAACCACACAGGCACGGCGATGAAGCTGGTGAAGGGCGGCAGGAGCTTGGACTGGATCTTTATGATCTCGCGAGTGTCCTCGTTGACGACCTCTCGCGATGTCAGGCGCCCCGCGCGCAGGGCGTCGCCGGTCGGCGGCGCGACGCGCAGGCGGACAGCCTTTCCGGCGCGTGTGGCGAGCGTCTCGACCGTGCGCCCGAAGTGCATGAAGCGCGGGACCCGGGCCGCGTCGATGTCGCCCGCGAGTCCGCGCAGGTGAAACCCGTCGGCACCGGCGAGGTACACGATCGTGCCGTCGGCGTCGAGCGTCTGGTAGAGCCGCTCGAGAACGCGCGAGAAAAGCTCGCCGACGTCCGGTGCGTCGAGGGTGTCGAGCACGATGTTGAAGGCGCCCGAGAGGCGCTTGTTCGCTCGCTTGAGGTCTTCGACCGCCCGGTCGTGCTCGCGGGCGTCGGCGAGCCCTCCGTCTGCCGCGTGGGCAACGAGCAGGTACGTCTCGCCGGGTGCCGTCACCGACTCGCATCGGACCGTCACGGCGCGAAGCGCGCCGTCGAGGCCGCGGCACATGGCGGGGGCCGAGGAGCCGTCGAGCGCAAAAGGCAGGTCCTCCACCGAGGAGGCGACGCCGGACGCAGCCGACGCGTCGGCGTCGTCGAGGTCTGGAAAGAGGCCCTGCACATAGAGCCCCGCCACATCGACTCCGCCGGCAGCCAGAAGCTCGGAGGCCTCCTCGTTGGCAAGAAGCACCCTGCCCGCCCCGTCAAATACGAGTACGCAGTCGCTCGTGAGCTGCAAAAGACGCGAGAAGGTGCCCGCGAGGCTCCCTTCCCCGATTCCCTCCACATGGCGCCTGGAGAGCGCCGTCTTCGACCTTGGCATGCGCGCGGCAACCTTTCGTCCGAGGCCGCGCGATGGTGTTAGCCGACCTCGTAGAGGTCCTTGGCCTCCAGAAACGCAAGGCCGCTGCCGCGCAGCTTGATCTCCAGCGGCTCACCGGTGGCCTTGATCACGTCCACCGTGCGCTCGCCCATGGAGCAAGTGTAGGCGTATTCAACATTAAGGTCACACGACGCGAGGCGATCGAGGAGGTGCCCCAGCGCGCCGGGAACGTTTTCCACCTCCGCGGCGACCACGCGGGCGCACATGGCGTTGTAGCCGCGCTCTCGCAGCATCTGGGCGGTCGCGCGGGGTTTGTCGCAGATCACGCGGATAATGCCGAAATCCACCGTCTCGGCGACCATGAGGGCATGGATCTGGATGCTCTCCTCGCCGAGCAGGTGGCACATGGCGGCGAGCTTTCCAGGGCCGTCGGGCAAGCAAACGGTGAGCTGGTCGATCATATGAGGCTCCCTTCGTCCGAACTTTCCCTCATCCTAGGACGCCGGCAAGAAGGGCTAAAGATTGTGAAACGCGCGGGTTTCGGCTTTGTTCGATTCCAGACACACGCTGCGATTTCTTGTAACAAGAAGGGCCGCGACCATCAACCTATATACCAAAAGAGGGTCTCCGAAGAGACCCTCTCGAATTTCTGGTGTCGGAGGCGGGACTTGAACCCGCATGACCTTTAACCAGTCACTAGCACCTCAAGCTAGCGCGTCTGCCAATTCCGCCACTCCGACTTGCTGCGCTTTCGCGCGAGAAAGAATATAACATCCCCTGCAAGTACTATGCAAGCCCCAATTTAAAAAAATTTTGGCTGCATGCAAATTTGGTCCTAACCCAGGAGCATCTCGTAGATCTCGTCCTCGGCGCCGTCGGCGAATCCCCAGTTGCCGTCAGAGTCCTTCTCGACAGAGAGGGTGAACTCGACGTCGCGCATCTCGGCGTTGTCAGTGATGTCCATGAAAAGCTGGCCGCCCATCTTGAGCAGATCGTCCTCCGTCACGTTCGTGGGGTCGACCTCGGAGAGCTTCGCCTGGAACTGGTCCGCGAAATCGGCCACAATCCGCTCCAGCGACTTGCAGGACGCCTTCATCTGGACCGTACCCGTGCCCGCGTCCTCATCGACCTCGATCTCCCCTACCTCATAGTCGAAGCCGGCGAAGTAGCTCTTGAGGTAGTCCTTCATGTCGATGCCGAGCTCGCTGAACGCAGAGGCCTCCTCGCTGTCCATCTCGGAGGTCATCTCGTCGATGAGCGAGTCGTCGAGGTTCTTGATCTTGTCGAACTCCGCCGTCACGCCCTCACGGATAACATCCTCGGCCTTCGGCCCGCCGCAACCGGCGAGCACGAGCACCGCCGCTGCCAGAACCGCCATCAACCCGAACGCAAAGCCCTTCTTTTTCATACGCCTCTCCTCCTATCGAGACAACATCAACGATTGTTTAAATATAACTGAAAGAGAGTTGTATATAGAGGTTAAGGCGCACCCCAACACGTTCAAGGCTCGGCTTATGCTCATCGTACGGCTGAGCTGCAAAAAGACCCCGCCCACCAAGTTGGTCGCGAGTTCCGCACGAGCCGGAGGCCACTTAATGTGGCCTCCGTGCGAGCCAGGACTGTTTGAGCAGACAACTTGGTGGGCGGGGTCGCCTCAACTAGCGAATAGCGGAGCTACAGCTCGATCGAGCTCTCCTTGATCGGGTTGGGCGCCGCGAAGTGGCAGGCGCAGAAGTGGCCAGGCTCGACCTCACGGAACTCAGGGCGCTCGGCGGAGCACTTCTCGCACGCCATGGGGCAGCGCGTGTGGAAGCAGCAGCCGGACGGCGCGTCGATCGGCGAGGGCGGGTCACCCGCGAGGATAATGCGCTTGCGCGTGGCCTGGACGTCCGGGTCGGGCACGGGGACGGCGGAGAGCAGCGACTGGGTGTACGGGTGGTACGGCGTGTCGTAGAGCGTCTTCCAGTCCGAGTACTCCATCATGTTGCCGAGGTACATAACGCCGATGTTGTCGGAGATGTGCTGGACGACCGAGAGGTCGTGGGCGATGAAGAGGTACGCGGTGCCGGTCTCCTCCTGAAGGTCGTTGAGCAGGTTCAGGACCTGGGCCTGGATGGAGACGTCCAGCGCGGAGACGGGCTCGTCGCAGACGATGAAGTCCGGATTGACCGCCAGGGCCCGGGCGATGCCGATGCG
>OLVX01002845.1_pt1 | contig 11885 bp, 10 predicted proteins | sample 1673271 | NCBI WGS metagenome assembly OLVX01 (sample SAMEA3178939, study PRJEB25190) | human gut metagenome | biome: human gut; feature: human-associated habitat; material: faeces | place: Austria | collected 2013 | reverse complement strand
GCAGGCACTCGCTTCTGCGGGTGAAGCCGGCTTCCTGCCGCCGCACCACTACGATCAGATCTTTACCGCCCACGGCGTTATCATGATCTTCTTCGTAGCGATGCCGCTGGTTATCGGTCTGATGAACGTGGTCGTTCCGCTGCAAATCGGCGCGCGCGACGTGGCGTTCCCGTTCCTGAACAACCTGAGCTTCTGGTTCACGGTTGTCGGCGTTATCCTGGTTAACCTGTCACTGGGTGTGGGCGAATTCGCGCAGACCGGCTGGCTGGCATACCCGCCGCTATCAGGAATTGAGTACAGTCCGGGCGTTGGCGTTGACTACTGGATCTGGGCGCTTCAGCTCTCCGGTGTCGGTACCACCCTGACCGGTATCAACTTCTTCGTGACCATTATCAAGATGCGTGCCCCTGGCATGACCATGTTCAAGATGCCGGTATTTACCTGGGCATCTCTGTGCGCCAACATCCTGATTATTGCCTCTTTCCCAATTCTGACCGTCACCATCGCGCTGCTGACCCTGGACCGCTACCTGGGCACCCATTTCTTCACGAATGATATGGGTGGCAACATGATGATGTACATCAACCTGATTTGGGCCTGGGGTCACCCGGAAGTGTACATCCTGGTTCTGCCTGTCTTCGGTGTGTTCTCCGAAATCGCGGCAACCTTCTCGCGTAAACGTCTGTTTGGTTACACCTCTCTGGTGTGGGCAACCGTGTGTATTACCGTTCTGTCGTTCATCGTTTGGCTGCACCACTTCTTCACCATGGGTGCGGGCGCGAACGTAAACGCCTTCTTCGGTATCACCACCATGATTATCGCCATCCCGACCGGGGTGAAGATCTTCAACTGGCTGTTCACCATGTACCAGGGCCGTATCGTGTTCCACTCAGCGATGCTGTGGACCATCGGCTTCATCGTGACCTTCTCCGTAGGTGGGATGACCGGTGTACTGCTGGCGGTACCAGGTGCTGACTTCGTTCTGCACAACAGTCTGTTCCTGATTGCGCACTTCCATAACGTTATCATCGGTGGCGTGGTCTTCGGCTGCTTCGCTGGCGTAACCTACTGGTGGCCAAAAGCGTTCGGCTTCACGCTGAACGAGAAATGGGGTAAACGCGCGTTCTGGTTCTGGATCATCGGCTTCTTCGTGGCATTTATGCCGCTGTACGTGCTGGGCTTCATGGGTATGACCCGTCGTCTGAGCCAGCAGATCGATCCGCAGTTCCACCCAATGCTGATGGTTGCTGCGGGCGGTGCGGTGCTGATTGCCTGCGGTATCGCGTCTCAGCTGATTCAGTTCTACGTGTCTATTCGCGACCGCGATCAGAACCGTGACCTGACCGGTGACCCATGGGGTGGCCGTACGCTGGAGTGGGCGACCTCTTCTCCACCGCCTTTCTATAACTTTGCCATCGTGCCGCAGGTTCATGAACGCGACGCATTCTGGGAAATGAAAGAAAAAGGTGAAGCGTACAAGCAACCTGCTCATTACGAAGAGATCCATATGCCGAAAAACAGCGGTGCGGGCATTATCATTGCCGCCTTCGCTACGGTATTTGGTTTCGCAATGATCTGGCACATCTGGTGGATGGCGATTGTTGGCTTCGCTGGCATCGTAATCAGCTGGATTGTGAAGAGCTTTGACGAGGACGTGGACTACTACGTACCAGTCCGTGAAGTTGAAAAGCTGGAAAATCAGCATTTCGACGAGATTTCTAAAGCGGGGCTGAAAAATGGCAACTGATACTCTGGCGCACTCAACTGCCCACGCGCATGAACATGCGCACCACGATACAGGACCGACCAAAGTCTTCGGTTTCTGGATCTACCTGATGAGCGACTGCATTCTGTTCTGCTGTCTGTTCGCGACCTATGCCGTTCTGGTGAACGGCACAGCGGGCGGCCCGACCGGCAAGGACATCTTTGAACTGCCGTTCGTTCTGGTTGAAACCGCACTGCTGTTATTCAGCTCTATCACCTACGGCATGGCGGCTATCGCCATGTACAAAAACAACAAGAGCCAGGTTGTCTCCTGGCTGGCGTTGACCTGGCTGTTTGGTGCTGGATTTATCGGGATGGAAATCTATGAATTCCATCACCTGATTATGGAAGGCTTTGGTCCGGATCGCAGTGGCTTCCTGTCCGCGTTCTTCGCGCTGGTCGGTACCCACGGTCTGCACGTGACCTCGGGTCTGATCTGGATGGCAGTACTGATGTTCCAGATCTCCCGCCGCGGCCTGACCAGCACTAACCGTACCCGTATCCTGTGCCTGAGTCTGTTCTGGCACTTCCTGGACGTGGTGTGGATCTGTGTGTTCTCTGTTGTCTATCTGATGGGGGCGATGTAATGAGTCATTCTAACGATCATGGCGCTTCCCATGGCAGCGTAAAAACCTACATGACAGGTTTCATCGTGTCGATCATCCTGACGGTGATCCCGTTCTGGATGGTGATGAGCGGTTCTGCGTCTAAACCGGTTATCCTGGGAGCAATCCTGGTGACCGCGGTGATTCAGATTCTGGTGCATCTGGTTTGCTTCCTGCACATGAACACCAAGTCCGATGAAGGCTGGAACATGACGGCCTTTATCTTTACCGTGATTATCATCGCTATCCTGGTAGTCGGTTCCATCTGGATTATGTGGAACCTCAACTACAACATGATGGTTCACTAAGAGCGGCGAGTATGTTTAAGCAATACCTGCAAGTAACGAAACCAGGCATCATCTTTGGCAACCTGATCTCCGTGATCGGAGGGTTCCTGCTGGCCTCTAAAGGCAGCATTGATTACGCCCTCTTTATTTACACGCTGGTCGGTGTGTCACTGGTTGTTGCGTCCGGTTGTGTATTTAACAACTACATCGACATGGATATCGACAAGAAGATGGAAAGGACCAAAAATCGGGTGCTGGTGAAAGGCCTGATCGCCCCTTCCGTCTCGCTGGTGTACGCCACCTTGCTGGGTATTGCTGGCTTTATGCTGCTGTGGTTTGGTGCTAACCCACTGGCCTGCTGGCTGGGGGTGATGGGGTTCGTGGTCTATGTGGGCGTCTACAGCCTGTATATGAAACGTCACTCCGTCTACGGCACGCTGATTGGTTCTCTCTCCGGCGCTGCGCCGCCGGTGATTGGCTACTGCGCCGTCACGAACGAGTTCGACAGCGGTGCGCTGATCCTGCTGGCTATCTTTAGCCTGTGGCAGATGCCGCACTCCTATGCCATCGCGATTTTCCGCTTTAAGGATTATCAGGCAGCGAACATCCCGGTTCTGCCGGTCGTGAAGGGCATTTCGGTTGCCAAGAACCACATCACGCTTTACATCATCGCCTTTGCCGTGGCAACGCTGATGCTCTCTCTGGGTGGTTACGCCGGGTATAAATATCTGGCGGTAGCGGCTGCGGTGAGCGTCTGGTGGCTTGGCATGGCGCTGCGCGGATACAAAGTGGAAGATGACAAAGTCTGGGCACGTAAGCTGTTTGTGTTCTCCATTGTCGCTATCACTTCTCTGTCCGTGATGATGTCCGTGGATTTCATGGTGCCAGATTCGCACAACCTGCTGACTTACGTCTGGTAAGCGACAACAGGTCAATAAAAGGGTGCTTCGGCACCCTTTTTTATTCACAAAATCAATTAATAACGCATGTAATATTTGTTAAATAAGCCCTTATTTACCCCGCCCCTTCCCCGCACTACACTATGGCCTGCTTTTGAACTGAGGTGGTAATGAACGATTATAAAATGACGCCAGGCGAGCTACGCGCGACCTGGGGCTTAGGGACTGTCTTCTCGCTACGGATGCTCGGCATGTTTATGGTCCTGCCTGTTCTGACCACCTACGGCATGGCGCTGCAGGGGGCGAGCGAGGCATTGATTGGCCTGGCCATTGGCATTTACGGTCTGGCCCAGGCGGTCTTCCAGATCCCGTTTGGCCTGCTCTCTGACCGGGTTGGCCGCAAGCCGCTGATTGTCGGTGGCCTGCTTATTTTTGTTCTGGGCAGTGTGATTGCCGCCCTCTCCCACTCCATCTGGGGGATTATTCTTGGCCGCGCCCTTCAGGGCTCCGGCGCGATTGCCGCCGCCGTGATGGCGCTGTTGTCCGATCTCACCCGCGAACAGAACCGGACTAAAGCGATGGCGTTCATCGGCGTTAGCTTTGGCGTCACCTTCGCCATTGCGATGGTACTGGGCCCGATAATCACCCATGCGCTTGGCCTGCACGCGCTGTTCTGGATGATTGCCGTGCTGGCAACCCTCGGTATTGCCTTAACCCTGTGGGTCGTCCCGGACAGCAAAAACCACGTCCTCAACCGTGAATCGGGAATGGTAAAGGGCTGCTTCAGCAAAGTGCTGGTTGAGCCACGCCTGCTGAAGCTTAACTTCGGCATTATGTGTCTGCACATCCTGCTGATGTCGACCTTTGTCGCCCTTCCCGGCCAGCTGGCCGCTGCGGGCTTCCCGGCAGCCGAGCACTGGAAAATCTATCTGGTCACGATGCTGATTTCCTTTGTTTCCGTCGTGCCATTCATCATCTACGCTGAAGTGAAGCGCAAGATGAAGCGCGTCTTTATTGGCTGCGTAGCACTGTTGCTGATAGCTGAGATTGTACTCTGGGGTGCCGGCCCGCACTTCTGGGAGCTGATTGCCGGCGTGCAGCTGTTCTTCCTGGCGTTTAACCTGATGGAAGCCCTGCTGCCGTCGCTGATCAGCAAAGAGTCCCCTGCCGGTTACAAAGGCACGGCGATGGGCATCTACTCCACCAGCCAGTTCCTCGGCGTGGCCATTGGCGGCTCGCTTGGCGGCTGGGTGGACGGTCTGTTTGACTCTCAAACCGTGTTTCTCGCGGGCGCACTGCTGGCGACAGTCTGGCTGCTGGTCGCCAGTACCATGAAAGAGCCGCGCTACGTGAGCAGCCTGCGGGTAGAAATCCCGGATGATGTTCAGATTAGCGACGCGCTGAAACAGCGTCTGGAAGCAAAAGAGGGTGTGACGGAGGTCCTGATTGTCCCGGAAGAGCGCAGCGCTTACGTCAAGATAGACAGCAAAATGACCAACCGCTTCGAAGTGGAGCAAGCCCTGAAAGCGTGAAAAAAGCCCGGTTGAACCGGGCTTTTGGGTATTAATCGCGGAAGTTTTTAAACTGGAACGGTTGTCCCAGATCGCCGCCACGCACCAGCGCCATCACGGACTGCAGGTCATCGCGGGACTTGCCGGTGACGCGAATCTCTTCACCCTGGATCTGCGCCTGCACCTTCAGCTTGCTGTCTTTAATGAGCTTCACGATCTTCTTCTGCACCGCGCTCTCAATGCCCTGCTTCAGTTTAGCTTCAACGAACCAGGTTTTACCGCTGTGCACAAACTCTTCTGGCACATCCAGAGAGGTCCCTTCAATGCCGCGTTTTAACAGCTTGGCGCGCAGAATGTCGAGCAGCTGATTCACCTGGAAATCAGACTCGCTCAGCACCTTAATGGTCTTATTTGCGTCGTTCAGCTCAAACGACGCCTCAACGCCACGAAAATCGAAACGTGACTCAACTTCGCGGGTTGCGTTCTCAACGCCGTTGCGAACTTCCTGGATATCAACTTCGGAAACAATATCGAAAGATGGCATCTTTTCTTCTCCCTTCACTTTTGTTGCGTTGCATAATACCCGCTACGAGGCATAACTCAACAGAAGCTTAGCTGTATAATTAAGCTGTAACACCTGGCGCAGTTGCAGGTGAGGAGGAACAATGAAAATTACAGTGCTCGGATGCGGAGCGCTTGGTCAGCTATGGCTGACCGCGCTGTGCAAGCACGGACATGAGGTTCAGGGCTGGCTGCGCGTGCCCCAGCCCTATTGCAGTGTAAACCTGATTGGTGAAGACGGAAGCATCTTTAACGAATCCCTCACCGCGAACGATCCCGATTTCCTGGCGCAAAGTGACCTGTTACTGGTGACGCTTAAAGCGTGGCAGGTCTCAGACGCGGTGAAGACGCTGGCTGCGCAACTCCCCTCCACTTCCGCTATACTGCTTCTGCATAACGGCATGGGGACCATTGATGAGCTGAAAAGCGTCCCGCAGCCCCTGCTGATGGCGACAACCACGCACGCAGCCCGTCGCGACGGCAACATCATCGTGCACGTCGCCAGCGGCGTGACCCATATGGGACCGGCCAGAACACAGGATGGCGACTACAGTTATCTTGCCGATGTGCTGCAGAAGGTATTGCCGGACGTCGCCTGGCATAACACTATTCGCCCTCAACTCTGGCGCAAGCTGGCCGTGAACTGCGTGATCAATCCGCTGACGGCACTGTGGAACTGCCCAAATGGGGAGCTGAAAAACCATCCGCAGGAGGTTGCATCACTGTGTGCTGAAGTCGCGTCGGTCATTGAGCGGGAAGGTCTGCATACCTCGGCAGAGGATTTGCGCGGTTATGTCGAGCAGGTTATTGAGAGTACGGCAGAAAATATCTCCTCAATGTTGCTGGACGTCCGGGCATTGCGCCACACAGAAATCGACTACATTACCGGCTATCTGCTAAAACGTGCCCGAGCACATGGCATCGCCGTGCCGGAAAACGCCCGTTTGTATGACCTGGTTAAACGTAAGGAGAGTGAATATGAGCGCGTCGGCACTGATCTGCCTCGCCCCTGGTAGCGAAGAGACAGAAGCGGTCACCACCATTGATTTGATGGTGCGCGGCGGTATTGAGGTGACGGTCGCCAGCGTTGCCAGCGTTGCCAGCGATGGCAGTCTGGCGGTGACCTGCTCGCGCGGCGTGAAACTGCTTGCGGATGCGCCGCTTGTGCAGGTGGCCGACATCATCGTCCTGCCCGGTGGCCTGAAGGGTGCGGAATGTTTTCGCGACAGCCCGCTGCTGGTCGAGACCGTGCGTCAGTTCCACTTATCGGGTCGTATCGTCGCCGCCATCTGTGCCGCCGCCGGAACAGTGCTGGTTCCGCACGATATTTTCCCTATCGGCAATATGACCGGCTACCCCGGTCTGAAGCAGACCATCCCGGAAGACCAGTGGGTGGACAAACGCGTCGTGTGGGATCCACGCGTCAACCTGCTGACCAGCCAGGGCCCCGGCACCGCGATTGATTTTGGTTTGAAGATTATTGACCTGCTGGTCGGGCGCGAAAAAGCGTACGAGGTGGCATCATCGCTGGTGATGCCGGCGGGAATTTATAACTACTATGAAGAGTAGTGCGTAAAAAAGCCGGGTGGCGCCAGGTTAAAGCAAAACGGCAACCAAAGGTTGCCGTTTTTTATGTTTTCTCCCTCTCCCCGTGGGAGAGGGCCGGGGTGAGGGCATCAGGCCGCATTCCCGGGCAAAAACTACGGGCGATACACCTTCACATTCGCAAAGCCCTGCTCGCGCAGATACAGTGCCTGCAGGCGGCTCATCACCCCACGCTCACACCACAGCAGATACGTTTTGCTCTGGTCGAGATCGCCAAATTTGGTGCTCAGCTTGTAGAACGGTAGCGACACCACTTCAACGCCTTCCACCTGCAGCGGCTTGTCGTCCTGCTCATCAATAGAGCGGATATCCAGAATCGCATCGTTAGCGCCGAAACCGCTTACGGTTTCCACTTCGACGACGTCCTGCTCGGTCTGCTGGGCGATTTCGCGGATATCAATATTGGACGCTTCCGCCACCACTTTATCCAGGATGCTGAAATCGAAGTGCTCTTCTTCGGCTTCGATCTTCGCCTTCACCGCTTTGACGGTCGGGCTTTTTGAGATCACACCGCAGTATTCCGGCATGGTGCGGGCAAAATCTTCGGTGCCGATTTCACGTGCCAGATCGATGATGTGCTCTTTATCGTGGGAGATCAGCGGACGCAGGATCAGCGTATCAGAGACGTTGTCGATCAGACGCAGGTTGGTCAGCGTCTGGCTGGAGACCTGCCCCAGCGCTTCGCCGGTGACCAGCGCCTGCACGCCGTAGCGCTCAGCCACTTTGGATGCCGCACGCACCATCATGCGCTTCAGGATAACGCCCATCTGGCCGTCGTCCACTTTCTCTAGAATTTCGCCCACTACCGGCTCGAAGTTGATCGCCACAAAACGCACGCGGTGGGAGCTGCCGAAGCGGTTCCACAGGTAATGCGCGACCTGGCGAACGCCGATTTCATGCGCCGCACCGCCCAGGTTAAAGAAGCAGTAATGGACGCGACAGCCGCGGCGCATCAGCATATAGCTGGAAACGCCGGAGTCGAAGCCGCCGGAGATCAGAGACAAGACATCTTCCTGGGTGCCGATCGGGAAACCGCCGATACCTTCATAACGACCTTTCACCAGCAGCAGGCGATCGTTTTCGATCTCCAGGTTAACCGTCACGTCCGGGTGCGTCAGACGCACGCGCGCAGACTCGACGTGCTGGTTCAAACCGCCACCAACGTAACGTTCCACTTCAATGGAGCTGAATTCGTGCTTGCCGCGACGTTTCACGCGTACGCAGAAGGTTTTGCCTTCGATCTGATCGCGGTACTGAACCAGCGCTTTCTCGAAGATATCGTGCATATCGCTGAACGGGACGTCTTCCACTTCCAGAATATGGTGGATCCCCGGAATACGGGTCAGCGCGTCGCGAATATCAAGACGTTTGTTTTCGTCTTTCGCACGGACTTCAACGTGGTCCCAGTGGCGCACCACGGCGAGCGTTTCGTCGTAGTGCTTTAATACGTTACGAATGTTCCCGGTGAGAATTTTAATAAAGCGCAAACGCACAGATTGGCTTTTGATGGTGATTTCAGGGAACAATTTAATGATAAACTTCATGGCGGCAATGTTTCTTAGGCAAGCGTATTAAGGCTTGTAATGGAAAAGAGTACAGCAGCCCACACCCGTGGCTGCATCCAGGCGCGCAAGTATACCACCATCGCGCCGCTCCTGTGCACATTGCGCGTTATTTGCTTATCCGCCCGAGTCCGTTACCATGTCGGGGCGAAGAATATAAGAGTCAATTCACTATGCCGAAGAAGAACGACGCACCGGCCAGTTTCGAAACTGCGCTGAGTGAACTGGAGCAAATCGTTACCCGTCTTGAGAGCGGCGATCTCCCGCTGGAAGAGGCGCTCAACGAATTCGAACGTGGCGTGCAGCTGGCGCGACAGGGGCAGGTCAAACTGCAGCAGGCCGAGCAGCGCGTGCAGATCCTGCTTTCCGACAGCGAAGACGCGAAAACTACGCCTTTCACACCGGACGCCGAGTAAATGGATTTTGCCAACGAGCTTCAGGCGCGTGTAGTTCGCGCCAACGACGCCCTGCGCCGTTTTATTGCACCACAGCCTTTTCAGAACACTCCTCTGGTTGAGGCCATGCACTATGGCGCACTCTTGGGTGGAAAGCGCCTGCGCCCGTTCCTGGTGTACGCCACAGGCAATATGTTTGGTATCAGCGATAACACGCTGGACGCCCCGGCTGCCGCCGTTGAGTGCATCCATGCCTATTCGCTGATCCACGATGATTTACCGGCGATGGACGACGACGACCTGCGTCGCGGTCAACCTACCTGCCATATCAAGTTTGGCGAAGCGAATGCCATTCTGGCGGGCGATGCCCTGCAAACGCTGGCGTTCTCTATTTTGAGCGATGCGCCGATGGCGGAAGTGGCTGACCGTGACCGCCTGGCAATGATTTCCGAACTGGCGATGGCCAGCGGCGTGGCCGGCATGTGCGGCGGACAAGCGCTGGATCTTGAAGCGGAAGGACGTCAGGTTAATCTGGAACAGCTGGAGCGTATTCATCGCCACAAAACCGGGGCATTGATTCGTTCTGCCGTTCGCCTGGGCGCGCTGAGCGCGGGTGAACAAGGGCGCAAAGCCTTGCCGACGCTGGACAGATACGCAGAAAGTATCGGTCTGGCATTCCAGGTTCAGGATGACATTCTGGATGTGACCTGTACCAGTGAAGAACTTGGCAAACCGGCACACAGTGATGAAAAAAACAACAAAGTTACTTATGTGACTCTTTTTGGGGTACAGAAAGCATCTGAGCAGGTCAGAGAACTTTCTGAAAAAGCTCTGGCAGTTCTGGACAGACTGTATAATAAAAATGAGTTCCTGACGGAGCTGGTCATGGAAATGGCAACCCGCAGGAAATGAAAGAGGGATACGAAGGATGTTGGAAAAGATCAATAAGCCTAATGATATACACAAGATAGCGTTGGCAGATTTTCCACAGCTTGCAGATGAGATCAGACAGTTCCTGATTGAGTCAGTCAGCCAGACAGGAGGCCATTTGGCATCGAATCTTGGGGTAGTGGAACTGACACTGGCTTTGCATAATGTGCTGGATCTTCCGCAGGATAAGATCGTATGGGATGTGGGACATCAGGCATATACCCATAAGATTCTGACAGGAAGAAAAGAAGGATTCAAAAATCTTCGAAAAGAAGGCGGAATGAGTGGATTTCCGAAACGCTGTGAAAGTGACTGTGATACATTTGATGCAGGCCACAGTTCTAATTCAATCTCAGCGGGGCTGGGCTATGTAAGAGCCAGAGATCTGCTTGGACAGAATTATCGTGTCGTATCAGTGATCGGAGATGGTGCACTGACAGGTGGCATGGCATATGAAGCATTGAATAATGCAGCAGAATTGAAAACCAATTTTATTATCGTACTCAATGATAATAATATGTCTATTTCCAAAAATGTTGGTGGAATGTCTTCTTATCTCAGTGCATTGCGTACAGCGGAAGCTTACACGGGAATGAAACTGAATGTAACTAAGACGCTTAAGAAGGTACCGAAGGTAGGTACTGCGGTTGTAGATACCATGCGCAGGACCAAGAGCAGTATCAAACAGCTGATCATACCGGGAATGCTTTTTGAAAATATGGGACTGACGTATCTTGGACCGGTTGACGGACACAATATGCGGCAGATGATGAAACTTTTTAACGAAGCAAAACGTGTGGAAGGACCAGTGATCGTTCATGTCCTGACGCACAAAGGCAGAGGATATGAACCGGCAAGTCTGCATCCGGATCAGTTCCATGGAACTGGCCCGTTTGACATAAAAACCGGCAGACAGCTTTCTGTGAAGAAAGGACCGACGTATACAGATGTATTTTCACAGGCTATGGTGAAACTGGGAAAAGAAAATCCGAAGCTTGTCGGCATTACAGCGGCAATGAAGGAGGGAACCGGACTGAGGGCTTTTGAAAAAGCTTTTCCGGACAGATTATTTGACGTTGGAATTGCCGAAGAGCATGCAGTCAGTTTTGCAGCCGGCCTTGCCCTGGGTGGCGTGATACCAGTCGTAGCGATTTATTCTTCTTTCTTACAGAGAGCAGTAGACCAGATGCTTCATGATGTCTGCATGCAGAAGCTGCACGTGATCTTTGCGATTGACAGGGCAGGTCTTGTAGGAGCAGATGGAGAGACACATCAGGGAAATTTTGACTTGTCTTATCTGACAATGATGCCCAATATGACGGTCATGGCACCAAAAAATGGAAGAGAACTTGAAAAAATGCTGGAATTTGCAGTTCATGCGGCAGGACCATGTGCAATCCGTTATCCCAAAGGCACTGCATATCAGGGACTGGAGAAATTTGACAGCCCGATACGTTTTGGAAAAAGTGAAGTTCTTTACCGTGGAGAAAAAACAGCACTTCTGTCTGTTGGAAGCATGACGGAGGTCTGTGAACAGGTCTGCAAAGAACTGAAGAACAAAGGTGAAAATCCAACATTTGTAAATGCAAGATTTGTGAAGCCACTGGATACAGAGCTTCTTGATCGGCTTTCGCAGAACCACAGTCTTTTGGTCACTGTGGAGGAGAATGTAAAAAGCGGTGGGTTCGGAGAACATGTATCTGCTTATATGGAAGCCTGTCATCCGGAAGTAAGAGTTCTTCCACTGGCAATACCGGATCATTTTA
>OLVX01002842.1_pt1 | contig 11888 bp, 13 predicted proteins | sample 1673271 | NCBI WGS metagenome assembly OLVX01 (sample SAMEA3178939, study PRJEB25190) | human gut metagenome | biome: human gut; feature: human-associated habitat; material: faeces | place: Austria | collected 2013 | reverse complement strand
CCTGGTGCTTTTCCACTATTTTCACTGGCTCACCAATCCTGGTTTCAAAGGAACCGATGCCATTCAATTAAATCCTGCTTACGGACAAACACCGCAAAGCGCCCTCTTAGCCAGCGAAGTCACTGGCCGTGTCTTCTACGACAACAATGGAGAACATTTTTCAGCACCTTATTATTCCATTGAAACCCGTACAAAAGTCGACCCTATTTTCACAATCATCGAGCCATATGATCTTATTTTCGCCAACTTTTCTTTCCCTCGTCAAGGAGAGAATTATCGCGGCTACATCACTTATTCGTTCACTCCTCTCGAGGGTAACCAATTTTACAACAGCCAAGCAACGTACATTCACCAGGAAGAGCTTCTCCAATACCCTGCCATGTCGGCAGAATCCTATAGCCTCAGCCGCGATTACTACTCTGAATTTTCGCCATTTTCTTCTATCCAACCTCGATCACTGATGTTCGATGTCACCGTTGATGGCATCTCATTGCGAGAGTGATAATTTTATAGAAATTCACCCTTTTCCCCATATTTTACAGACCCTCGCAACGAGGGTCTTTTTTAACAAACAGTATATAACACTTGACAACAGTTTCCTGCTGTTATACACTGTTTATAGTGAGAGGAGGAATTCCATTGAAGATCATCATCAATCACTCTCTCATGGTACCAATCTATGAACAAATCGTTGACCAAGTAAAAAAGCTGATTCGCGATGGCGAACTCGTCGAAAACGACGCCTTGCCTTCGGTGCGCAGTTTATCAAAAGAGCTCAAAATCAGCGCACTTACCGTAAAGAAAGCCTACGATGCCTTGGAAGCAGAAGGCTTTACCCACACCATCCACGGCAAAGGCACTTATGTAACAGCCACCAACAGCGAACTGTTATTAGAAGAACAACGCAAGGAAGTAGAAGCAGCCCTGGAACAAGCCATCTTGAAAGGGCGGCGCCTTGGCATCAGCGACGATGATATGCGCGACCTATTCGACATCCTATTGGAGGGATCAAAATGATCACACTCAATCACCTGCAAAAGCACTATCCTGGCTTTACCCTCGATTGTACCCTGAGTGTTCAGCCTGGCACCATTACCGGCCTCATTGGCCGCAATGGCGCCGGAAAAAGCACAACGTTTAAGGCTATCCTCGGACTCATCAACGCCGATGGCGGCGAGGGCCTGCTTTTTAACAAACCATTTGATGCCATCACACCAGAAGATCGCCAAAATATTGGTGTCGTTCTCTCCAATGCAACCTTCAACGGCCATCTCACCATCAAAGACATAGCACCCATTCTCGCTGCCATGTACGAGCATTTCAGCAAAGAAGACTTTCTGCATCGCGCCGAAGCCATGGGCCTGCCGCTGAAAAAGAAAATCATAGATTTTTCTACTGGCATGAACGCCAAACTCAAAGTGCTCATTGCCACCAGCCACAACGCCAAACTGCTCATCCTCGATGAGCCAACTGCCGGCCTCGATCCCCTGGCACGTGAAGATCTGCTGGATGAACTGCGCGGCTTCATGGAGGAAAACGACGACCGCGCCATTCTCATCAGCTCCCATATTTCCAGTGATCTCGAAAATCTCTGCGACGATCTCTACATGATCCACGACGGTCACATTATTTTTCATGAAGATACCGATGTGCTGCTGTCCGACTATGCCGTACTCAAGGTGACGCCAGAACAATTTGAACGGCTCGATCATTCACACATTTTGCGCGTCAAACAAGAAAACTACGGCTGCCAATGTCTTACCAACCAAAAGCAATTTTATCGTGAAAATTATCCGGATATTGCCATTGAACACAGCGGCATTGACGATGTGCTCGCACTCATGATTCGAGGTGAACAACAATGAAAGGCTTACTGCTCAAAGACCTGCGTTATATGTTGATACAAAAAAGCTTCATTATTCTCATCTTAATCATCGGTTTCACACTCAGTCTCACCCAAGAAAACAACGAACTTTTTGTCATCGGCTACTTGGGATTCATGAGCATTGTTCTAGGAATGACCAGCATCACCATGGACGATCAGGAACACAATCTAACATTTCTCTTCACCTTGCCCCTTTCTCGCCGCTCCTACGTTTTTGAAAAATACTTTTTCACTTTTTTAATGGGCGCGCTTTTCTGCTGCATCGCCCTTGCTTTCGCCCTCATCACCCGTCCTTTTAGCGACTATCAAGCCCCCATCGATGAGATCCTTGCCACCACCTGTGGCACACTGGCCGGGGCCTTCCTATTCACGAGCATTATGATACCACTGCAGTTTAAATTCGGTGCCGAGCGCGCACGCATCGCCAGCTTTATTTCTATTGGCGGATTCTTGGCCATCATTTTTATCGCTGCTTTACTCATAAATGTTGCCGACGCTTTGCCCTTGCTCCAAGCCATTACATCCTTGAACGCGCCTGTTCTTATCACCATTGGCTGCATCATTCTTTTGCTCTGCCTTGGCGTTTCTATCAAGTTCAGTCTGCACATTATGACACGTAAAGAATTGTAAGCCATTTCACCCTCCTCCATCTTTTCAAATTGAGGTGACCATCAATGAAAGGATTGTTCCTTAAGGATTTTCACTATATGCTATTGCAGAAAAGTTTTCTCATCCTCATTCTTGTTATTGGTTTTGCCCTCAGCCTGACAATGAGCGACGGCTATTATTTCGTAATCGGCTATTTAACTTTTATGGGAGCTATTCTCGGCACCATGAGCATCACCATGGACGATCAAAAAAATGGCATGAGCTTTCTTTTCACGCTGCCCTTCTCCCGCAAACAATACGCTGCAGAAAAATACCTTTTCTCCATTCTTACAATGCTTCTGTTCTGCGTCATCAGCCTTGCAGCTGTATTTTTCACCCGTTGGATCAAACACTATGACACGCCTTTTTCAGAAATCATTTTCACTGCATTGGGCTGCTGTGCCTGCATCCTATTTTTCCTTGCTCTGATGCTGCCATTGACCCTAAAATTCGGCGAAGAACGCGCACGTCTGGCATACTTTATCGCGCTCGGTGTCTTCATCGTGGCAATGGTTCCTATTGTTGCAATGATCAATCTCCTAAATGCCCATATCACATTGCCATTTTCCATGCATCTCAGCGCAGCAGCACTCGCTGTCATCGTTTGTTTCATTGTTGCACTCTGCCTATTGATTTCTTACTGCGTCAGCCTGCGTATTATAAGACACCGAGATTTCTAAAACCCGTTCTCTTGACAAGGCCAGATCAAAGTTGTAAGATATTTTTTGTAGGTTTTGTTTTAATCTCTACATGATTCTCTGGCCCGTTTGAGAAGTGGTTTAACTCCCCAGCCCCTCATGCTGGTATTCACGGGTTCGAATCCCGTACGGGCTATGCGCTTCGGAATATTCCGAAGCGCTTTTTTGTTACTAATAAATAACTTGTCTTTTACACACAGAGAGTGGTATAATGGATGGGCCGTACTAGATGGGGAGTTAGCGGTGCCCTGTAACCTGCAATCCGCTACAGCAGGGTCGATGTTCATCCGCGGGGTGTGATTTTAGGGTCTGGCCGCATTAAGCGGTGTTGACAGCTGGGTCCTGTGCAATGCGCACCTATGAACCGTGTCAGGTCCGGAAGGAAGCAGCACTAAGTAGACCCGCGCATGTGCCACGGGAGCGCCTGGCTCGAGCTGGCTGATGTGTTACCGCCTGGGAGATCATTTCAGAGATGAATGTGCGGCTTTAATAAAAATCATCAGGAATGAAAACGCTATCGTTTTCATTCCTTTTTTAATGCAAAAAATAAATCCACATCTGTGCATAAACAGGTGTGGATTTATTTTTCATCAGCAGATGCGGTTCACTTCTTCACCATTGAGATACGCCTGCAAATTGCTGACCACTGTATCCAACAGGCGAGCCCGTGTAGCCCGTGGGCCCCAAGCAATATGTGGTGTCAGTACAACGTTGTCGCGACCCACCAGCGGATGGTCCATGTCAAACGGCTCCTTCACCATGACGTCACTGGCAAAGCCCGCCACTTTTCCACTGTCCATGGCTTCAATCAGTGCCACTTCATCGACAAGCGCCCCACGCGCCGTGTTGATCAAAAAGGCCCCTTGTTTCATCTTCGCCAAAGATTCACGATTGATGATCTGATAAGACCCCTCATTAAGCGGCATGTGCAAACTAACAACATCACTTTCTCTAAGCAGCGTGTCCAGATCGACGTATTCTGCCACTTCTCGTCCTTCCGGCCGTTCACGGCGAGAATAGCCTAATGTCCGCATACCGAAGGCACGTGCCATGCGCGCTGCATAAATGGCAATGGTGCCATAACCAACAAAGCCAATGGTTTTGCCAGCAAGCTCCGTCATCTCCATCTGCCATTGACCCTTTTCCGGAATGATTTCACTAGTCCACTCGCCACGCAGCACACGCTCATGCATGGCACAGGTACGATTGGCCAGTTCCAAGAGCAACGCCATCGTATGCTGGGCCACTGCGATGCCACCATAGTCCGGAACATTGGTCAAGGTAACGCCATGGCGCCGTGCAGCTTCAACATCGATGTTATCAAAGCCCGTAGCCAGTTCACCAATATAATGCACCTTTGGACATGCCGCCAACATACTTTCTGTGACCTTGGTTTTATTCACAAACAAAATTTCTGCATCACCAATGCGTGCAATCTGTTCCGCTTCGTCCATATATTGCGACGACGGATACACCGTCAAGGAGCCAAAAGAATCTAATACACGCCAGTCCAAATCACCTGGATTCAGGGTATAGCCGTCCAATACAACCATCTTCATCATTCTTCATCCTTCCTCTTATTCTTCACTCCATCATATCATGTCACAACCAACGTTTCAAAAGATTATTTTTCCAACAAAAAAGACCACCTCATGATGAGGTGGTCGATGGTACACAATTTATAATTAGAATTTAGCGCCGGTTACTTCATCATCTGGATCAGCTTCTGCAGCATCATCGATCTGGTCATCGGTAACGCAAGCAGCCATATCAGAAGTGTAACCAAGAGCTTCTGGAACTTCAGTGAAGTTGTCCAGCATACCAGCAGCAGCGCCAGGTACACGGAAGGTGGTAATATCAAGAGGTTCAACTGGAACTTCTTCTGGCTTGTCGAGCTGTGGTACATAATCATAAGGATAACGATATGCACGATATACGAACTGGCCTTCGCTTTCCTTATTGAATGGAGCGATGTATTCCCATACAACTTCTTTGTCTGGGGTTACTTCAAAGATTCTGGAGCAGCAACCTTCGGTGATCATGGTGTTACCATTAGGCAGACGCTGTGCAGCACTGATCAGCTGGCTGTAGAATCTGGTGTTGTTAATGAATGCGCCCATACCAGTCTTGTGAGTATCGCCGCCAACATAGCTCCAAACAACCTTCAGAGTGGTTGGGTCGATTTCAAGGATACGGGAGTGGTCACGAATATCAACCTTGGTCCCATCAATGCTCATACGGTCAGGCAGACCATAACCAGCCCAGCCGCCGTTATCAAAGATCAGGATGTTGCCTTCGCCTGGCAGACCTTTTGGAATCATGTGAACATGATGCTGACCGATGATCTGGCCAATACGACGGGTTTCCTTGGTTTCAGTGAAGTCTGGACCGATCTTCCAAACGATCTTGCCAGTTTCTTTATCGATGATAGCAAGGATGTTTGCTTCACGAGCATCCCAAATGATGTTTTCTGGTTTGAAGCGTTCGTCACCAGCATCATACCATTTGTTTGGCCCAAGGTAGCTCATGGAGTTGATATGCATCCAGTCACCAAGTTCACCGTTCTGGGTGAAGTGCTGGTTAGGGTTACGGAAGAGTACGTTCTTAGCAGCCTGGGAGAAGCCGAGTTCACGGAAGTGATCGCTTACGTGCCATTCCCAAACAATGTTGCCTTCCCAGTCAACTTCGATAAATACGTCATCGAGGATCTGCTTGTCACTGATCTTATGATCGTGAATGGTCTGGTGGCAAAGAATCAAAGTGTTGCCGCTGTCGGTCTTGCATTCCATGCCAGGAACGTAGTAACCAACTGGGTTACCTTCACGCTGATAGTCATGATGCTGACGAGCCATCCACATAGCTGGCTTGCCTTCATCTTCGATGTATTCTTTGTGATCGAATTTCCAAACAACATTACCATCCCAGTCGAGCTGAGTCAGGTCGGTCTGATCCTGATAGGAGAATGCGCTGTCACGAACACCGAGGGAACCCATAACATAGCCGCCTTTCAACAGTTTGTTAGGAAAGCCCTGGAAGTTTTTCCAAACTTTAACAACATTGCCGTTCATGTCGATCAAAACGGCGCCAACCTTACCGATTGGCATCAGAGTGTAGCCACTCCAAGCTTTTTCTGGATTATAAATTGTTGTACCGGTAGGATAGATGGTTGAACTCATAAAATTTCCTCCTTAGAGATTCAATAATCAATGTCAATTACCATCAATTGATAAATCCATTTTATATATTGATTAACGAGAAATCAATAACCCAGGTTAACTTTTTTCTGTGATTTTTTTCTAAAATCAAAAAATAACGAAATGTATTATATTCCTTCATCAAATCTTTTCTTTACGAGTATTTCAAATGACGGATGTTCTCTGCATATTCTCGCAAACGCTCCATATCATGCACCACCAAACCGTGTGGTGTTTTTTCCAGAACACCTTCACGTTTTAAGGCACCAAAAATGCGCGAAATGGTAACCTTATGCAGATTCAAGAATTTCGCGATATCATCATGATGATATGCAGGTAAGTAGTCTTGCCCGTCTTCATCTTTCTTTAAGCGCTCCAGCATCCAGGAGCATAATGCTGCCGGTGCCGGCACCTCCGTTTTTCCTAGATAAAGGTTCATCAGGTACCCACATTCATGGACAGCGGTTGCCACCAACTGTTCCAGCAATTCTGGCTGACTGCGCAAAAATTGCTTGATCACTTCAACTGGAATGCGCAGGCAATAACAATCTGTTCCAGCCACAAAATTGTTGCCTGAAAAATACGGTGGCTGAACGCCATACAACAAAAGAATGCCGATGAGTGAATCTGTGAGGCCGCCGCCTTCCTTGCAGGAGAGAATGCTTTCAATGCCCGTATCTGTGACAATTTCACGATAAACAGTGCCTTTTCTCAGATAATAAATATAATCCACGCGATCACCATCATGGATGAGGATGTCCCCTTTTTTAAAAAAGCAAGGTTCAATGCCTGGTAAATCTTTAAAATTCATCACACACGCTCCTTTTTTCATCAATTAAAACGGTAAATTGGTGAGTCCCATGATCACGCCAGACACACAAACCATGACGTATGTGCAATGACGAATGATATCTTCACTGTTGATGCGCGCTACGATACGGGCAGCAAAAAACTGTCCAATTAGTACAACGACAATGCCAACAATCGACGGCCCAATAAGATCTGCAGTAAAAATGCCCTCCTGGGTGCGCAGAATCAAACAATAAATATCTGTAATTAAAAAACAGCACTGAAGGTTGGCAATATATTCATTCATCGAATCGCACGCCGCCATATAGTACAACACCATCAACGGACCACCAATGCCAAACAAACCATTGATCAGCCCTGATACAAAACTGCAGCCAACCATGACGAGAATGGTATCCTTAACCTTCGCCTTCTCACTAAACCGCAGAAAATAAATTCCTATGATAATTAAAAAAATGCCAAAAACAAATTTCAAGGTCGTTGGATCAAAGGACAGTGTGTGCCGAATCGACAACCAACAGCCAACCAGATAAAACAGCGACGGAAACAACACGCGCCGCCAGTTGATCGCTTGTCGGTACATCCAAACAAGTGCCGCCATCTGTGCCATCGGAATCACGCAGGAAATGGCCACCGCTTGTGGCAGCGCCATAAAATACGGCAAAATTGTCATGATCGTCAACGACGAACCGAAACCAGTCACCCCTTGAATCAACGCCCCGATGATTGACACCAAAACGATGATCGGATACAGCATCACAAACGCCCCCCAACCAATAAAACATATTTTTAAATTCATGTTAATACGCCATAGAAAGACTGTCAATATAACGATAGAAACAAAAAAACGCTTTGCCTCGCGTGTGATTTGCTCGGCAAAGCGTTTCTTAGATCTTTATTGTTCGTCTTCCATTTCAATGACAGATTCTGCAGCGACCATCAGCAAATGTTTGAACTGTTCTCGCTCGTCGTCCGTCATATGCTGGGTCATATGCTGAAAAGACTGTTCAATCTGCTCCTTTACGAACGGATAGACCTCCCAGGATTTGTCTGTTGGCCGAATGTCATAAGTGCGCTTGTCTTTTGCATTAGTGCTGCGCTCAACAAAGCCGAGTTCCTCCAATTTATTCACCGTCTTGGCGATCACGCTCTTATCCAAACTGAGACGTTTGGTGATCTCATCCTGTGTCAAAACCTTAAAATCACACACAATCAAGATGACCACCGCCTGAGCCGCCGTCAAATGGTATGCCATGCAGCTATTGTTCAACCAACTATGCGATTTTCTATACAATATTGAAATGGACTTAAACGGGCTGTCTACAATACCAGACATGCTTCTGCCTCCTTTGATACGATAGTATCATCGTACTATAAATTGGTGGCAAGTGCAACTAGTTATTGACGAGGCGTGAAATTTATATTATATTAAATTTGGTGGCAATTGCCACTATATTTTATTGTTTAAAAGGAGTTATGTTCAATGGAGAAGCCAAAAAAGATATGGAACAAGAACTTTATCTTGCTCTTCATCACCAATCTGCTGGTTTTAGCCGCCTTTTACGCCTCAATCCCAATCATTCCAATTTATTGTCAGGAAATTGGCATTACGGGGTCGAAAGTCGGCATCGTTTTGACCGCAATGTCCGTGGCCACCATCTTATTTCGTCCCATCGCTGGATATTTATTAGACAATTTCAATCGCTATATCGTCTATATTATTTTCCTAGCGCTGTTTTGCTTATCGTTCCCGGGCTTTCTCATCTTTCCAATTTTCGGAGCGCTCATCGTCATTCGTCTGTATATGGGGGCTGTGTATTCTGTATGTGGCTCTGCCACAATGACATTGGCCAGTGACGTACTGCCTCCAGGTAAAATTACAGAAGGCATCAGCCGCTTTGCCTTCACCATTTCAATTGGCATGGCCGTCGGTCCTTATGTCGGCATCCAAGTGCAAAACCATATGAGTAGCAAAGCGTCGTTCTTAACGGTATTCGCGATTGCCGTTGTGGCGTTGATTTGTGTCTCTTGCTGCAAGATCTCGTACCCTAAAATCAAACGCAAAAAATTTGCGCTCAGAGATTCCATCTATAAGCCAGCACTTCCATTCATGTTCAACATGATGTTTTTGATGATCCCTTATGGCGCAGTTATTGCTTATTCTTCCATCCTGGCACAGGAAAAAGGTCTTATGTCTGTCATCCCTTATTTCTATATCTGTCTGGTTCTTGGGATGCTGTTGTCTAAGCTTTCCACACAGCGCTGGATTGATGCCGGAAACTATCGCATTCTTGTCTTTGCCAGCCTCATTGTGCTGATTGTGACAATGGCAAGCTACCTATTTCTCACAACTGGCACGCACCTTCTGTTGGCCGGCTTCTTCTTTGGCTTAGGATATGGCATTCTGCAGCCGCTCTTTCAATCCTTCGTCACCGGCACCACGCCTGCACCAAAACGCGGCGTCGCCAATGCCACCTATCTCTTGTCCTACGATATTGGTATTGGGATCGGCTCACTCCTAATGGGCTTCATGCAAGAATCTCTTGGCCTGTCACAAGGCTTTGCCCTTACTGCCATCGCCTATCTGGTAGGCGGAGTCATTTATACCGCTTATGTTGATCGATACTATCGCAAGCTCAGAACCATTCCAACAACAAGCACCGACACCATCAACTTGCTGGACAAGTATATGAAGCGTGATGTTTACTCCTTAAATGAAAACGCCACCGTTCGCGATGCCATTGCCTTCTTTTCTGAAAAAAATATCAGTGGTGCACCAATTCTCTCTTCAGACGGCAAAGCCAAAGGATTCATCACCGATGGCGACATCATGCGTTACTTACGCGTTGATGATTATCCTGCTGCTGCGCTCGGCAGCTCGTCCATGTTCATGGATTATTTCTGGAATGATCATGCAGAATTTGAAAATAAACTGCATGATATTATGGATCTCAATGTTCTCGAGATTGGCAACGACAAGCCAATCACCATCCCACTTGGCACATCATCCGAAGACATCTGCAAGCTGTTGAGCGCAGGCGGCGTGAAAAAAGTCCCTGTTGTTGACGGCGAGAAAGTCGTTGGCATCATCTCACGCTCTGCTGTCACCCATTATTTGGAACGTCGTTTCTTAGAACGCGCTCAACAACCAGCACACCAATAAAATTGTCTCAACGAAAAACACCTTTTCCCTGCTGTCGTTTCGCAACGGCACATCGAGAAAAGGTGTTTTTCGTCTTAAAAACTTTGCCATTTATTCTGGCTGCTTCCATAAAATCAATAAATGCAGGCTGAGTCCCACAACAAAAAATATGCCCATACCACAAAAAAACATCGCCGCCCACACCATCGGCAGCATGGCCAAAAGACCAACCACAAAGAACACCATCAGCCCTAAGAACAAAGCAATTGCATAGCCTAAACCAATCATCACACTCTGTCGACTGAATCGACGCGCTTCTTTTTCCTTCTGCACCGTTATTTCCTCCTGCTCAATGATTTGTGTTTCTTCCGCAGCGCCTGACGCGCCAACAATCCGTTCCACACCGACGCCCAACACGCCAGCTATTTTTTTCAATCATCTCCTGACTTGAACGCGTGCGCCCGCGTTCCCAATTGGACACAGCCTGACGCGTCACATACAGCTTTTCAGACAACACCTCCCGAGAAAGCCCTGCCTCTTTACGCGCAGAAGCAATGTGATCTGCTACTGTTTTATCGTCATCACACATCCGCATGCCTCACCTCCTTGGCTTCAACTATAACAGAATTACATAGCAAATACACGCAACAGCACCGCAACACCTTCGCAACGTAAAAAAATCGCAAAAAAAAGTGAAAAGAAATCGAATTAAGGATTGACAAATCCCCCTTCCTTTTGATAAAATTATATTCGCTGAGTGAGGAGAGATGTCCGAGTTTGGCTGAAGGAGCACGACTGGAAATCGTGTATACGGGGAACCGTATCAGGGGTTCGAATCCCCTTCTCTCCGGTGATTGCCGCGAGTCCGATTGGGCTCGCGGTTTTTTTATTCTTTGCAACGAATCGAGGTATTACCCATGAAACTGACCACCTTATGCTATATCGAACAAGATGATGCCTACCTCATGCTGCACCGTATCAAAAAACAGCATGATGTCAACCAAGGAAAATGGATTGGCGTTGGCGGCAAATTTGAAGCCGGCGAATCGCCAGACGATTGCCTGCTGCGTGAGGTCTACGAAGAAACCGGATTGACGCTCATACGCTGGCGTTACCGCGGTATCATCACCTTCTGTTACAACGACAACGACGCCGAATATATGCATCTTTACACGGCTGATGGTTTTTCTGGTACGCTTGCTGAAAACTGTCGTGAAGGTGTTCTGCAATGGATCAAAAAGAAAGACATTCCACAGCTTGCACTTTGGCGCGGTGATCGCATTTTTCTGCAGCTTCTTGCCGATGAACACCCACCTTTTTCATTAAAGCTGGTCTATCATAACGATGATCTGCTTGAAGCCGTATTGGACGGAAAGCCATTGTCTTTCTCATAAAAAAGTGTGATGCCACAAATGTGAACAGGTCCAATAAAAACGGACAATAGACAAAACACCCTCTGATGTAGGAAACTAAAACTACTACATCAGGGGGTAAATTTATGTCCAGACAAA
>OLVX01002837.1_pt1 | contig 11922 bp, 12 predicted proteins | sample 1673271 | NCBI WGS metagenome assembly OLVX01 (sample SAMEA3178939, study PRJEB25190) | human gut metagenome | biome: human gut; feature: human-associated habitat; material: faeces | place: Austria | collected 2013 | reverse complement strand
CCTGGCAGATGTACGCGTGGGGGCTCGTCGGCTACCTCGGCGGTGTTCTTTCCGACCACGGCGCGCTCGAGCGCGCGTGGGCGCTGTACGCCTGGGGCTTCGTGAGCGCGCTCATGTACGGAGCGATCCTCAACGGGTACTACGTGCTCGGCTTCGTGCGGCCGCTCACCTGGCCTGCCGTGGCCGCCGCCTACGCCGCGGGCGCCCCGCTCGATATCGTCCACGGCATCGCGACGGCCGGGTTTCTTGCCGTGATCTGGCTTCCGTGGGGCCGCGCCATCCGCCGCGTCGTCGCCAAGTACGACCTCGCGGCCCGTTGACGGGCCCGTTTCGGCGTGTTTCCAAGCCGCCGGCTAATGAAGGATGAACGATTGCTTGGATTCTAAGTTGAGAAGCAGCGGGTAGATGACTGTGCCTAGCTGACGCTCGGACTTTGGAGGCTTGGACGGTACGAATCTGGCGCAAATCGTGTCCGAGGTTGCTTGGAGGCGCAAAGCCGAGATTGTCATTTACTGACTATTGCGGACCAGCATGTCGCCGTAGCGGGAGGTGCTGTGGGCACGGTCGTAGGCGGCCATGATTTGCTTCGCCGAGGTGCGGGCATCGGGCTCCTGGAGCTCGTCGGCCCTCCTGTTGACGTATGCCTCGAACGCGGCGCGCATGCGCTCGCCCGTGCCGAAGGCGAACAGGTCCGGGTCACCCTCCTCGAGCCTGGCCAGGAAGACCTGCTCCAGGCGGTAGCATACGGCGTCGTAGCGACGGCGCTCCCTCTCCTCGCGCTCCCTCGCCTCGCGCTCGTCTCGCTGCGCGAGGAAGGCCAGGTAGTCGTCGAGCGAGGCGCGCGAGCGTTCGGAGAGGGCCTCGTATGCCTCCTGTACCCTGCCGCGCAAGCTCGCAACGTCGACGGCCCGCCTGCCCACGATGACGTCGATGGGCACGCCGAAGCGGTCGGCCAGCTGCCAGGCACTCTTGAGGGGGATCTTCTCGGGGCTGGACTCGTAGCGGGCGTAGGTCGCCTCGGCGATGCCCTCGGCGGCGGCGAAGTCCTTCGCGTTCTTGAACCCCGCCTGCTTCCTCAGATCTAAAAGGGCACTCGCCATGGTCTGCTCCTAATCAATCGCAAATAACGAGATAGCCATCATATAATGATGATTATAGCGGTTTAAAATGATGATAAAAATATCATATATAGATGATTTGCAACTGATTGGTGATAACATACCAACAATTCGTTCGGCAGGTTTCTACGGAATTGGTGTTGTCAAAAAATATTAGTAAAGCTAATATTTACTGCGAAGGGAATGCGAATGACTAAGCGTAGGGATTTGGTCCGCGAACTCGAGCGGGCTGGCTATGTGAGGGTCAAGAGCGGCTCGACAACCAACCATGACAAGTTCAGGCGAGGTGGCCGTGCTGTCATGGTGCCAAGGCATGCCGAGATAAAAGACCGTATGGCGGACATCATTCGCAGGCAAGCTGGCCTTCTGTAGCTAAAGCGGAGAAGAGAGAGGTCGCAATGCTATTCGTCAGGGAGTTCGAGATTGTGGCAGACGAGGGCGGCTACCTCGCCATTCCCTTCGACATGGAGGGCGGTACGGAGGGCGAGACGCGCGAGGGGGCGGTTGCCATGGCCACCGACTGGCTGCGTGCGGCCGCTCTTGACTCGCTGCTGCACGGCTACGTCCTTCCCGGAGGTTCCGTTTGCCACGCTCCACGAGAGGGCGGATGGGTCGTTGCCGTTGCGGTTGACGTTGACGTCTCCGATGCCCCGGCAGTGACGTCCGCCGAGGCCGCGAGGGCGCTTGGCGTGTCGACCGCTCGCGTCGCGCAGATGTGCTCGTCCGGCCAGCTCGCCTCGTGGAAGGTCGGCTCCACGCGTATGGTCGCAAAGGAAAGCATCGAGGAGCGCCTTGCGATTGCCCCACAGCCCGGAAGGCCGTCCACGCGGATTCGAGAGATTGCGACTGCGTAGGCCGGGAACAAGCCCGTGGGGCTTCGGATAGATTTAAGCCGCAAACTGCAATACAAGAGATTGGGTAGGTCTGCGAGCGATTTCAGGGACCATCTTTACCGGGAGCTTCAGAGCCCAGACCTCAAGATGGAATGGGAAGCCCGGGAGTTTGAGCAAGAAGCGCGCCGTGCCGTAGAGACCCAGCTTCCTGGGGGGATGACCAAAAAGAAGCTTGTCGAAAGCACCGACCAAAATGGCTGAATGTCATCGGACTGTACAACGGCAATTGTTTTTGGGCGAGAGGCCGCACGGGTCTCCCGCCCCTCTTCTTGCCTATGCGTCTTCTTCGGCGGGGGGGATGTAGATGGAATCGGTATCGATAGCGAGACGTGCTGGGCGGTTAGCAAGGCGGTCGAGCGACTTCAGAGCATCCTGAAAGGTAACGACACCGGGCGACTTCGCCGCGCTCAGCCTGGCCATAAGGCGCTCCGTGTCGCCGGCGCTGGTATCGGCGAGGCTCGAGGGCTTCTCGTCCGTGAGCGCGAGGTGGAAATCCGAGCAGGTAAGGGCATCGACGTCGGGTGCCGGGGGAGTGAACTGGAACTGCCCGCTTTCCACCATGAATCCTCCTTGCGTGTAAGAGTTGCTTTCAGAGCCTATCTCGCGTGCGATGGCTCCGTTCTCGTTTTCGACTGGGCAACGTTCAGATTGCAGTCAGGGACTCTCTTGTCATGACGGTCGTGACCATCGCTAATGACGCTGCCGACGAGTGGTGGAAAAAAAATGAGTCCTTTCGTTGCCTTCTGTGCCCTTCGCTCTTGCCATGCCGTTGGCTAAGTGTTTCTCTTTCCCCGTGTAAAATAATCCGAGCTACAAGGATTGATTCGCCTGCACGGAGGTTTTCGCATGTCCAAGCTCAACATCGATCAGAAGACGATCAGGCTGCTTCTGACCGACAAACACTCCGACTTCCTCATCCCCGACTACCAGCGCCCCTATGCCTGGGGCGAGGACGAGTGCGCGACGCTGTGGGACGACCTGTTCTCCTTCGCGTTCCCCAACGACGACTGCGACGCCTTCGACAGTTCGGCCGACGAGTACTTCCTCGGGCCCATCGTCACCTTCAAGAACGACGCCGGTCAGCTCGAGATCATCGACGGTCAGCAGAGGCTCACGACCATCATGCTTCTGCTCCGCGCCTTCTACGACAAGTTCGCGAACATGAAGGACAAGCAGTCGGTGAAAGTGCGCGAGTCCATCGCGGGCTGCGTGTGGAAGACCGACGAGTTCGACGAGCCCGACATGGGCGCCTTGAAGATTGACTCCGAGGTGGCAAGCGATGCCGACAAGGGCGAGTTCCTCGACATCCTCCGCCACGGCTCGGTGGAGGCGGGCGCCAGGAGCGCCTACGCGAGGAACTACGCCTTTTTCGCGAGGAAGATAGCTGACATGGCGAGCGAGTGGCCGACCTACATAGCCCTTCTCGCCGCGCGCATTCTCAACAACGTGATCCTTCTGCCCATCGAGGCGGAGTCGCAGGACACCGCTCTCCGGATCTTCTCGACGCTCAACGACCGTGGGCTGCCACTGGCCGACGCTGACATCTTCAAGAGCCAGTTCTACAAGCATTTCTCGGCCGAGGGCAGGAAGGGTGAGTTCGTCGCCCGTTGGAAGCGCCTGGAGGAGACCGCAAACCTCATCTTTAAGCCGACATCCGGCACGCCCCTGGACGAGCTGTTCACCCGCTACATGTACTACCGCCGCGCGAAGAAGGGCATCCGCGACACTACGACCAAGAGCCTGCGCGACTTCTACAGCGAGGGCGGCTACGAAATCCTTAAACAAGACGCCACGCTCGATGACCTGGAGGCCCTTCTCGATTTCTGGCGTCGCGTGGACGCGCAGGAGGGGTTCTCCGAGCGGGTGCTGAGGCGCCTGTTCGTGCTCAGCTACGCGCCCAACGGCATGTGGGCGTACCTCCTGAGCACGTGGTTCCTCGCGAGGCGCGACGAGGACGGGAGCCTCGACGACGCCGAGCTCTACGGGTTCCTCCGCTACATCACGGGCTTCATCTACGCCTACTCGCTCGAGCGCCCCGGCGTGAACGCCCTGCGCGGCCCCGTCTACCCCGCGCTCATCGACATCGTCAACGGCCGCGACGCGGACTTCTCGGGCCACCTGTTCGACCGCGAGACCATCACGGGGCGCTTCCGCAGCTACCAGTTCACCAATCAGCGCCGCTTCACGCGCTCGATGCTCGTGTGGTGGGCCTACTCCGACCCCGAGCAGCCCCTCATGGACCTGGACACGACGCTCGAGATCGAGCACATCTACGCGCGCAAGCGCAACGAGGTGCACCCGCTTGCGGACCGCTCGAACCTGGAGGCCCTAGGCAACAAGGCGATGCTGGAGAAGCGCGTGAACATCCGCGCGGCCGACTACCAGCTCGCCGATAAGCGCAAGTACTACGAGGGCTATACGAACGACAAGGGCACTGAGGTGCCCGGCACCGCCGTTCGCGAGCTGGTGGAGATCTCCCGTCGCGGCGACTTCACCGAGGCCGACATCGAGGAGCGCACCGAGCGGATCATCGCCGCCTTCGTCGACTGGCTGGGCGAGCTCGGGCTGCTGAGGGAGTAGGGCTCTCGCTGCCACGTGCCCTGGCGGTTGCTTGCGACCGCGACGCGAAGCGAGCCGCCGCTAGACGGCTGGGGGGATCGCGCGGAGCTCGGGGAACGGGCCGCCCCGCATGGCCATGGCGCCCACGGGCTGCCGCCTGCCGCCCCGGCTGAGACGCGTGGGGCGTAGCGCGGGCGGCGTGGTCCGGATTCGGCAGCGACGGCCGAGGCTGGCCAAGTAGATCGAGGAGCTGAAGGCGGCATCGGACGCCAAGCGCTGCGAGTTCGAGCTACACTCTGGTCGCGCCCGTTGCCGGAAAGCTGTGGGGAGAGCAAATCTTGCTGGGTGGCTCGGACCTCGTTGGTCCGGGCTGCCTTTCTGTTTAGGCTCCCATCTCTTGGGGTGTGGGTCGGCGCAAACCCCGGTACGAATAATCCCGAGCGGAGCGATATTTGGGTGGTAATTAGCTCTCGGCTAAGAAACCCCGGCGCTCGGCCTGCCCGCCCCTCTCTCTGCCTACTGGCGCCGGTGCCTGCGGCGGAGCTCGGCCCTTCTTGCCAAGAAGTCCGCGGAGCTCAGCTGCACGCCCTCCTCGTGGAGGTGGCGGCGCTCCTCGCGCAGCTCCTCGGCGACCTCGTGCGCGTGCACGTGGTGCTCGTGGACGATCTCGCGCAGGTCGTGGGGGTGCTCCATGACCTCATGGACGGCGTCGACGGGGTGCGCCGCCACGGCGCGGACGGAAAGGCTCGTGATTACGGGGATCACGAGCACGGTGAGGGCGCCCGCGCACACGAGCACGCTCGCCATCTGCTCGTCCATGGCGCCGCATGCGGCGGCCGCCTCGGTGAGGGCCACGATAAGCGGCAGCGCCATCGTGCAGTACAGCGACGCCGAGATCTTCTCGCCGAGCGGCATGGTGCGCGTCTCGGGAGCGAGGACGAGCGAGGCCAGCAACGGCAACGCGCGGATGAGCAGCAGAAGCGCCACGAACCCGGCGAGCAGGCCGGGCCGCTCGCCGACGGCGGCGAGCTCGATGCCGATGCCGGAGTACACGAAGAACACCGGGACAAACAGGCCGTTGCCGAGCGCCTCGACCTTGTCCATGAGGCGGTGGCCGTGCTCGGCGGGCGTTACGTGGCGCAGGATGAAGCCCGCGGCGAACGCGGCGAGCACGGCGTCGAGGTCGAGCACCGCCGCGATCGCGAGCAGCGCGCAAAGAAGGGCGACGACGGCGCGCAGCGTGGGCTGCGAGCTGCTCTCGGCGTTCTCGTGCAGGAAGCGCGAGAGGCGCGAGCCCATCTCGGCCGCCCAGCGGCCGCGCGAGGCGACGAAGACGCAGAACGCGACGAAGCCGACGAGCACGGCGACGTTCGCGCCGAGGCTGCGGCTGGGGGAGAGGAGCAAAGACATCGCCACGACGGGCAGGATCTCGCCCATGGCGCCGTAGGACTCGATGACCTCCCCGACGCTCGTGCCGCCCAGCTTGCGGTCGCGCATGATGGGCACGAGGGTGCCGTAGGCCGTGGTGGTCAGCGCGATGGAGAACGCGGCCACGCCTGTCTGGTCGAGGCCGAGCCCGAGCGCGGGCGTAAGCAGCAGCGCCGCGCCGAACGAGACTGCCCAGCACAGCGCGGCGTGGCGGCCCATGGAGCCCGTGAGCTCGCGCAGGTCGAGCTCGTAGCCGGCCATGAGGAAGAGCAGGCCCATGCCGAGGCGGCCCACCAGGTCAAGGCCAGGGGTGGCGTTGACGACGCCCAGGCAGCCCGGGCCGAGAACGACGCCGGCCACGACGAAAAAGACGACCTCGGGCACGGGGCGGCCCGGAATCAAGCTCGCGACGAACGAGCAGAGCACGACGGCAGCCGTCATGGCGGCGAGCATACAGAGGTTGGCGACCAAAATAGACCTCCCGGCGCTTGGGTGCGGACCGTGTACACATACCCCAAAGGCGCGCCTTCGGCGTCAGCGATCTTCAATTTGCAGGTATTGTCACGACTTCAACAGACACTTTACACGCAGGCTTACTTTCCTATAGCATGTGAACGTTTCATGCCGTGCGCGGCGCCGCAGCCGCAAACCAAAGGAGATGTGCATGTCCGGACACTCTAAGTGGGCTACCACTAAGCACAAGAAGGCCGCGATCGACGCTAAGCGCTCGGCGCTCTTCTCCAAGCTTTCCCGTAACATCACCGTTGCCGCCAAGCTCGGCGGCGATCCGCTTCCCGAGAACAACGCCTCGCTTGCCGCCGCCGTCGCCCGCGCCCGCATGGTCTCCATGCCGAACGCAAAGATCAAGGCCGCCATCGACAAGGCCTTCGGCGCCGGCGCCGACGCCGCCGTCTACTCCGAGATCACCTACGAGGGCTACGGCCCCGCGGGCATCGCGGTCTACGTCGACTGCCTGACCGACAACAAGAACCGCACCGCCGCCGACGTCCGCTCCGCCTTCACCCACGCGGGCGGCTCGCTGGGCACCGCCGGCTCCGTCGCCTTCCAGTTCGAGCGCAAGGGCTCCATCGCCGTGGACAAGATCATCAAGTCCGAGGAGAAGAAGGTCGCCGACCGCGAGAACGCCGTGGACGAGGACGAGTTCATGATGGCCGTCGCCGAGGCCGGCGGCGAGGACTACGAGGACGCTGGCGAGGAGTGGATCGTCTGGACCGCCTACGACAAGATGCAGGACGTCCAGAAGGGCCTCGAGGCGCAGGGCATCGAGGTCAAGGGCTCCGAGCTCACCATGGTCCCGACCACCCCGACCGACGTGACCGTCGCCGACGCAAAGAAGGTCCAGCGCCTCGTCGACCGTCTTGACGAGCTGGAGGACGTCCAGAACGTCTACCACACCATGAACATCACCGACGAGATCGCTGAGGCCCTGGCCGAGGACGAGTAACGTCGATGGCATAGCCGATTCGGTCGCGCGCGGCGCCCGGGGCTTCCCGGGCGCCGTTTTTGTTTCGAGGCTCTGTGCGCGCCGCGCCGTCGAGCGCCCCTACTCGACCGTCCCGTAGACGCCGCCCCAGCCGTGGCCGGAGAGAATCGAGTTCATCTGGTCGCACAGCTGCGTGCGCGTGAAGTTGCGGGTGGGAAGGAGGTCGATCACCTCGGCGAGGTCGTCGCAGAAGTCGAAGGCGTCCGAGGTCGTGAGCACGTCGATCTTGCTCACGGTGGCGCGGCTTGAGATGCCCGGGCGGAACAGGGCGTCCACAAGGCGCTGGAGCTCGCCGTAGTCTTCGGAGCGGATCTCGAACATGTCCATGTGCAAACCTTTCTGCCAACGACGCGCGCACCCGCGCCGCGCTAATACTATACTCAGCGCGGCCACCGACGAAGGAGGACTTCCATGCCCAACATGTACGAGGCAATGACCGATTCCGAGCTCGACGCGGCGATCGCCGATCTCGAGGCCCAGGCGGACGAGGTGCGCTCGCTCGGCCTTAAGCTCGATATGGCGCGCGGCAAACCGAGCCTCGAGCAGACCGCGCTGTCCAAGCCGATGCTCGACCTTCTTACCTCCGAGACCGACCTCACCGACGAAGGCGCCGCGGTCGACAACTACGGCCTGCCCGACGGCATCCCCTCCGCTCGCAAGCTCGCCGCCCAGATCCTCGGCGTCAACGCCGCCAACGTGATCGTCAGCGGCTCCTCCAGCCTGAACCTTATGCACGACACCGTGTGCCGCGCCTTCACCCACGGCATCGCCGGCCAGAAGCCCTGGTCGCAGCAGGGCGAGGTCAAGTTCCTCTGCCCCGCGCCCGGCTATGACCGCCACTTCACCGTCACGGCGAGCTACGGCATCAAGAACATTCCCGTCCCCATGCTCGCAGACGGCCCAGACATGGACGTCGTGCGCGAGTACGTTGAGAATGACCCGCAGGTCAAGGGCATCTGGTGCGTCCCGATGTACGCCAACCCCACGGGCGTCACCTACTCCGACGAGACCGTGCGCGCCTTTGCGGCCCTGAAGCCCGCCGCTCCCGATTTCCGCATCTTCTGGGACAACGCCTACTGCGTCCACACCTTCGAGGGCGAGGGCGACCACCTGCTCAACATCTTCGACGCCCTGCGCGAGGCGGGCGCGAAGAACCTCGTCTACGAGTTCGGCTCCACCGCCAAGGTGACCTTCCCGAGCTCCGGCATCGCCTTCATGACCGCCGACCCCGATGACATGGCCCAGATTCGCGAGGCCTTCTCGACGATGCGCGTCAGCCCCGAGAAGATCGGCCAGCTCGCCCACGTCAAGTTCCTCAAGGACCTCGACGGCGTCCGCGCCCACATGAAGAAGCACGCGGCCATCGTCGGCCCGCGCTTCGCGCTCGTTCAGCAGAAGCTGGCCGACGGCCTTGCGGATACCGGCGTCGCCACCTGGACGAACCCCAAGGGCGGCTACTTCGTGAGCTTCGACGGCCCCGAGGGCTCCGCCAAGGCGATCGTTGCCCTCATGGCCGATCTTGGCGTCAAGCTCACCGGCGCCGGCGCCACCTGGCCCTACGGCGAGGACCCCAAGGACACGAACATCCGCATCGCCCCGACCTATCCCTCGCTCGAAGAGCTCGGCCAGGCGCTCGACGTCTTCGTCGTCGCCGTCAAGCTCGTGAGCGCCCGTCTTGCCAAGGCCGCCCGCTAGCCCTGGGACAAAAGGGACGGGGGATTTTGTCCCAAAATGAGGAGCGCCTCCACAACTTGGGACAAAATCCCCCGTCCCTTTTGTCCCAACTCGGGATTTTTGAGTCCGCGAGAGCCCTTCCCGCCACGGGAGGGGCTCTCGTGCCATACTCTATAGACTTGCGGGCATACGGCCCAAGGATGTGAGCGACGAGAAGGGGCGCCATCGCATGGCGAAGAAGAGCACCAACAAGAGCGACAACATCGGCCTCGGCGGGAAGATCCTCATCGTCTTCTTCGCCATCCTCATGGCCGCGTCGCTTATGCTTCCGTCCTTCGCCGCCATCTTCTCGTCGAGCCAGAGCGGCTCCTCCACCTCCGGGCAGCAGTCCACGAGCGTCACCGACGTCGCGAGCGCCGACGCCAAGTACACCGACGTCGTTGCCTCCCTCGAGGAGAAGTACTCCTCCGACCCCACGGACCTCGCCACCCTGCTCAACCTCGGCAAGGACTACATGACCTGGGGCGTCTACGTGCGCTATTTTGGCTCCACGGACGCCGACACGAGCCATGCCAACGAGCTTCTGGACAAGGCCGTCAAGTACTACGACGAGTACCTTGCTATTAAGGACTCCAACGCCGTCCGCTGCGACAAGGCCATGTGCGCCTTCTACCAGCAGGACGGCACCTCCGCCCTAAACCAGCTCGAGGAGCTGACCGCCTCCGCCCCCGATTACAGCCCCGCCTGGGCAAACCTCGGGCTTCTTTACGAGGCCTCCGGCAACACCGATGCCGCCAAGGAGGCGTACGCCAAGGCGCAGGAGACCGACCCCGACGACGAGTACGGCGCCAAGTCCTACGCGACCCAGCGCCTCTCCGCCATCGAGTCCGCCGAGAGCGGCGATTCCTCCGGCGACTCCGCCTCGTCGGATTCAACGTCAACCACCGGCTCGTCCGCGACGGGTTCCCAGGGTCTTTCCGACACCTTGGGCAGTCTCTCGGGCACGGGCCTCTAGGCCCCTCTTAAGGAGGAAGAAATGAGCCTTTCCATCAACACCAGCGTAGATGCGGCATGCGTTCTCGTCGAGGGCGAGGTCGACGTCTCGAACGCCGACGAGCTGCGCAACGCTGTCGACGCCGCGCTCGTGCTCGACGCGCCCGAGGTCACCGTCGACCTCTCGCAGGTGCCCTACATCGACTCGACCGGCATCGGCGTCCTTGTGGGCGCCGCCCATCGCGCGGCGGACGCCGGCAAGAAGCTCGTTGTTGCGAGCCCTCAGAAAAACGTGGCCCGCGTGCTGGGCCTGCTCGGCGTTGCCGACGACCTCAACATCAGGCAGTAAACGAAGGGAACCCCACCAGTGTTTGGCATCGGAGAAACAGAGCTCGTACTCATCCTGCTCTTTGCGTTCATGATTTTCGGACCCGACAAGCTTCCCGGCATGGGCAAGACCCTGGGCCGCGCTCTGCGCCAGTTCCGCAACGCGCAGGAGGGCTTCACGCAGGTCGTCCAGACCGAGATCGTCGACCCCGCCACTGAGGCGATGAGCGACAACCCCAAGAAGCCCAACCGCAAGCGCGTCGAGTTCGACGAGGACGCCGACATCGAGGGCGGCGAGGAGGGTGCCGCCGCCAAGCGCACCGAGACCTTCGCCGAGCGCAAGAAGCGCCTCGAGGCCGAGCGTAAGGCCCGCGAGGCCGCCGAGAAGCAGGCAGCCGAGAAGCAGGCCGCCGCTGCGAGCGATGAGGTCGCCGACGCCCCCGCCGCTGAGGCCGCCAAGAAGGACGAGCCGGCCGAGGAGGCCCCGAAGAAGCTCTCCGTCGCCGACCTCTACTCGATGAAGCGACCCGCCGCCGAGCCCGAGCCCGTCGCCGAGAACGCTGACGCCGAGGCCGCCCCGTCCGAGCCCGACACCCGGAAGGAGGCCTAAGCCATGCCCATCGGTCCCGCACGCATGCCCCTGTTCGACCACCTCGGCGAGCTCCGACGCAGGGTCACCATCATCGTGATGTCCGTCATCGTCTGCGCCGTCGTCGTCTACTTCGCCACCCCGACCCTCATCGAGATCATGATGGAGCAGATCAGCGACGCCATGCGCGGCGGCCAGCTGACCGTCCTCACGGCGCTCGGCGGCTTCACCATCCGCTTCAAGGTCGCGTGCTTCTTTGCCGTGATCATCTGCACACCGATCATCATCTGGGAGGTCATGGGCTTCTTTCTGCCGGCGCTCAAGCCCAAGGAGCGCAAGTGGGTCGTCCCGACCGTCGCCGCCATGGTCGCGCTCTTCTTCCTCGGCATGATCTTCTGCTACTTCATCATCCAGCCCGCCGCCTTTGGCTGGCTGCTCGACCAGACCTTCGAGTTCGCTAACTCCATCGCGGACGCCGAGGACTACCTGAACATCTATATGATGCTTGAGATCGGCTTCGGCATCGCGTTCCAGCTGCCGCTCGTGATCTTCTACCTCACGATCCTGCACCTGGTGCCCTACGCCACCCTGCGCGGCCAGTGGCGCTTCGTCTATGTGGGCCTCATGGCGCTGTCGGCCATCGTCACCCCCGACGCGAGCCCTGTGACCATGGTCCTCATGTTCGCCGCGCTCATCGGGCTGTACGAGGTCGCCCTTGCCGTCGCACGCTACGTGCTCATCGCCCGTGACGGCAAGGCATCGCTCAAGTGGACGCGCGAGGACTACGAAAAGCACGCCTTCGAAGAGGAATAAACAATCCGCACAAACCATGACGGG
>OLVX01002833.1_pt1 | contig 11942 bp, 5 predicted proteins | sample 1673271 | NCBI WGS metagenome assembly OLVX01 (sample SAMEA3178939, study PRJEB25190) | human gut metagenome | biome: human gut; feature: human-associated habitat; material: faeces | place: Austria | collected 2013 | reverse complement strand
GATATTTTTTGTAAAGTGGTTGAATACAGTGGCTTTACACGGGCCGCGCATGCCATACAATATTCCCAAAGCGCGGTCAGCCAGACGGTGAAGAACCTTGAGCAAGAATTGGGCTTGACCCTGCTTACACGAGGAAAAGAAGGGATTCATTTGACGCCTGATGGCGAGGCCATCTTTCCTTACATTCAAGCCATAGCCAACGCTGAAGATGCACTGGCACGGCGGCAAAAAGAAATGCAGGGATTGAAAGGGAGCGTTGTACGCATTGGTACTTTTACCAGCGTCAGCCGCACCTTGCTTCCTGGTTGGATGTGGCAGTTCAAACGTGAGCATCCTGGCATACGTTTTGTGCTCGAGCAAGGTGAATACACCACCATATCGGAATGGGTGCAAAATGGCGCTGTTGACTTTGGTTTTGTCAATATGGATGCTGCACCGGAGATGGAAGGAAAGTTGCTTTATACCGATAAAATGTGTGCCGTCATGCCGCCGGATCATCCGCTGACACAGAAACAAAGTGTTCACCTTGCAGATCTGGCAGAGAGTGCACTTATATTGCTGGATGAAGGGGAATTCAATGTGCCGATGCGTGCCTTTGACAATATTGGCTTGGTACCGCAGATTGAGTATGAAGTGTACGACGACTATACCATTATTGCCATGGTAGAGAAAAAACTCGGTGTATCCATTATGTATGAACGCGTGCTTGCAGGCTATGCCAGCAAAGTAGCGACACGTCCTATCGACGAAGACCTCAGCCGACGCGTGGGCATTGTCTGGAACAACTGGGAAACCATGCCAATTGCAGCGCGTCGTTTTGTCGAGTTCATCCTTGCCCAGCCTTGCTAAAAAATAGAGGAATAATTGTAAACTGTAGTCCAGACTAGTAAATTTCTGACGATTGTTCTGTTATACTTTATATAAGGTCAGCTAATGACGCTGATCATCCTGCTTGACTTGATGAATGGAGGAACAACATGGCAGAAATTAAATATACTAAAAAAGATCATATTATTGTTCAACAGAAAGCCAGCGAAGACGCTTTCCTTGCAGAATTTGCAGCAGGGAATTACACCCTGAACAATCCACTCGTTAAACTCAACCCATATATCATTTGCCCACTTTCCGCAATGATCCTTTTTAAGACCCCACGTCCAGAAGAAGTTACCATCATTGTTCATGGTAAGGAAGCAGCAGGGGACATCGTTCATCGTTTCCCAGCTGGATATGAACACGTGCTTCCTGTTTACGGCCTCTATGCAGACTATGACAACCAGGTTGAAATCGTGCTCCAGGATGGCGCGCGTCATACTGTAACCATCAAGACCGAACCATTGATGGAAGGTGTGCCAGAATCCACCTCTATTGATACCACTGCTGAATACATGGGCGACAACTTCGTTTTCCTGACTGCATCCATGCGTTCTTTCCCAGTTGGTTATGACTATGCTGGCGATTTGCGCTGGTACTGCAAAGAAAACCTTGCATTTGACATCAAGCGCATTCGCAACGGCCACATCCTCGTTGGTACCGAACGCCTCGTGAAGATGCCTTACTTCACCACCGGTCTCTATGAAATGAACTTCGGTGGGAAGATCTTCAAAGAATATGTTATCCCATGCGGCGGCTACCATCATGACCAGTTCCAGATGAAGGACGGCAACATTCTTGCACTGACCTTCGATTTCTACTCTGGCACTGTTGAAGACGTTTGCGTTCTGCTCGATAAGGACACCGGCGAAATCCTCAAAAAATGGGATTACAAGAAAGTGCTCCCACAGCACGGCCCAGGTTCCGGCAGCCAGACTGAAGAAGACTGGTTCCACAACAACGCTGTATGGTACGACGAAAAGACCAACAGCCTCACTTTCTCCGGCCGTCATGAAGACGCAGTCATCAACCTTGACTATGAAACCGGTGAACTCAACTGGATCATCGGTGACCCAGAAAACTGGCCACAGGAATATGTGGACAAATATTTCTTCACCCCAGTTGGTGATGGCGAATTTGACTGGCAGTATGAACAGCATGCTTGCGTCGTTCTTCCAGATGGTGACATCATGCTCTTCGACAATGGCCACTATCGTTCCAAGAACCCAGACAAATACTGGGCAAACCATGACAACTTCTCCCGTGGCGTGCGTTATCGCATCGACACCGACAAGATGACCATCGAACAGGTATGGCAGTATGGTAAAGAACGTGGTGCAGAATTCTTCTCTCCATACATCTGCAATGTAGAATACTATGACGAAGGTCATTACATGGTACATTCCGGTGGTATCGGTTATCTCGACGGCAAGCCATGCGATGGTTTTGCAGTTGTCATGGCCATGAAGCCAGAATTCAAAGACCGCATCTCCTTCAACTCTATCACCTGCGAACTCGTTGATGACAAAGTTGTCTACGAACTCCATGTACCAGCCAACTGCTATCGTGCAGAAAAGCTGCCAATCTATGCAGCAGGCGAAGTATTTGAACCAGGTGCTGGCGAATACCTCGGTGGCCTCATTGAAACTCAGACCACCCGCATGAAAATCAAAGCCGACGAAACCGGCGAACTCGTGCCAGAACATTACAATGCAAACATCGTCGAAGAAGACGACCGCATCATGTTCAACGCCATCTATGAAACTGGCGAAATGGTACAGATCCTGCTCGTTGACGAAGCTGGCAACATCCGTCGTTATCCAGTCAACACCGTTGGTCAGGACTTCTCCGCAATGTGCGTAGGTACCTTCCAGAAGGAAAACCCATGCGACATTGATACCTTTATCAACAAGACCGGCCTCGAAGGCCCACAGACCGTGAAACTGCTTTGCGAAAACAAAGTGTATGAAACCGGTATTGTTGTTAACAAGTGATCACTCGTTTCTCATTTTCATAATCCCTTTTCTGAAAGCACCGCGTGCCATTATGGTACGCGGTGTTTTCTTTATTTAGAGAAAAAATTGCACCTCAGTGTGAAAATTCTTGATATTGGTTGCGACGGAAGATAGCCGGCGTGTTATACTATAAGCAATAAGAAAGATGATGTTTGGTAAGCATGTTATTGTGCAGACTGATTTTTGGCAATGAGATAATAAGGGAGGAAAGATTATGTTTTCGAAAGGTCGAGCTGTTCGCCGCTGGATTGCTGTGGTGCTGGCAGTGGCGATGGTATGTGGGATGGTGCCGTGGAGCACGGTGGAGGCGCAGGCTGCAGCACAGGATGTGTCTGTTGTGCAGCCAGAGACGATGTATCCGGAAGGGATTACGGTGAATCTCTATGATTACTGGCTGACGTCGCAGGATGCAGCGGACGATCGTTATATATCATCGTATGACAACGCAGGAATTAACGAGGACCATGTACTGAAATTCTCCCAGGGCAATCTTAAAGGGATTAACAAATGGACAAAAAGCGCCAGACCACACACCGGTATTGTGCAGTCAAGCTTAGGTGATGATGGATTTCCAAAGCTGGCGTATTCCAGCCCATTAGATCATTTGAGCGACAGCAATTTGAGCCAAGGTGAATCGTTGGCGTATCTGTTCGATGGCAGCAGCTCCAGCAGCGGCGGCAAGCAGGCGTATATGAATGTCGGCGGTCTTTTACAGCAGGATGATCAGGGCTACTATTATTATGACTGCCGCGATAATTTTGCTTCCTTTAATAAGGATAGCAACCTTTTCCAGCTGTATTCCCAGCCAGCTGTCACCGATACGAAACAGGTGCTTGGACAGTTTTTCCCGTTTAATACAGCCGATGAGGTATTTGGGGACAAAAAAATAACTTGCAACAACGCGGTGATCAATCATTATTTTGGTGCCAGTATGATCACCCGTTTCCAGCAGCCGGAGGATGGTCTGTCGCCGGAAAGTACGGAGAGCGACCCGGTTCCAGTGACGTATTCGTTCACTGGGGATGACGATGTGTGGATTTTCATTGATGATGTGCTGGTTGCGGATCTTGGCGGGATTCACGATGCCACCTCGGTAGAGATAGACTTTCATACAGGTGCCGTGCATGTGTTTGAGGATACGAACAACAACGGCGTTTTTGATGAAGGCTCGGAATATGATTTTAACTATGGTCTGCAAACGCTGAAAAAAACGTTCCAGTATGCGGGCAAGCTCGGTGATGCCAGTGATTGGAAAGGTAACACCTTTGCTGACAATACCTATCATACGATGAAGTTCTTTTATTTGGAGCGAGGAAATTCTGCGTCAAACATGCGCATGAAGTTCAATTTGGATACAGTGCTCGAAAGTCAGATTGAAAAGACCGATCAGGATGGTACACCGGTTGCTGGTGCAACGTATGCGCTGTATGAAGCGGATGCGAATTATCAGCTAACCAGCTCGACGCCGATCGCCACCGGTACCACCGATGACAGAGGGCTGTTCACGTTCTACGATGATTCAGACATGGTGCTGCTTTTGAGCGATCTGTCGGAAGATCATTATGTACTTCGGGAAACGACAGTGCCGCCAGGTTATCGCAGCAGTGGTGATATTCAGCTGGATATTCAAAAGCTGCGAGATGGCACCAAGGTGCTGTTGTCGGCGAATGCCTGGGACACTGGCGCCTACGCAATGCCGACGGTGCGTGTGGAGATCCAGCGTGCGCTGGGAGAAACGAGCTCCCATCAGGTGACCGATTACAACAATCAAGTGTACAACGCCGATAACGGTATTGTCTTTGCTGCGGTGATGTCGGGCGATAATATCAAGTACGACAATGCGTCCATCAGCGATGATCATATTGTTTACGGCGATCCGGTCAGCGGTTGGCAGATCAGCCAGGCCACAGGCACCGCCGGGGTCGCAGAGGCGGCCAAGGCGATGAGCCAGGCATCGCAAGGTGAATCGGTGGCAGGGCTGTATGCGTTCAAGCTGAACGGCATCAATCAGTATTATACCGATATCGACAACCTGCCTGGGAATATTACGGAGTATGCTGTCGAGAACAACACTTCTGCGCGCTTTACACTGGGATATTTCTATGCACCAGTGAAGAGCCTCAGCGATGTGACCGCAGACAATGTGGTGCCGCTGCAGGCAGCCAGCTTCAACCATGAATTTGCCATGCGGCTGTTTGCGCCGAACATTCAAAACCGTTTGTTGGTGCAGAAAGTGGATCAGGATACAAAGGGTGCACGAGATGGTGCTCAATTTGCACTTTACGATGCTGCGGATGTGACGGTTCATGACGATGGCAGCTATACCATCGCTGCAGGCGCCCAGCCTGCATATGCACCACAGACAACCGGCGATTATGAAATTCAGGAAGGCACACAGGTGCCGGGAACATTGGCGTTTACCAGCTTGGAACAGGGACGCTATTATCTGGTAGAGACAACGCCGCCGGATGGCTACAATGTCAATCCAACGGCTGTGGAAGTGGTCGTTGACAACACGGGTGTGCATGCCAATGCAGGCACTGACGACGACAATGTGTCGGTGCACCTCGGCTTAGGCAAGATCGTAAAAAGTATGATTCAATTTGCCTTGGACGACGGCATCAACGCTACATTGAGTAAAGTCACAGGCACCTTGAAAACCAGTCAGACAGCGGATTATGATGCTATCGACTGGGATCAGGCCAGCACTGGCGATGCAATTGACTATGCTTATGAGAAAGCGGCAGGCGTGTTGGAATATGGTCCTGCCAGCGGAAAAGGACCGATTACCCTTGACTATGACAGTGGCTGGGGCTTGCTGGATGTGACACAGACTGCAGCCAAACAGAGCACTACGGCCAATGGTTCTGTTGTTCAGAACCTTGGCGATCAATCACTGAACAATCTTTTCTCAGGCACCACGATGGTGGTTGTTGGCGACCGCTTGAAAGATCCCGGTGATCTGATCATTACGAAAACCGTGGCAGAAGGGCTTGCCGGCGACAGCGATAAAGCTTTTGATGTGACGCTGACGCTTGGGGCAGGCGGCTTGCGCAACGGCAAGGTCATCAACGACGAGACAGGTGAAGAAGTGACCTTTGAAAACAACGTTGCCACATTGAGCCTCAAAGATGGCGAGGCCATTCGCTTGAGTGTGCCCGATGGTGTCACACTGACAGTGGCAGAAACAGCAGCTGCCGGTTTTGACACCACCTATCAGGTGAACGATGGGGAAGCATCTGAAACAGCACCAACGGTGACCATGGCAAAGGACACACCGCAGACCATTGCCATCACCAACACGCGCCAATCTGGCAGCTATGTGACCTTGGACGGCAGCACCTATCTGACGGTGATCAAACAAGTGGATACCAGTCAGGTGGACAATGGCAGCTGGCCGGATGATGCCACCTTCCAATTCCAAATCGAAGGGCAGGACGGCGCACCAATGCCTGCCACAGACACCATTACCATTGCCAAGAACGGCGATGGCAGCAATGAAAACAGTGGTGCCTTTGGCGATATTGCCTTTGCTGAGCCAGGCACCTATACCTACACCATTCGCGAAGTGGCAGGTGACCGCAGTGACATGGATTATGACAGCCACCAGGCGACCGTCACGGTGACCGTCGCTGCCGATGAAAATGGCACCCTCAGCATCAGCGATGTCAGTGTCAGCGGTGATAATGACACGACGGGCGATGCGGCGCGCACATTCGTCAACACCTTGAAGGGCAGCGAAACGCCAGATGAACCGGTCATCGATCCAGATGGACCGGATGATTTAGATACCGTCAACCATTTCTATTACATTGTCGGTTATCCAGAAGACTACCGCACTGGCGAGCAAAGCGACGATGAAAGTCTCTGGCCGGTCAAGCCGCAGGGCAACATCACCCGTGCCGAAGTGGCGACGATGTTCTATCGCTTGCTCAAGAAGGACGTGCGTGAAGCCAATACCACCGCGGAGAACGCGTTCAGCGATGTCAGCGCTGACGATTGGTACAATGTGCCGGTGTCCTCGTTGGCCAAGATGGGGCTGATCAGCGGCTATGAAGACGGCACCTTCCAGCCAAACGCAGCGATCACCCGCGCCGAATTTGCAGCCATTGCAACCCGTTCCTTTGATGATGAGAACGTGACCTATCCGGATGATCTTTTCAGCGACATCACGGGCAGCGAATGGTATGCCAATGCCATCGCACGCGCTGTGGCCCATGACCTGGTCGGTGGCTATCCAGATGGCACCATGCAGCCAAATGCCACCATCACCCGCGCTGAAAGCTGCGCCATCGTCAACCGCGTGCTTGATCGGCGCCCAGATGCGAACGATTTGCAGCCACTGGATGACATGCGCAACTGGCCGGACAACCAGCCTGGCGCGTGGTATTATGCCGACATGCAGGAAGCCACCAATGGCCATGACTATGAATGGATCGACCAGGATGGCAATCGAGTAGAACAATGGACAGAAGTGCTTCCAGGTTACAACTGGGAACAGCAGTAAGAATAGAGAAAGGCCTCGCAGCAAATGCTGCGAGGCCTTCTTGTGTGTTCAGCGTTCTGCCCAGAGCGTGGCGTAAGCCTGGAGCGCTGGGATGATGTCTTTGACGACGATGTTGGTGGTGTTGATGCAGAGATCATAGCCGCGGCGGTCGCCCCAATCGTAGGTGCCGAGGATGGCATGGGTCTTGGCGCGGTTTTTATCGATCTGGCGGATCTTCTTTTCATAGTCCTTGTCGGTGTGATTGATGCCGTCGGTTTCTCGATGGCGGCAGCGCTCGATGCGTGCGGCAAGATCGGCGTGGACGAAAATGCGCAGCGGATCATGCTCGCGCAGGATCAGATCGGCATTGCGGCCGACGATGATGCAGTTGCTCTTGCTGGCCAGCTGCTTAATCAGCGCGGTTTGCTTTTGCAGCAGAGCGGTGGAATGTTCGGCCAGATAGTTGGGCAGCACCGACAGCGTTTGACCGATGGTGATCGGGTAGAGATTTGAAAACGAACTGTTCTCCAGCGTGTGTTCGAGATAGTTTTCGTCGAGTGCAGTCTCTTCCGCCAGCATGGTGAGAATTTCGCGGTCGTAATAAGCATAGCCCAGGGCATCCGCCAGACGCTTGCCTAGTTCACGGCCGCCGCTGCCAAATTCGCGGCTGATGGTGATGATGTTCATAGTGGTCGCCTCCAATGAAAAATGCCGGATGTGCAGCCGGCTTTTATACGTGCGCTTGAATGCCTTCAGTATAGCAGACGAAAATCAGCGGTGCAAGCGCGCAGGTTTAACCCAGCGTTAACAGAAGTGCGCTAGTGGACTATACAAAGATCTTGTACACTGAAGTTGAAATCTTCTTGTAGGAGTGATGGTCTATGCTGCTTGCCGATTGCGGGTGCGTGTTTGCTGCGCCTGGGGCTGAGTGGTGAGGCCATTTTTTGTTGCTTTGTGAGACGAAAAGGAGACGACCTGCTATGCAAAAGACCTATGTGCTGGATACGAATGTGCTGATTCAGAGCCCACGGGCGCTGCTGTCCTTTGAGGACAACCGCATTGTGCTGCCAATCGCTGTGCTGGAGGAGCTGGATGCGCTGAAGACGAGCGATGGGGAGCGCGGCGCCAATGCCCGTGCCTGCATCCGTTATCTGGAGGGCCTGCGTTTGGAAGGCAGCCTCACCGAGGGGGTGCCGCTGCCAGGTGGCGGTTCGCTGCGGCTGGAGATCAACTGTGTGGATGTGCCGCTGCCGGAAGGTTTCCCTGAGCATAAGAACGACAGCCGCATTCTCAAGGTCTGCCTGGGCATCCGTGCCAAGGAGGCGCCGGTGATTCTTGTGACGAAGGACATTGTTGTGCGCATTAAGGCGCAGATGCTGGGCATTGAGGCAGAGGATTATCGGATGGAGCAGGCACCGGAGAGCGACAAGCAATACACAGGCCGCGCCGAGGTGTATGTGGAGGAGGCGCTTTTTGAGCAGTTTCCTGAGCGCACGCTGACGACCGATGAGGTGTATCAGGTGGACGAGGATGGCGCGCGGCTGGCGGTGCATCTGGTGCGCAATCAGTTTTTGATTCTGCACGCGGATCAGTCCCACGCCAAGACGCAGCTAGCGCGCTTTGACGGCAGCGCCATTGTGCCATTGCAGTTCAAGAAAAAGCATCCCTATGGCGTGACGCCGCGCAATGTTGGCCAGACGTTCATTCAGGAGGCGCTGATGGCGAGTGCTGAGGAAGCGCCGCTGGTCATCATCAAGGGCATTGCCGGCACGGCGAAAACGTTCTATGCGCTGGCCTGCGGGCTCAGTGCCATTATGGAGCAGGATGAGCCAGCCTATCGCCGCATTCTGATCAGCCGTCCGAATGTGCATTTTGACGACGACATCGGTTTTCTGCCAGGGGATGAGTCGGAGAAGATTGCGCCGCTTCTGCGTCCGGCGATTGACAATTTGGAGCTGTTGGTTGATCAGAATGAGCGCGAACGCTTTCGCGATGAACGCAGCCTGGCAGGCAAGGTGGAAGAACTTTTTGCCCGCGACATCATCAGCGCGCAGGCGCTGAACTTTATCCGCGGCCGCTCGGTGACGAAGACATATCTCATCATCGACGAAGCGCAGAATCTGACGCCGAAGCAGGCAAAGGGCATCATCACCCGCGCTGGCGCCGGCACGAAGATCATCCTCCTGGGCGATCCGAATCAGATCGACCATCCGCTTTTGGACGATCGCACCAATGGGCTCAGCTATGCGGCTGAGAAAATGAAGAACAGCCCGTACTGCTATCAGGTGACGATGAGCAGCGATGAATGTGAGCGTTCGGTGCTGGCGAAAGACGCTGTGAAGCGCATGTAAGATGACGCGACAAGCGCCTGCAAGTGTGCAGGCGCTTTTTTTGTTAGATGCTAAAAGTATAAAACCTTAAACTTGTCGTAATGTCTTAATGATTCGTTGCCTGGGGCTTAAAAATCGGGTATAATGTGAGAAATCAGACGATTTATCGCTGCTAATAAACATTTTGATTTCAATTTAAAGGAGATGAGCGATATGAAAAGGAAATGGATCGCATTGCTGACGCTGCTGGTCTTTGTGAGCAGCATGGTTGGCTCTGGCTTGGCTGCTGTTGCCGCGCCAGTGAGCGATGGCAAGAGTTATACAGCCTATGACAGCACACCGGCACTGCCAAGCACAGTGACGCTTGCGGATGGCATGAAGGAATTGCGTGTGAAGGGCGGCAGTGATGCAGGCGTATTGGCGTATTCATTGAATGCCACGCGTCAAATGCCTTCTGCACAGGGGATCAGCGGCTACAAGAAATTGACCGCCACCGTGAATCAGGATTGGGCAGCTTTGGTGAGCAAAGCGCTGAATCCATCGACGGTGAAGCAGGATGTATTGAACGTCATTTGGAACGGGTATCCGTATTTCGGCGGCACCTGGAAAGGCGCCAGCGATTTTGCAAAACTCGGCCAGGCCGGGGTGAACAGTTCGGTGGTGAGCCAGCTCAGCAATGTTGCAGTGACGCAGCAGGCCATCTGGCGTGTGACCGACAGCCGTGCGGTCAGCGGGGCGGCGGCCAATGACGTGAATGCACTGTTGGCATCGGCCCAGAAGAATCCTGCACCAGCCAATTTTGGTCTGGATCTTTACGATGGCAGTGGTGCCCAGGGCGCAAACGGTCAGCAGATGACGAATCTTGTGGCCACTTCTGCTGGCCAGCAGAAAGCGGTTACGGTCAAGGTCAACCATCGCTGGACGGACAGCAAGGGCAATGCACTGAGCGGCGTGAAGACACCAGCGTTGTCTTTTGCACTCTATGCAGCGAATGCAGCGCCGGGCAGTCAGCCTCTGGCAACCTATAATATGAACGATGCCACCGGGACGCTGGCGTTTGCGTTGTTTGACGATGAACAGAATTATACGCTGCAGCCTGTTTTGAGCGGTGAAACCGAAGGGTTCACACCGGGCGAAGCCAAGGCCATCAATTTGAAGGGCGACCAGGGCGCTGTGCTGCAGTTGGATTTTGTGACAACCTATCAGGCACCAACCACTGCACACGATCCAGAGGCAGCTTCTGTGCCGTTGGGCGGTGAAGTGAGCCTGGACGGCAAGGCGCCTGGTGATGGGGTGTTCAATTTGCTGCTTAAAGATGAAGCGGGCAATGTGGTACAAACCAAGCCAAACACCGGCAACACGGTGAAGTTCGATCCGCTGAGCTTCGACAAGGAAGGCAGCTACAATTACACCATCAGCATGCAGGCAGGCAGCGATTCGGCCATCGCCTATGACAAGACGGTTTATAAAGTACATGTTACGGTGGATCGCAATGACAATGGCGATTACACGGCCACAGTGACCTATGAAAAAGATGGCATCATCTACACGGGTTTGCCAATCTTCAGCGGTCAGAAGGTGACCACGCCATCGACGGACAACAAGACCACCTCTGTAACCGTCAACAAAGTATGGAAAAACGACAAGTCTTCCGATCGCCCAAGCTCTGTAAAGATGCAGCTGTATCGTGACGGCAAAGCGTACGGCAGCACCGTGACGCTGAACGCCGACAACGGCTGGAAATACACCTGGAGCAACTTGGATGCGTCCTATAAATGGACCGTCAACGAGCTGAATGTGCCATCGGGCTACACCAAGACAGAGTCCAATTCTGGCAACAACTGGACCATCACCAATACGAAGAAGTCCACCACGAGTGCAGCATCGACGAAGAAGACCTCGTCGAGTACCAATAAAGCTTCTTCCTCGAACAAGTCCAGCACGAACAACCGCAGCACACCGGCGACTGGCGATACGTCGCATCTGAATTTGTGGACCACCATCGCCATCATTTCTCTCAGCGGCATGGTGCTCATCGCACTTATCTGGCTGCTCAGCGACCGTCGTCGTTTGCGCGGAAAGAAATAATGGTTCAATAACACTGCGGCGGCACGTTTTCGCACGTGCCGCCGTTTTTGTACAAAGGAGGCCGTCTATGGCCAAACGAAAATCCATCGTATTAAAAGTGCTCTTTGTGCTCTGTGCCTGTGTTTTTCTTGTGTCGGCAGGCTTGGCTGGCTG
>OLVX01002824.1_pt1 | contig 11991 bp, 8 predicted proteins | sample 1673271 | NCBI WGS metagenome assembly OLVX01 (sample SAMEA3178939, study PRJEB25190) | human gut metagenome | biome: human gut; feature: human-associated habitat; material: faeces | place: Austria | collected 2013 | reverse complement strand
GTTACCGTTCACAGTAACGTGGCCAAAATTCATTCCAAATTGCCTGCGGCAATGGAATTATTCCATATATTCCAGCTTGCTTACAGATACTTCATACGCAACTCTCTTCTCTGTTTCATTTTCCCCGATCCGTTTCATATATTCTCTGCTCTGGATACGTCCCCAGATCAGGACATGACCGCCAACCTCAAACGCAGATGCATAGCGGGCATTTCTGCCCCAGCAGATGCATGGTATGTAATCTGATTTTCCATACGGACGATTTACTGCCAACAGCACATCCGCAATTTCTCTTCCAAGAGGAGTTTTACGGTACACCGGAGGCTTACAGATATATCCGTCCAGAAAAATCTGATTTACCGGAACTGTTTCATCCTCTTCTTCCACAAACTTCAGTTCTCTGCTGAATACTGAAAGCACGAGACGGTTGTGCTTCTCCTCATGGCGGTTATATGAGCGGAACTGTCCATGGATTTCCACATATTCTCCGATATAATCCTGCGTTACATCCACCAGCCGTTCAGAAACCATCACCGGAATCCTGTCTTCCGAATCACTGAGCCTTTTGACCAGCAGCTCAGTCATATAGAAGCCTTCTCCAAAGACCTGATGACTGAATGTAAAGCCTGCTGCAATTTTGCCCATCATAGATACCTGATTGTTTTCAATAATTTTATCTGCCATAATGTGGTTCTCCTTCCCTGTAGAGCACCTGTGTCAGAATCCCTGCCTGCAGTGCAGACCGTAAATCGTCTCTGCTTTTTCAGCGATCCCGCATATGCTCCTCTGTACCTTGTATTGTTCTTTATAAGGTTATGTACAGGCATTCTCATTTAGAACCAGAATCTGCAAAAATAAAAAAAATTATTTTAACACCTTGTAATCTGGCGAAAATGTGGTAAACTGAAAATTCGGGTAACTTATTGAAGAAAAAAACACATAATAATAGGAACAAATTCATCTGCAAGATTATATCGTGCTTGAAAAATGCTTTTGCAGCAAAATAATCCTGCTGATAACACATGAATATTAACAATTCCGGTAACTGTTCAGCCAGTGTGCCGAACAGTTACCCATTCAAAGCTTAAAGAGGAAAGGAAAATCATTTTATGAGAACAAAACGTGAAGATGTCCGTAACGTAGCCATTATCGCCCACGTTGACCATGGTAAAACAACTCTGGTTGACCAGCTTCTGAAACAGAGCGGTGTATTCCGCGAAAATCAGGAAGTTCAGGAACGTGTCATGGACTCCAATGATATTGAGCGTGAGCGTGGTATCACTATTTTATCCAAGAATACAGCTATTCATTACAAAGATACAAAGATCAATATCATCGACACACCAGGACATGCTGATTTCGGCGGCGAAGTAGAACGTGTACTTAAAATGGTAGACGGTGTTATTCTTCTCGTTGATGCTTTCGAAGGTGCTATGCCTCAGACTAAATTCGTTCTTAAGAAAGCCCTTGAACTTGATCTCCATGTAATCGTATGTATCAACAAGATTGACAGACCGGAAGCAAGACCAGAAGAAGTTATTGACGAAGTATTAGAATTATTTATTGAGTTAGATGCTAATGAAGAACAGCTTGACTGCCCATTTGTTTTTGCATCAGCTAAGCAGGGATTTGCTAAGTTAAATATGGATGACGAATCAGATAGTATGCAGCCATTATTTGAAACAATTATTGACTACATTCCAGCTCCTGAAGGAGATGAGAATGCAGATACTCAGGTTCTTATCAGTACAATCGATTACAACGAATATGTTGGACGTATCGGTGTAGGTAAAGTTGAGAATGGTAAGATTGCCGTTAATCAGGAGCTGACTCTGTTAAACCATCATGATCTGGACAAACGTAAGAAAGTTAAGATCAGCAAGCTTTATGAGTTTGACGGTCTGAATAAGGTTGAAGTAAAGGAAGCTACTATTGGTTCCATCGTTGCTATTTCCGGTATCGCAGACATCCATATCGGTGATACTCTCTGCGGCGGAGAAAACCCGGAGGCAATTCCTTTCCAGAAGATTTCCGAGCCAACAATCTCCATGAACTTCCTTGTAAACGACAGCCCGCTTGCAGGACAGGAGGGTAAATTCGTCACTTCCCGTCACCTCCGTGACCGTCTGTTCCGTGAACTGAATACAGACGTCAGCCTTCGTGTTGAAGAGACAGACAACACAGACAGCTTCAAGGTATCCGGACGTGGAGAGCTTCATCTTTCCGTCCTCGTTGAAAACATGCGTCGTGAAGGTTATGAATTCGCAGTCAGCAAAGCCGAAGTTCTTTACAAAAAAGACGAAAACGGCAAGCAGCTTGAGCCAATGGAAACCGTATACATTGATGTACCGGATGAATTTACAGGTATAGTTATTGATAAATTAAGCCAGAGAAAAGGCGAACTCCGCAACATGGGAATGTCTAATGGCGGATACACCCGTCTTGAATTCTCCATCCCGTCAAGAGGTCTGATCGGTTATCGTGGAGAATTCCTGACCGATACAAAAGGTAACGGTATCATGAACACAGCCTTTGACTGCTACGCTCCGTATAAAGGAGATATCCAGTACAGAAGCCAGGGATCCCTGATCGCCTTCGAGACAGGTGAAGCTGTAGCTTACGGTCTGTTCAACGCACAGGATCGTGGAACACTCTTCATCGGACCTGGTGAAAAGGTTTACTCCGGTATGGTAATCGGTCAGAATGCGAAGACAGATGATATCGAACTGAATGTATGTAAGACCAAACACCTTACCAATACCCGTTCTTCAAGTGCTGATGAAGCCTTAAAGCTTACTCCGCCGAGAATCCTCAGTCTGGAAGAAGCACTTGATTTCATCGATACCGATGAACTTCTGGAAGTCACACCGAAGAGCCTGCGTATCCGTAAAAAGATTCTGGATCCTAAACTCCGTAAGAGAAGCAATTTCCAGTAAAAAACTATAGATTTTTCTTTACACTTCCCCCTTGTATCCGTTACAATCTTTGTATACAACGAACAAGGGGGATTTTTTATGAAAAAATACTTAAACGCAGCACTCCATAAGCTGACCGTACTTCTGGAATTTATCATTTCATTCGTTCTGGCTGCCGGAATCATCATTCTGCTTGTCCAGCTGATCCTGTCCATGCCAAATGTTCCGGATCTGAATATTTATCCAAATTACGAAGACCTGGTAGAAACCTGTTTCAATCTGATCATTGGTGTCGAGCTGATCCGTATGCTTTATCAGCACAAGCCTTCCACTGTGTTTGAGGTGCTGTTATTTGCCATCGCCAGACAGGTGATCATGGCACATAATAATCCGGTATCCAGCCTGATCGGTGTGATCTCCATCGCACTTTTATTTGCAACCAGAAAGTTCCTTTTTATTGAATTTGATGAATCTGAAAAAATCATTTTCCGTGCTACTACAAAAGCACGGATTGTAAACAGCATCCTGCACGTCCATATTCCGTATGAAGATGAACAAACCTTATATGACGTGATCACTAAAAGATTTGAACAGGAAAAAACAGAAATTGGTGTTGGTGCAAGTACATTCTTCGACAATTTTGGTCTGCGCGTTGCCAAAATGCATAACGGCAAGATCAGTCGTATCGAAGTAATCCGCTCCATACATTGACAGAATTTTCTGATAATTCAGTTTTCTTTACAGAATTTTAATAATTTTTTTGCATTTACCATTGCATCTCTCCCCTATGATAGAGTATAATGTAGCTATAGCCGGAAGGATATAAAAACTATCTATACATCCTGCCGGTCAAGCTCTTATAGATGCACTTATCTCCGTACATACTATGAGAAATATGAGAAAAAAGGAGTTGAGCTGTATGAATTTTATCATTAGCGGAAGAAACATTGACATCACACCTGGTCTCAGACAGGCTGTAGAACAGAAATTAGGAAAACTGGAAAAGTATTTTACTCCTGAAACTGACATTATCGTTACACTCAGTGTAGAAAAAGAACGTCAGAAAATCGAAGTTACGATCCCTGTAAAAGGAAACATTATCCGTTCCGAGCAGGAAAGCAGCGATATGTATGTATCCATTGATCTCGTAGAAGAAATTATCGAGCGTCAGCTCAGAAAGTATAAAACCAAACTGATTGCAAAACAGCAGGGCGGACATGATTTCCGTCAGGAATTTATTGAATCCGATACTTCGGCAGCAGAGTCAGATGAGATTGAGATCGTCCGTACCAAACGTTTCGGCATCAAACCAATGTTCCCGGAGGATGCCTGCATTCAGATGGAACTTCTCGGACATAACTTCTACGTATTCAGCAATGCTGAGACAGACGAAGTCAATGTCGTATATAAGAGAAAGAATGGAACCTACGGTCTGATCGAACCGGAATTCCAGTAAACCAATAAGCTCATACAGAGAACCTGCTGTCTGCAGTTCCTCCTGTATACTAAGACATTAAAACCCCTATACAGAACGGATTCTCCGTTCTGTATAGGGGTTCTTTTTCCTGTTCTATTCCTCAAAAACCAGGATTTCTTTTCCATCCTCCGCAAAATAGCAGCTGTCTCCTTTTTCGATCACAGCCTGTCCATTTGTTCCCTCTGTAATCTCGGAAACCACACATTGCTCCTGATCATAAGGCAGAATCACTTTCATCAGCACTTTATCCGTATACTGTGTATCCTGCACACTGATCTGCCGTTGTCCGAGGATATACTGGATCTTCCCAAGTCCGGTATAATCCGTTCCAATCTCATACCGGTAACCCAGGCGCTTTGTGATCACAGTACTTGCCTGAAGACCTTCCTTTACTGCTCCCTGATAAGCCCGCACCAGACCACCTGTTCCCAGAAGCGTCCCGCCAAAATACCTGGTCACAACAACCGCCGTATCGTGAAGACCTTCCCCTGTAAGCACATCCAGCATCGGTTTTCCTGCTGTACCTGCAGGCTCCCCGTCATCACTACATCTCAGAGTTGGATTTGTTACACCGATCACATAAGCAAAACAGTTATGTCTTGCGTCCCAGTATTTTTTCTTCACTTCTTCTATAAATGCCAGTACTTCTTCTTCTGAGTGTACCGGTCTTACCGTTGCGATAAAACGGGATTTCTTTTCAACAATTTCCCCTTCTCCTCCCCGGTATACTGTTTTGTATTCTTCCTGCATGTCTGCGTTTTTCCCTTCATTTTCCTTATATTTTCACTATTCCCAGTATACAAATCTATTTCTTCAGATGCAAGAAAATTACAAAAATGTTACAATTTCCCTATATTTCCGAAATTTTTCTTAATTTTGTAAAATGGAACATTGAAGTTTTCAATTTTTCCTTTATTTAGATTATCAAGTTTGATATAATATTGCAATATGAAGGAGGAAGCATTCATGAATTATGGAAAGCGAAAAGCTTCTAAAAAACAAAAACGCATAACATCGAAAAAGAATATGCACAAAAAGAAACTGGGCGTTCGCCTTTTTAAAGGTTTTCTATTATGTATCTTTGTCTGCTGTATCCTCGCAGCGATCGGAGGTGGCTTTATCATCAAGCATGTGATTGATAATGCACCTGAGATTACAGCTGACAGCATCAAACCACAAGGTTATACGTCCACCGCACTTGCAGATGACGGCACGACAACAATAGCCGAATTCACCGGTGCAGGTGCCAACCGTGTATATAAGACGATTGATCAGATCCCGGAGGATCTGCAGCATGCATTCGTCGCAATCGAAGACTCCCGTTTTTACAAGCATAACGGTGTTGATATCCAAGGTATTATCCGTGCTTTTGTTGTTGGTATCACTCATGGTGGCAACTTCTCTGAAGGAGCCAGTACCATTACCCAGCAGCTGATCAAGAACAATGTCTTCCCTGACTTTGTAAATGAAAGCACTTTTGAAGAAAAGCTGGAACGTAAGATCCAGGAACAGTATCTCGCAATTCAGGTTGAAAAGCAGCTTGATAAAGATTCAATCCTTGAAAGCTACCTGAACACGATCAACCTTGGTCAGGACTGTCTGGGAGTACAGTCAGCCGCACAGAGATATTTTAATAAGGATGTCAATGAACTTAACCTTTCCGAATCTGCAACCATCGCTGCAATCACACAGAATCCGGGAAGATACAATCCGATCACCAATCCGGAAGACACCGCACCCCGCCGCAAAAAAGTTCTGGATAATATGCTCGATCAGGGCTGGATCGACCAGGCTGCCCATGATGAGGCACTGGCAGATGACGTATATTCCAGAATTCAGAACGTAAATACACGGATCGAAGAGACCAACACCGTCAACTCTTATTTTGTTGATGCCCTGTCTGAGCAGCTGATCGAAGATCTCACCTCAGAAGACGGACTTGGATATTCCCAGACACAGGCAGAGAACGCACTGTACAGCGGTGGTCTCACCATTTATTCAACTCAGAATCTTACGATGCAGAACATCTGTGATGAAGAATTGAATGATGACAACAATTATCCGGCCAATATTGACTGGGGTGTTGATTATGCCCTCACAGTCTATCATACTGATGGCTCGGTAGATAACTACAGTGCCGGACACCTGAAACAATTCGGGGCAGATCAGTACGGTGATGATGAAGGACTTCTCTTCGGATCACAGGAAGCTGCGCAGGAAAGAATTGACGCATTCCGTAACAGTCTTCTCCAGGATGGCGAGACCTATGATGAATATGTCAACCTCTCTCCACAGCCGCAGACTTCACTTACCATCATCGATCAGAAAACAGGGCAGATCAAAGCTCTTGTCGGTGGCCGTGGACAAAAGACAACCAACCGTGGACTGAACCGCGCATACAAGGGTTCTACCCGTAACGCAGGTTCTACATTCAAGATTCTTGCCGTATACGCTCCGGCATTGGACAGCGCAGATCTTACACTTGCTACCACCGAAGTTGATGAAGAATACTACTATCAGCACGACCTGGAACATCATCAGGTTCATAACTGGTGGGGCGATTACTATAAAGGTACCGTAACATACCGTCAGGCGATCGAACAGTCCATGAACATCATTGCGGTAAAGACATTGAACAAGATTGGTATCAATCTTGGTTTTGAATACTGCGAGAAATTTGGTCTTTCCACACTTACCGAAGACGATGCTGTAGAGTCTCTTGCTCTTGGTGGTATTTCCCATGGTGTTTACAACTATGAACTGACAGCAGCCTATGCATCCATTGCAAACGGCGGTGTATATAACAAACCATCCCTGTACACAAAGGTATTGGATCATGATGGTAATGTCCTGATCGACAACTCCAATCCGGAAAGCCACACTGTGATCAAAGATACAACTGCAGCACTTCTTACCAACGCCATGCAGGATGTTGTCACAAAGGGTACTGCAACCGATGCACAGCTCAATAATATGCCTGCATCCGGTAAATCCGGTACAACCTCCGACAACCGTGACTTCTGGTTCGAAGGATTTACACCGTATTATACCTGTGGTATCTGGATGGGTTACGATGGTAACCAGGAAATGTCTGAAGGAAGCTGGAACTATCATTTCAAGATCTGGGCTAAGATCATGAACCGGATCGATGAAGCTTTGGGACTAACCTACAAAGACTTCGCGATGCCAGGTTCTCTCGTTCAGAAGAGCGTATGTACAATTTCCGGTAAACTTGCCGGTTCCGGCTGTCCGTCACAGACCGAATGGTTTGATCCGGATACTGTCCCGACCGAGACATGTTCCGGACATGCAAGCAAGTCAACTACCACAAACAGTACAAAAAATTCGAATGACAAATCCGATTCTAATAGTACAACGGGTGGAAACTCCTCCGGTAACTCTACCGGCACTAATGGGGATACTACCGGTGGTACCGGCGGTGATTCCGGCAATACCGGCGGCGGCACTGATTCCGGTAATAATAGTGGCAATTCTGGTAATACCGGTGGCGATTCCGGTAATACTGGTGGCGATTCCGGTAATACCGGTGGCGATTCCGGTAATACCGGTGGCGGCACTGATTCCGGCAATACCGGCGGCTCAGATTCTGGCAATGGACAATAAGAATCTATCATCCAATTAGAAAAAGAGATCAGTGAATATTTGAAATTCACTGATCTCTCTTTTTTATCTATCAATCTGGTTTCTATTTCTGATATACGATCTTACCTTCAATCATCGTATAGTATACCATCGCATCGGTATCAAGTCCGAGTTTTCCTTTCATTACAATAATATCTGCATCTTTTCCTTCTTCCAGGCTTCCCAGACGGTCTTCTACGCCCAGCACTTTTGCAGCATTGATCGTAACCGTTCTTACTGCTCTCTCCTGTGCAAGTCCTTCACGCACTGCTTCTCCCACATGATGATACAGGGATTCTTCACTCAGAATCGGTGAATCAGTGATCATCGCCACATTCACCCCTCTGTCATCCAGCATTTTTACAGCTTCCACATCGATTTTTCTACGTTCTCCAGGGCTACGGTAAGTTGCAATCGGTCCGTAGCATATATCGCATCCGCTTTCCACGATTTCATCCAGATAATCGGTTGCTCCCCATGCATGTTCTAATGAGAAGTGTACGTTGTATTTTTTCGCAATCTCGATTGCTGTGAGCATATCATACTGTGTACAGTGGATCTTACATGGAATTTCTCCTTTTAAAGCCAGGCAAAGAGCTTCCATATCCGGATCATACTCCACTTCTTTATTCTGTTCTTTGTCTTCCATGTATTTCTTTGCTTTTGCAAAGGTATCATCCAGAACCTTAGCGATTCCCATTCTTGTCATCGGAAGTCTTCTCTGATCTCCGTATGTATTTTTCGGATTACCGCCAAGAGCAATCTTTACAGCACATGGAGATTTGATTGTCATATCAAACACATTGTTTCCATAAGTTTTAAGTGCAAACGGAAGTCCGCAAAATACATTTCCGCTTCCCGGAGTCAGAAGCATGGTTGTGATTCCGTGCTCATAAGCTACTTTAAATTCTCTTGCTTTTGGATTTGTTCCAAAACGTGCATCAACAGAAAGAGTAACCGGATTTGTCATCTCATTGGCATCGTCTACACCCGGATCCACATTGAAATCAAATAATCCGATGTGAGAATGTGCATCGATAAGTCCCGGAAGAACATAATATCCTTCTGCCTCAATGAGCTTATCTCCATCCTCTAAGCAGTCTTCACTGATATGTTCTGCTACTTCTTTGATCTTTGTTCCTTCGACGAGAATATCCCCCTGAAAGATGCCCTTATCCTCTGTCATTGTATACAAAATACCATTTTTGATTAATGTCTGCATTACGATAATACCACCTTTCCATTTATCATACAAAACTGTACGTGTGCCGCATAAGATTTTACAGGATGATCACTGTAAATTGTGATGTCCGCGTCTTTTCCAACTTCGATACTTCCGATCTGATCTGCAACACCAAGCATCTCGGCTGGCTGGATCGTCATCATTTTTACTACATCCTCGGCATCGATTCCTGCACGATATACTTCGATTGCACTCCAGATGAATACTTCTCTACCTTCAGAAGCACCTTTGCATGTGTTTGTAAATGCGATGCGGTTTCCGTTTTCTACCAGTTCTTTTAATCTGGAAAGGTCGATTTCATGTTTGGAAATCTGTGACAGATTGCTGAAATTACCAAAGATAATTCCAACTTTCTTTTCTTTCAGTTCTTCAATCGCATCGCCGAATTCAAATCCATCTACGATTGTAAGCTGGATATCTTCATCTTTCAGAAGCTCCATAAGACACTGAATCTCACCTGCAGTTTCTGCTGCGATGACAAATGGCATCTGATATTTCTTCAAAAGGTCATCTTTTCTGATTGCTTCTTTGAGCAAATGGAAAATTCCCATTCTTGTTTTCGGCATCTGGTTACTTGCACCATATACATCCTTAACGGTTGAGCATACGCTCCCCTTCATTGCTGCGTGCTCTTTTACAATACGGTTTGCCATATGATCCGGAGCTGTCTTACACACTGTAATCTGTCCTCCGATCACATTGCTGTGATCCGGTGAAAATCCAACAGATGTAATTCCTGATTTGTAGAATTCCTGTGCATTCACTTCATCTGGATCGATGGCATACTTCACGCTCAGATCCGGATTGATTACATTTGTAGTTTCTGCATTATCTCTGTAACGAGTCGGAATCCCCATAGCTCCGATAGAAGAATGTGGATCGATGAAACCAGGGAAAACTTGTTTTCCGGTTGCATCGATAATTTCTGCATCCGCTTCGCAAATATTCTTTTCGATTTTCTTAATCTTTTTCCCCTCGATTAAGATATCATAGTTTTCGAGCACTTCACCCGTTCCGGTATGAATGGTTCCATTTTTAATTACATACATAATCATTTCTCCATTTACTTTTATTTTTTACCTTAAAGTGCCATAGAGGTTTTGCAACCTCTATGACATTTTTGTTTAATTTATATCTCTAAAAGACATGCTATTTTTCAATATAAACCTTTGAGAAATCAACCTGACCAACTGTAGAAACGAAGTAGTTCTTCACATATTTCTTAACAAATGTAGGTGCTTCTTCAACATAAGTAGGTTCGATCAGTCCTGACTTAACAACCAGTTCTTCTGCCTGCAGATAAAGCTCTGCCTTCTTCTGGTCATCAACTTCAAATTTTGCTTCATTCAGAAGTTCCTGATATTTCTTAGGATCTTCTCCAGACCATCCTGTCTTTTCTGCGTTGAAATATCCATTATCCGGATCGAATAACTGAAGAAGAGCACTTGGTTCATTGTAGTATGGTCCCCAGCCGCCTGTTGCGATATCGTAATCACCGGCGTCAATCTTATCCCACATGATGTTCCATTCCATCATATCGATTTCGATATTGATTCCAAGAACGCTTTCCCACTGCTGTTTCATCCATTCAGCAATCTTTTTAGATACTTCAGATGTACCACGGCTTGCATAACGGATTGTCACTTTTGACGGGTCTGGATCTTTACCAAGTTCTTTTAACCCTTCAATAAGTAAAGCTTTCGGATCTTTGATTTCATCCTGAAGTTCCTGAACGAAATGGTTCTTTCCGCCAACTAATTCTGTGTATGTTTTTTCCCCAACCTGAATGGTATCTGGCATCATAGAATAAATCGGAACACCTTTTCCATTACGAAGAGTATCGATCATTTCCTGACGGTCATAAGCTACTGATAAAGCCTGTCTGATCTTTTCATTGCACAGATATTCGTTTGCTGCATTCAGCATGAAGAATTCCGGTGCACTATCCGGAACCTGATAAGATTCAGATTCTCCCTGTTCTTCGATAGTCTTTCCCCAGTTTGCATCCGTTGTACCGATCACATCCAGTTCACCGTTGATATAAGACTGAACTGCAGTACCTGATTCCTGAATGATCTTGCTATTGATCTTGTCAAGCTTCACATCGTCGGCTCCCCAGTACTGATCATTTCTTACCAATACCATCTCTGTATTCTGACTCCAGCTTTCAATCTTGAAAGGTCCGTTAAATACAGTCTTTGTTTCTGATGTTGCATAGTCGCTTCCGAGTTTTTCATACATTGCTTTGTTTACCGGATAAGCTGATGAGGAAACCAGTTCCAGGAAGTAAGATGCCGGGTGGATAATTTTGATTTCCAGTGTATCTTCATCAATGGCATGTACACCGATTTCTTCCGGTTTCTTTCCCTGATCGTAAAGAGCTTCTGAGAAGTTCTCGATAATTCCATCAAACAGCCATGCATTTGTTGCTGCAACGGATGGAGTTGCCATCTTCTGGAAAGTAAATTCAAAGTCATTTGCAGTTACTTTCGTTCCATCGCTCCACTTCGCATCTTTGTTCATGTGGAAAGTATAAGTAAGTCCATCTTCACTGATATCCCAGCTCTCTGCTGCAGCAGGCACGATTTTATAGGTATTTCCTTCCTGAGTTACTCTTTTAACGAGTGGATCCAATACCATGTTAAATGCTGAGTTATCCGGGCCAGTTGTGTTGATCAGCGGGTTCAGTCCGACAACCACACTGTTGTTGGAGA
>OLVX01002822.1_pt1 | contig 11997 bp, 11 predicted proteins | sample 1673271 | NCBI WGS metagenome assembly OLVX01 (sample SAMEA3178939, study PRJEB25190) | human gut metagenome | biome: human gut; feature: human-associated habitat; material: faeces | place: Austria | collected 2013 | reverse complement strand
TCTTGCGGATCTCCTTGATGTCCTCGCCGGTGTAGATGCCCTCCACATGGGGGTCGGCACCGAATTCGAGGTAGATCTTATCCGTGTAGTTGATGAGCTCCTGCGCGAACTCCTCGCCGATGAGGCTGGGCAGGTCGCCGCCGACCTCATAGGAGAGGCTCAGCTTTCCGTCCGAGAAAGCGCCCGCACCGGAGAAGCCGGTGGTGATGGCGCAGGTGGGACGGCAGTTGACGCAGTGGCCCAGCTCCGCCTTGGGGCAGTGGCGCTTTTCCACCGGCTTGCCCTTTTCCACCAGCAAGATCTTCTTCTTGCTGCCGTGGCGCAGCAGCTCCACAGCGGTAAAGATGCCGGCCGGGCCGGCACCGACGATGATCAGGTCGTAGTTGTTCATAATGTTTTCCCTTACTATTGATTTTAGTGACTCTCTTTTGTCAGCGGCCTGAGAGGGCGAGGCCGTTAATCGTTTTCCTGCTCCACCTCCGCACTCTCGTCCACATGGTCCAGCTCCACGGCGGAAGCTTCCACGTCTGCGCGGGCAACATCCGGCGCAATGACGCCGTCGCCGTTCAGGTCCTCGCCCGTCACGGCCTCCAGCATGGACTGGGTCTCCGGGTGCAGCTTCAGGAACCGCTTCACCGCGATGACCGTGTACAGCGCACTCAGCAGGTTGAGCGAACCCTCCACGATCAGGATGACGCCGATGGCCATGACCAGCGTTTCCATGGTGCCGAAGGGGTCCACGATCATGATGACACCCAGCACGATGCTGAGCACCGCCAGCAGCAAAAAGCCCTTCCAGCTCGGATACTCACACCGGCGCAGCTCCAAGGCGTTCTGGATGCGGCCAAGGCTGTCAAAAATGACGAACAGGCCGAACACGATGGGCAGGATGCGCATCACGATGTCGCTGCGGATGATGAGGAACGCGCCCAGCCCCAGACACACAAGGCCGGAGATCAGGGTCAGTTGGCTTTGGAACACCCCGCGCTCCACCGCAAAATAGCGGATGAGCTGCACGGCCGCACAGGCCAGCACCACGCCGCCCAGCGCGTAGCAGACGATGTTGAGCGCTGTGCCGGGGACCAGCAGCAAGAAGATGCCCAGCCCCAGATACAGGATGCTCATCAGCACGAGGTTCCATTTTAACTTCTTTCCCATAAGGCTCACGTTCCTTTCGGTTTTGTTAGTTGTACAGGGGAGCGATGATCTTCTTGTTGAGCTGCGCGAAGAGGGCAAAGCTCATCACCACGCTGACCAGCTCTGCGATGACGAAGGACCACCACACCATGTTCACGTTGCCGGTCTGGCTCAACAGCCATGCGGCAGGGATCAGCACCACCAGCTGACGGCAGATGGAAACGATCAGGCTGAACATGCCGTTGCCCAGCGCCTGAAACGACGAGGACAGGATGATGCTCATGCCGGCCAGCAGGAAGTGGAGGCAGATGATGCGCAGCGCCGGGATGCCGATGGCCAGCATGGCGTCGCTGGCGGCGAAGAAGCTCAGCAGCTTATCCGGTGCGAACTGGAACAGCAGGAAGCCGATCAGCATGATGCCCTCGGCATAGCACATGGCCAGCTTGATGGTCTTCTTCACGCGGTCAGGTCTGCGGGCACCGTAGTTGTAGCTGATGATGGGGACCATGCCGTTGTTCATGCCGAAGATGGGCATAAAGACGAAGCTCTGCAGCTTGAAGTAGACGCCGAAGACGGCGACGGCCGTGGCCGAGAAGGCCATCAGGATCTTGTTCATCAGGAAGGTCATCACGCTGCCGACGCACTGCATCGCAATGCTGGGCAGGCCAACGATGTAGATCCGCTTGATGGCATCGGCGCTGGGGCGGAAGTCGTGCCAGTCGAGCTGGATGTCGGGGTTCTTCTTCAGGTTGAAGAAGATGGCCGCGCCCGCGCCGCAGAACTGGCCGATGACGGTGGCCACGGCTGCGCCGGTGGTGCCGGAAAGGGCTTCACCGCAGCAGCCGAAGATGAAGATGGGGTCCAGCACGATGTTGACGATGGCACCGATGAGCTGGCTGCACATGCTCAGGTTGGTGCGGCCCGTTGCGGCCAGCAGCTTTTCGCTCATGGTCTGCATAAACAGGCCAAGGCTGAACACCGAGCAGACGGTCAGGTAGCGGATGCCCTGCTGGGCGATCTCCGCATCGTTGGTCTGTGCATAGAAGTAGGGCTTCATGCAGGTCAGGCCAATGACAAAAAATACCGCAAAGCTGCAAAAGGCGAGGAAGATGCCGTTTTCGGCGGTCTTGTTGGCGCGGTACTGATCCTTTTCGCCGAGGCTCTTGGACAGCAGCGCGTTGACGCCGACACCGGTGCCGACGCCGACCGCGATCATGACGTTCTGCAGGGAAAAGGCCAGCGAAACGGCGGTCAGGGCGCTCTCGCTGACGTGGGACACGAAGATGGAGTCCACGACGTTGTACAGCGCCTGTACCAGCATCGAGACCATCATCGGGACGCTCAGTTTGATGAGCAGGGGGTTGATGGACATGGTGCCCATGATGTTTTCCTGCGCAGCAGGGGAGGTTGTTTGCTTTGTTTCCACGATTACTCCTTATTGACGAATTTTCTCTATGCCTGAAACATGGGCAGGGTGCAAACGCACCCTACCCACGCAGCATCATTGTTTTTTGAGCGTTTCGGCTCAAATGGCTTGGCCGCTTACGTTTCGGCGGTTTCCATCGTCTTTTCCTTGGCAGCCACAGCGTCAAGGATCATCTTGACGCAGGTCTCGCGGCCAAGGGCGGCGTTGATGGCCAGATCGTAGTTGTGGGCATCGCCCCAGCGGTTCTGGGTGTAGTAGTTGTAGTAGGCAGCGCGGTTGCGGTCGGTCTTCTCGATCTCTTCCTTGATGCCCTTCTCATCGTGTGCCTTGACCAGCGGATCGGTCTTGGCCAGCTCACGGCGCCACTCCACCGGCGCGTAGATGAAGACGCGCAGCACATCCTTGCGCTCCCGCAGCACGTAGTCACCGCAGCGGCCAAGAATGACGCAGGGGCCTTCCTCGGCCAGCTGCTTGATGATGCGGCTCTGCAGGATGAACACCTGATCGCCCAGCGGCAGCTCGTTGCCCATGGTGTACAAGCTGTACAGCAGACTGTGGGTGTGGCGCTTCTCGCTGGCTGCAACCGCTTCCTCGGACAGACCGGAGTGCTTGGCTGCCATAGTGATCAGCTCCTTGTCGTAGAGCTTGATGCCCAGAGCATTCGCAACATCCTCTGCGATGTAGTTGCCGCCGGTGCAGTACTCACGGCCAATGGTGATGATCGTCTTTGCCATAATGCGTTCCTCCTATTGTTTGGTGTATCTTCCAAAAAGCGCTTGGCAGAGCGGGGGCCTTACGGACCCGGCTGCACGGTGCTTTGGTGATCCTGTGGGGGTGCGGGCGGAGCCGCCGGTTTCGGGGGCGCGGGGAGGCGGACTTCCGCCACCCGCATCCGGCCGGTCTGATCCACAGCGTAAACGCTGCAGCGGCCTCCTGCGGCCAGTTGGTCCGCCGGGAAGAGGATGCAGCCCTCCGGCGTGCGCTCCATCCGGCGGAAGGTGCGGTGGGCGGTGGTGGCGTGGGCCACACCGTCGTGCAGGGTGTAGGCCACCCAGCCGGAAAAATCCTCCGGCAGGGGGTCGGGCTGACCCCGCTGCTCGAACGAGTAGCTGCCATCCTCTTTGCGGGCGAGGTCGCACCGCACCCGGTTGGGCAGGTCGGCGGCGATATCCCGCGGCTTACGCCGCAGAGCGATGGCCCGGCCCGTGAAGTAGCGCAGGAAATCGGCCAGCGCCATGGTGCAGTTCACGGAGCCGTCGCTGTCTGCAGTGGGGTCATTCAGTAAGACGAAATCGGCCATCACGGCGTCGTCGTGGCCAAAGCCCCGCAGCCCCATCCAGATGCCTACGGGGTCGCGCTGGCCCCGCACCCGGCGCTCGACCCGGACGGCGACGGAACAGTCGTCGTGGATCTGGGCACGGAGGTCTTCAAGGTCCATCCACGCCTGCCAGCAGGGGAAGCCGCAGCAGCCCGCCGCCGCGGCCGCAAAGGCTGCGTTGCCGGTGCTGCTGGTGGCGTTGTCCTCCATGGCGTAGGCCACTTCTTCGGGCAGGATGTCCTCGCCCCAGCGGTTCATCAGAGCCGCCATGACAAGGGGCAGGTCCATCTCCCGGCCGAAGCTGGGGTCGTGGGCGGAGAGGCAGTATTCCGGCAGATAGAGCCGCCGGTTCAGCGGATGGCCGCTGTGCTTTTCCCACGTCAGAGGGCGGACCGCTGCGGCCAGCAGCCGGACGGCGGGGGTGGCTTTATCATCGTTGGTGGAAAGGTTGACTTGGAGCTGGATGCCGGTGCCGCCGCCCGGCGTGGCGACCGTGACCGTGTCTCCCATCAGGAAGATCATGCCGTCGTCGCTCTGGGCGTTGATGCTGCGGCGGGGGTAATCCGGGGCCCATTTGCCAAAGCTCATCCAGCCGGTCCAACTGTTCCCGGCGTAGACCCGGCAGCGCACCTCCACCATGGTGTTGTGGGGGGCGCTGGCGTTCCAACTGACGTTCAGGTTGCAGAAGGGCGGCATCGCGAACTCCGGGGTGGTGTAGCTGCCGTAGGGCAGATACCGCCCGGCGGAGCTGTCCAGCACCAGCGCACCGCTCTCCAGCGCCACATTGTCCAGCGCGCCGCGGGAGAAGGTCTCGGTGCCCTGCAACACGAGGTTATTTCGTTGTTCCATCGCACGTTTCTCCTTTGCGGCCAGCGTTCGGCGTAAAAATCAGAAAATCAGGCTTCGGGGGTGCTGTCGTCGTCCGGACCCTCGCCGTACTCCTCTTTGAGGGCCGCGTCCAGCTCGGCGTCCCGCAGCTTCTGGATGTTCTCCTCAATGTGGAACAACCGGTCGATGTCGCCGTAGACGATCTGGCAGCAGACCTCGGTCTGGAACCAGAAGCCGAAGATCAGCATCAGGAAGATGCCCAGCGGCATACACAGGATCACGACGCCCCAGAACAAGATGGCCACGATGGAAGACGCCAGTGCGTGCGGCAGGAAGGCGATCATGCAGTTCAGGCTGTTTTTCAGCGTCAGGGTGAAGGGCTGATCCAGCAGGACGACCTGCGGCCACATGTACGAGAACAGCATGTGCAGCAGCACCAGATTCAGCACGGTGGCCACCCACATGGGCAGCCCGACGTTGGTGCCATGGTACAACATGTTGAAGCAGAAGTAGACGAGGAAAATTTGAATGGTGACGACGGTGCAGTAGACGATGCCGGGCAGGATGGCGGACTTGAAGTTCCGCTTGAAGGCCTTGCGGTAGGTCGTCCACCAGTAACCGGCTTCGTCGCGCAAAGCGCGGAGCACGGTGTCGTACATGCCGGCCAGTGCGGGCCCGGCCAAGATGCCGCCCACCATGGCGCTGAGCACCATGACCGTGAGGTTGTTCATCAGAAAGCCCACATATACCAGACAGATCACCGGCAGAAAGCCGAGGCAGGTGAGCAGGTTTGCGAGGAACATGCCGGACATATCGCGGCCCACCAGTTCGAAGAAGCGGCCCACGCCCGTTTTGCGGGGCGCGTCCTTTTCAACGCCCGGCCCGGCCTTGCGGAAGTCATTTGCAGAAGGAAAAAGACCCATATTGTTACGAACCCTTTCTTGTTTGGTCCCGGCCGGCAGCACCGAGGCGGAAGAAATGCCCATTGTGCTACCTTTCTGCTTATAAATATACCCGGATTTTGTGAATTTTGCAAGCCATCCGGCCCCTCATTTGTAAAAAAAGTGTGTTCGCTCCCATTTTTGTGGAAAGTGTGGTACAATGACAATGGCTTTTTAGGCCAGAAGGAGGAAAAGTATCGTGAGCATTCTTCGCACGATTGCGTTATTTGCGTACCTGTTCGGGTACATGATCGTGCACTATGGTGTACTCCGCCGGGCCGAGCGTGCACTCGCCGCCGGGGACATGGACACCGTGGAGCAGATCGTTCGCAAGCACATCCCCCATTGGAGTCAGGGCATCCTGAACATGACCGGCGCACAACTGGTCGTGGAGGGAAAAGAGAATATCCCGCAGGGGGTTCCCTGCGTCTTCGTCGGCAACCACCGCAGCTATTTTGACATCCCGCTGCTTCTGGTGGCGCTGGATGCGCCCCACGGCATCCTTGCGAAGGAGGAGCTGGAAAAGATCCCCCTGCTCAACCGCTGGATGAAGCTGCTGGGCTGCGTCTTTGTCAAGCGGGACGACATCCGCGCCTCCGTCAAGGCGCTGAACGATGCCACTGCCATCGTGGAAAGCGGCAGGAGCTTCGTCATCTTCCCGGAGGGCACCCGCTACAAGGGCGAAGAGGGCGGTGCCGGGGAGTTCAAGGCCGGTGCCTTCCGCATTGCCATCAAGACCGGAGCCCCGGTGGTGCCGGTGGCCATCTCCGGTGCCCGCGGCCTGTTCGAGGGCCACGGCAACCGCGCCACCCCCGGCTCCATCTACATCCGCATCCTGCCGCCCATTCAGACCGTGGGTATGAGCAAGGCCGAGCAGAAGCAACTGCCCGAAGCCGTCCGCCAGACCATTCTGGCCGAGTTGTAAGAGGAAGCTATGGCAAGTTATCGTTATGAGCGCGATATTACTCCCGGCGATCTTGCTCCCCGCCGCGAAAAGCAGTACACCCGCCGCGAGCGCTGGGCGAACTGGTGGGACTATAACCTGAAGTGGGTTCTTATCATCGGCATCGCCGTGGCGTTCGTGGCCTACAATTTCATCGGGCAGTATTTCTTTACCACCAAGGCCGACTATAATGTGGCTGTGGTGGCCCCCTACTACCTGCCGGAGGACACCGTGAACGCCCTGCAGACCCGGCTCGCCCCCTTCGGCGAAGACCTGAACGGCGACGGCAAGGTGGTCGTGACCTTGAACGTCTACACGCTGGATTATTCGGACGAGGATACCCAGACCGAGAGCGCGGCCTACCTGACCATGGCGGGCACGACGAAGCTTGCCGCCGATGTGCAGGGGGGCTTGAGCTCGGTCTTCCTGCTTTATGACCCGGCGGGTTTTGAGGAGAGCACCGGCACCCTGCGCTACCTCGACGGCGGTCTGCCGGGATCCGGCAGCGACGGCGACTGGTGGAACATGGTCTACAAATGGACCGACTGTCCCGTGCTGACGGGGCTGGATCTCGGCGGCTATCAGGCTGACACCACCCATGCACAGGGCGGCGACAGTCAGGAGTACATGGCGCAGTTCTATGTGGGGATGCGCGGGGCGTGGAATTCCGGCACCGCCGATAACCTCAAGGGCGGCGAGGAACTGTGGCAGAAGCTGACCGCCGGGGCCGTCTCGACGGCAAGCGCGGAGGAATGAGCCATGCGGTTCCGTTTGGTTGAACGCAAGGCGGGGGCACCCCGGCGGCTGCCGGCGGCATCTGCCCCGGAAAAAACGCCCCCTGCCCCGCCCCGCGCCGCCGACCTCGACAACCCCTATGGGCGGTATTACGGGAAGGCGCGGAGCCTTGAAGAACTGCGAAAATAAAGCGCGAAAAAGAGTCTCATCTGCCGGAAGGCAGATGAGACTCTTTTGTTTTTCCCAGCCGACAACTGAAAAAAACTCCGCTCTGAAAGGCGGCGGGGCTTGTTGTGTCCGTGTCCGGGTTATGGTATACTGATTCAGTATCATCAAAATCTTGACCCAAAGGATGTGGAACCATGGACGCACTGGACAAAGCCCGCCGCGAGATCGACGCGGTGGACGCCGAGCTGGCCGCGCTGTTTGAGCGGCGGATGGCGGCGGTGCTGGCCGTTGCCCAATACAAACAGGCCAACGGTCTGCCGATCTTCGACGCCGCGCGGGAAAAGGTGGTGCTGGACAAGGCCGAGGCCCGCATTCAGGACCCGGCCCTGCGCCCCTATTACCGCGATCATGTCCAGAACATGATGGATGTAGCGAAGCACTACGAGGCCGAGGTGCTGGGCCAAAACCGTGCCGCCTATCAGGGCGTGGAGGGCGCCTTTGCCCACATTGCCCTGAAGGCCCTTTTCCCCCACGCCGAGGCCGTGAGCTTCCCGACGTGGGACGAAGTGTTCGATGCGGTGGAACGCGGGGATGCGGCCCACGGCGTCGTGCCCTTCGAGAACAGCCACGCGGGCGATGTTTCGGCGGTGCTGGATCTGTGCTATAACCACCCCGACCTCTGGGTCGTGGATGTCTACGACCTGCCCATCTCCCAAAACCTGCTGGTCCTGCCCGGCACCCAGCTGGGGGAGCTGACCCATGTGTACAGCCACCAGCAGGCCATCGCCCAGAGCGAGACCTTCTTGAAGCAGTTCCGTCTGCCCGCTACGGCGATGCCCAACACGGCCATGGCCGCGAAATTCGTGGCCGAAAGCGGCGATAAGACCAAGGCGGCCATCGCCAGCGTGGAGACGGCGGCCCTCTACGGGCTGGAGGTTCTGGTGCCCAGCATCAACACGGATGGCGACAACACCACCCGCTTCATCGTCCTCAGCCGGGAAAAGCCCACGGCGGGCAACCGGTTCTCGCTGCTGTTCACGGTGGACAACAAGCCCGGCAAGCTGGCGGAGGTCATCCAGATCATCGGTGCCAGCGGCTACGATATGGAGTCCATCAAGAGCCGCCCGCTGCCCCACGTCCCCTTTGATTACTACTTTTACGTCGAGCTGGTGGGCGACCCCACCGCCGACGAGACCGCCGCGCTGTTGCGCGAGCTGAACCATACCTGCCGCACGGTACGGCTGTTAGGAGTGTACAACAAATGAGCGACTTTATCGGAACCAAGCTCACCATGAATCTGGGCGAGCGCAGCTATGATATCATCCTGAAGAACGGCGCGCTGGAAAATCTGTATCAGTTCGCCCGGCTGGACCGCAAGGTGGCCGTCGTGACCGACAGCGGCGTTCCGGCCCAGTACGCCCAGCGTGTCGCGGATCAGTGCCGCGATGCCGTCATCATCACCGTGCCGCAGGGCGAAGCCAGCAAGAGCTTCAAAATTTTGGAAACGGTGCTGAAACAGATGCTCGACTTTCACATGGGCCGGGGCGACCTCGTGGTGGCCGTGGGCGGCGGCGTGGTCGGCGACTTGGCCGGATTTGCCGCTTCCATCTATATGCGCGGCATCGATTTCATCAACTGCCCCACCACCACCCTTTCCATGATCGACTCCTCCATCGGCGGAAAAACGGCTGTGGATCTGGGGGATACCAAGAACATCGTGGGCGCATTCTGGCAGCCGAAGCTGGTCATCGTGGACCCGGACACCCTCGCCACCCTGCCCCGCCGCCATTACATCAACGGTCTGGCCGAGGCGGTCAAGGCCAGCCTTCTGGCCGACCCGGAGCTGTTTGCCATTTTTGAGAAGGGCGACATCGACGGCCAGATCAACGAGATCATCTACCGCAGCCTCCGGTTCAAGAAGAACATCGTCGAGCAGGACGAGACGGAGCACGGGATGCGCAAGGCGCTGAACTTCGGCCACACCATCGGCCACGGCATCGAGGCCGTCAAGGGCATCAAGGGCCGCCGCACCGTGGGCCTGTTCCACGGCGAGTGCGTGGCGCTGGGGATGCTGCCGATGATCGAGTCGAAGGCGCTGCAAAAGCGGGTGCGGGCGGTCTACCGCCGCTTGGGGCTGCCCCTGCGCACCACCTACAATAAGGAAAAAGTGCTGGCCGAGATGCTCCACGACAAAAAGGCGCAGGGCGGCCAGATCACCATCATCAAGGTGCCGGGCCTCGGCTGCTGGCGGGCCGAGACCATCCCGGTGGAGGGGCTGCGCCCCCTGCTGGGCATGGAGGAATGACCATGAAGAACACGTTTGGCTCCAACCTCTCCCTGACCATCTTCGGCGAGAGCCATGGCCGCGCCATCGGGGCTGTGCTGGATGGAATGGCGGCGGGCGTGCCGGTGGACGAGGAATTCCTCGCCCTCTGCATGGACAAGCGCCGGGCGCGGGGCGACGGGCTTTCCACCCCCCGCGTGGAAGCGGACAAGATCCAGTTCCTTTCCGGCGTGCTGAACGGCCGGACCACCGGCACCGCCATCGCCCTGATGATCGAAAACCAGAACACCCGCAGCGGCGATTACGCCAAGACCGCTGACCTGCTCCGCCCCGGCCATGCGGATTATACGGCCTATGCCAAGTACCACGGCTTTCAGGACGCGCGGGGCGGCGGGCACTTTTCCGGCCGGATCACGGCGGCCCTCGTGGCGGGCGGCGGCATCGTGCTGGGGGCGCTGAAACGAGCGGGCATCGAGATCGTGACCCACATCGGCCGGTGCGCCGGGGTGGCCGACACCCCCTTCGCCCTGAACGACCCGGCGGCGCTGGCCGCACAGGCTGAGGTCCTGCTGAATCAAAGCGGCGGCTTCGCGCTGCTGGATGCGGACGCCGAGGAGCCCATGAAGAACGCCATCCGCGCGGCGGGCAGCGAGGGCGACAGTGTGGGCGGCATCCTTGAGACCGCCATCCTCGGCCTCCCGGCGGGCGTCGGCGAACCCTATTTCGACAGCGTGGAAAGTGAGATCGCCCACATGGCCTTCTCGGTCCCCGCCGTCAAGGGCATCGAGTTCGGCACCGGCTTCGGCTTCGCCGACCAGAAGGGCAGCGAAGCCAACGACCCCTTTCGGATGAAGGGGAGCAAAGTCGTGACGGCCACCAACCACAACGGGGGGCTGAACGGCGGTATCTCCAACGGGATGCCCGTGGTCTTCCGTACCGTGGTCAAGCCGACGCCCAGCATCTATAAACAGCAGGACACCGTGGATTATATCGCAAAACAGAATGCGGAACTCTCCATTCAGGGCCGCCACGACCCCTGCATCGTGCCCCGCGCCGCCATCGTGCAGACCTGTGCGGCGGCGCTGGCCGTCGGCGACCTGCTGACTGCCAAGTACGGCATGGCGTGGATGGAGCACCCCACAAGCTATCGCAAGGAGGAGCTGTAAATGGAATACGGACTCATCGGCGCAAAGCTCGGTCACTCGTACTCGAAGATCATCCACGAGATGCTCTGCGGCTACCGGTATGACCTGTGCCCCCTGCCCACTGAGGCCGAGGCGCGGACCTTTTTGCAGAAGCGGCAGTTCAAGGCCATCAATGTGACCATCCCCTATAAGCGGCTGGTCATGGAATACTGCTCCTATATCGACCCCCGCGCCAAGGCCATCGGGGCCGTGAACACCGTGGTGAACAAAAACGGTCTGCTCTGCGGCTACAACACCGATTACCTCGGCTTCGCCTACCTCGCCGATGCGCATGGAGTGGATTTTGCGGGCAAGACCGTGCTGATCCTCGGCACCGGCGGCACCCACAACACCACCAGCGCGGTGGCGAAGGACAAGGGCGCGGCCAAGGTGCTGACCGTCAGCCGGAACCCCGACCCCGCAAAGGGGGAGCTTTCCTATGCGGAAGCGGTGCACAGCGGGGCGCAGATCGTCATCAACACCACCCCGGCGGGCATGTACCCGAATGTCGGCGTCTGCAATCTGGACGTGGCGGCCATGCCGGGGCTGGAAGCCGTCCTCGATGTGGTTTACAACCCGGATAAGACCGAACTCATCCTCCGCGCCGAGGAAGCCGAGGTGCCGGTGGCCGTGGGCGGCCTCGAAATGCTGGTGGCACAGGCCGTGTATGCGGCGGAATGCTTCCTCGACCGCAAGTTCGATGATGCTCCCGGCGAGATCCGCACCATCACGGCGGCGCTCCGCAGAGAGCAGCTGAACGTGGCCCTCATCGGGATGCCCTCCTCCGGCAAGACCACCATCGGCCGCGCACTGGCCGAGAAACTGGGCAAGCGGTTCGTGGACCTCGACGAGGAGATCGTCAAGGCCGAGGGCCGCAGCATCCCGGACATCTTCGCCGCTGAGGGCGAGGACGGGTTCCGCGCCAAGGAAACGGAGCAGACCGCCCGCTTTGCCAAGGAGGGCCGTCAGGTGCTCTCCTGCGGGGGCGGCGTCGTCAAGCGGCCCGAAAATCTGCGGGCTCTGCGCCAGAACG
>OLVX01002814.1_pt1 | contig 12036 bp, 12 predicted proteins | sample 1673271 | NCBI WGS metagenome assembly OLVX01 (sample SAMEA3178939, study PRJEB25190) | human gut metagenome | biome: human gut; feature: human-associated habitat; material: faeces | place: Austria | collected 2013 | reverse complement strand
GATTATCTCATAAGGGCAAAAATAAGGGAAAATACATATCATTTCACTAATGAATAGGCTAAAAAGCCTGTAAAATAGGGAAAGTTATAAAAATATTTCGGCAAACTAGAATTTGTAGAAATCCTCATCGGACATATTGTCGTTCTTGATTTTCCCGGCGGTTTCCATGACAGCTTCCACCAGCGGGCGAATATCCATAACAGAGGTGTCCTCCTGGTGCTGGGTGCTGATAAGAAATGTGGTGATGCGACCCGTATCATAATCATAGGAAACTTGCGCTTTCGCATCCGACAAGACCAGTGCAAACTTTTCATCAGAATTAACTTCTTTGTTTTCCTAATCGTGTTTAATGTATTTAGTGATAGTATCGATTAATTCCTCCATGTTAATTGGCTTGGAAATATGGTCATTCATGCCTGAATCCAGAGATTCCTGAATATCATCTATAAAAGCATTTGCAGACAAAGCTATAATTGGAATCGTAACTGCATCGGACCGCTCTATACCCAAGGCTCGAATGGCTTTTGCTGCTTGGTGTCCATCCATGTTTGGCATCATAATATCCATCAAAATAAGATCGTATGTGCCTCGTGGATGATTTTTAAACAAATCCACAACTTCTTTTCCGTCTGATGCGCGTGTTACGGTCATACCAGCATCTTCCAGTATTATCGTAGCAAGTTCAGCATTTAGATCATTATCCTCAGCCATAAGAACATGAATACCCGTCAAATCTCTATTTAGATGTTGTTTTTGTTCTGATTGAATAACCTGTTCTTGCAACTCCAGTGGGATCTCCACTGTGAATGTAGAACCTACACCTTTTTTGCTCTCAACAGCAATCGAACCGCCCATCATATCCACATATTTTTTTGTGATAGCCATACCAAGACCGGTTCCCTTATATTGAGTTCTGGCATTAGCATCATCTTCTTGTGAAAACGGATCGAATAATTTTTTCTGGAACTCTTCACTCATACCAATACCGTTATCTCGAACAACATAACGAGTTATGATATGTTTCTCATCCGCTCTTGGGTAACTGCTGATATCCAAAGTAATCTTTCCGCCGTCCTTTGTGAATTTCACAGCATTGCCAAGAAGATTCACCAAAACTTCTCGGATACGCACAACATCCGCAAGGACATATGTGTTCATTGGGATTTCTCGATGTACTTCAAACTTAAGATCTCGATTATAAAGAAGTCCATTCATAATCGCCTGGACGTTATCTGTCAATTGAGTAATGTCCACTGGCTCGGGCGAAATAGTAACTTTTCCACTTTCAATGCGAGTAAAATCCAGAACGTCATTCAACAAAGAGAGAAGATGATTCGAACTTTTTTGAACTTTCTCCAAGCTATCATGAATATCTGAAACCGTGTTCTGGTGAAGCGCAATGTTTGTAAATCCAATAATGGCATTCATCGGCGTTCTGATATCATGGCTAATACTAAGCAAAAACGCAGATTTTGCTTTGTTGGCAGCATCTGCTTCCTCAGCGGCGGTCATTAATAATTGTTTTTGTTTTTGCTCTTCTGCCTTGCTTTTCTGGTAAACATAATAGGTATATAGACAAATTAAAAGCAATACAGCTCCTGCGACTAAACCGCAGATGATGGAAATATGATTCGTCTTTTCAACCATTCCATAAGCTGATTGCATATCCATTTCAATGCAAAATGCGCCAATGATTTCTCCTGTCCCATCATGATTTGCGCTTACAGGATAGCAAGCCGTAAAAATCGGCCCCCATGTTGTATCAATGATATCCTGAGAGTACACTTTCTCCCCAGAAATAGCCCTATCAATATACGGAACCATTTCTTCCTCAATATAATCTCCAGGGTGTCTTACATCATCCGCATCTGAATCCAAACCGTCTACCACATAAACGAGTTTTCCTTCTTCATTTTTTTTAGCGGTGTAAATATATCGAGTAGAATTCAGTGTTCTGATTTCATTGAAATATGAAGAAATATTCTTATATAATTGATTCTTTTCATCAGATTGATCTTTGATTTGATCAAAATCTTCTTTGCCGATTCTTCCATCCACAAGTTTGTGTACTGCATCTGCACTCGCTGTGTCACGTGTGATTTCTGTTTCAAGGGCGGTCTTAGTGTAAGAACTTTGCAGAATAAATGTGTACGACGCTATTACAAAAATCATCAAAAGCCCCGCAATCACAAAGATACTGCCTGTATTCTTCAGCCTAAGGAGTTTTTTCAAATTAATTCCTTCTTTTGTTTTCTTCATGCTGCTCATTCACATCCTCTAAATCCTAATTTACCAATTTTATCATAGCACATTTTCATGCAGTCTTCAATATAGCAAAAGCAGCCACCACTACAGTGACTGCTCTTTATTATATCGCTCCACGGCACCGATCTGGATTTGCAGGGCTTTTGTCAGCTTGGTCATAACAACATCATCGCTCACAGCACCACGCCGTTCCGACAAATATTTTTTGTCGATGGTTTCCACCTGTTCGGCCAGAGCCGGACTGTTCTGCGGTAGACCCGTTCCACACCCTCGCGGGAAAAACTCGTCGCACACCCAGCATGCTCTTTTCATTTTTGTATTTCTAATTCTACTGTTTAGCTGCATAACAGCTGTCGGCATAACACACATAACAAGCAAGGTTGTCGATGATGGATACGAAGCTTCAAGAAAACCGTTAATCAATACCGGGCGGTAATTGACAACATAAAATTCAAAAAACAAATATGCCGCCATTACAACAATATAGAATGCTCCCAACACCAAAATACTGGAATCGACCTTGAATAAGCTTTTTCTTTTAATAAGCTGTATAAGTCCAAGCAACGCAAATCCCAAAATAAAGCAAAGCGGTATCAGTCCTAACCAGTCCGTAACGGTATATATTGCCATATGCACACCTGTCAGGCTGTGGATAAAGCCGTTCAAGGTTGCAAATCCAACAGAAGAGTTTTGTGGCCCGATGGGCTGAACATCAATAAGGCTTATTGCCACTGTCCACAAAATAAATAACACTACCATTGCTATTCCTGAAAGCAATACTTTTTGACTTTTTTCTTTTTTCATTTTTATCAATCCTTTGCCATAATTATTTGGCTTTCGCCTGTTTACAATATAGGTGGAATGAATAAAAATGAAAAGAATTTCACCGTCACATTGGCGACACGCTTCGTATCATCGCCATTTTATCAGCATCAGAGACTTTATCGCCAAGAAAACAAAAGTGAAAAAGGCTGCATAAGGTTGAAGTGTTATCATAAATTCTATTGTAGCAACTGTGCTTAACACAATGGATATTTGATGTTTGTGTTTCAACCAAAACACTGCTTCATAATTTTGTAGAGCGAGAAGCAAAACACCTGTAAGTACAATTCCAAATACAATAATTAAATACGGTATTTTGATATACTGCGGGGTACCTGTCAGCGAAAGTAAAGATACCTCTTTTATAATCTCATCACCCTTTTGTCCAAAGAAAGGCAGAAACAGAAACATAATCAAACTGCAATCGAGTAAACCAAACACTAAGTCTCTTGTATGTTTTTCCTTTTGCTTATTATCCTCGTCAGCAATTTTAAGTATTTCTTCACCGGACAATAACTCATCTATTGACACTGAAAAAAACTTTGAAATTGCTTTTAATGACTCGATATTGGGAACTCCTCTGCCGGATTCCCACTTAGAAATTGCAGTGCGAGACACAAATAACGCTTCCGCAAGTTCTTCCTGCGTGAGTCCTTTTTCTTTCCTCAACTCTTGTAATTTTTCACTTAATTCCATAATAAACATTCCTTTTGCACTCAGATACGAATGTATCCTTTATTAGAAATGGGCAATCCCACTATGGGACTGCCCATTCATTCCGTAAATTATGCGATTTTTTAGTCTCTGCACCGTTTTTAGCACCGATTGGTGTAAATTTGGTGTAAAGAGGTAAATTTATTCGGTTTGGAAAGTCCCGAAACCCGCATAAATACTGGGGTTTTCTTACTTGTCGTTCGGTAAGGACTTCATTGTCGGGATAAGATTCCTCACATGGAATAGCTGTGTAGAAGCCCTGTTAATACTGTGCTTTGCTTACAGGTCACATTTTCCCGTGTGTGATAACTCTGTACATTTCCCTGCTGAAAGCATACACCATAGTGGTGCTCCAAGTGGTGTATGTGGTGCAACTCCAACCTTTCGCACCTCCGAAAGATTGTAGTTAATATTATAACAGTAGATTCTCAGAATTTCAATGGGTTTCAGGTCGTCCCGTAAGGAATCCAGAAAAAACTTCAATACTCTGCTTACATTCACTCTTTATATTGTGTCCGTCTAAAGCGTGGTTATAAACGGATATGCAAAGTTCAATCCCGTACTACGCCACGCCGTTAATCCTCTATCACAAGACAATTTACCTTTCCACTGAACGCTGTACAGGCATCTATGGCAATAATTCCGGGACCATAATAGGGAGAGAAGTCCGCATCTTCTCCAAACTCGGTCCCCTTGTGTTCGTATTTGCTATGGCCATACGAAGTATGCCAATGTCCGCAAACAATGGTCTTATTCTCATCTGCGGTCTGTGCTGCATCCATGCCATTGAACCATCTTGCTCGATTCCATTGCTCACGGTCTGCTTCTCTCCAAGAAGAAATATAGCTGTAGCTTTTATCCCTGTTCGGAATGCTTGGTATCCAGCCATGCGTGAAAACATAGTGTTCCGTCTCAAAGTAATCAAGCATCGCTGGGATAATCTCTTTGTAAAACGGTGTGTCTTTCGCTGCATCGGCAAAATCATAATGGCGTATAGATGCCATCACTGGATCAAAGCCCGTCAACTGGAGTGCAGTATCATAAGTTCCGTTTGATTTGTGATAGCTATATGGCATCCCTGCATCCGTGGTCACAAGCTCCACAAATAGGTCCTCATGGTTTCCACGAATGAGAATTATCTTGTCTTGCTCCATCTGCTCCAATATGAACTGCTGAAGCTGTTTCGCCTCATGCCCTCGATCAAATAAATCTCCGAGCATGATTAACTTATGAGGAGTTGTATCGGAAAAGAAGCTCGCCTTTTCCAAAGCAGACTTCATCTGCGTATAGTATCCGTGAACATCGGAGATAACATAGTAGCGCATAATCCCTTATTTTTCGCCTTTATTTTCCTTGGATAGTCTGTCGGCCAGAATCAACTCTTTCATCTTAAAGCAGAGCCATTCATCTATGGTCAGATCAAGCTCGGCAAGGGCAATCACCAGCCGCTTCATCTCATTCTTATCAATGCCGAAGTTTATGCTTATTGTATCGTAGTTCTTCAGAAGCTGCAAGATATATCGTGCCTCGTTGCGTTCATATCGCCTGAGTAATTCAGGCTGATCCTCAAAAAACTCTCTGACGAAATCGTTCATGACTGCGCCATCCCTTTTTGTGTACGAAGACTGACGCCCTCAACTAACGAGAATACTGCTGTATTCTTCTCTTCCAGAAACTCGCCGGATAAAACATATGTCTTTGAAGTGTCCATCTGGTTTGTCCGCATGATTCCATGAACAAATTGCTTGCTGTTGATCCTCATGACGCATCTGTGATCGGTGAACAGTTTCAGCGGAACTCGGAAAGCCATCACATCATCCTCATCACAAGGGAAAACGCTCAAAGAATCATGGCTGTCTGAAATTTTAATTGAGACATGGCTCGGCTTTCCCAAGGCTTTTATAACGCCCTTGCCGATGCTGATACAGCAGCGAGCGCCTTGCAGCGTCATTTCGATTGGGTACATTCTATCCTCATTCGTTGTTTCGGACATCATCGTCACCTCCATTTCCAATAATCGTGCCAAACAAAGTCTCCCGTTTCTTCTCCTGCTCCTGCATACTGATGGAAGCAGCCAGCTCTTCAGAAACCGTAGCGGGAACAGCGCCTCCGCTGGTGTCCATGTATCCGGATAGCGATTCGAAGCTGCTTCGTTGCTGAAGGGCTTCATAATCCGAATAACTCCTGCCCAACTTCATTCGGATCTCATCAGGATAGTATTTAACAATGCGCTTCTTCATTTTGCCGGTGTGCTTGTCAAAGTACTCCTCCGGCAGCGGATCAAACATAACAGCGGATGCAAGATCAAATACCAGAACCAGCCCTCGCTCAGAATTGGCAAGCCGTCCATAGATCTTGTACCGACACTCCTTGTTCCAGTTCATCATCTTATAAATGCTTTGGACATATTCTGGGCAGGATATAGAACGGTTGACCCACTTATCTTTCTTTAGTCTTGCCCATTCAATCGAAGAGATTTCTTCTTCCGCACAGATGGCCACAACCATTCGCTTTTTATTCTCACTGAGCATAGGAAGGACGTGCTGTACTCCCTCAAACAGCCGGATCGCTGACATACTAAATTCCATTCTGTTTGCACGAATACTCACAGCCGGTTTCTTAATCATGGAGAAGAACATTTTGGGCGGAACGACATAGTCATCGAGCGATTCAAACTCGATGGCATTTTTCTTGCCCAGTCTTTCTTGAACCAATTGATGAATCAGCTCCTGCTCCTTGGGCGTGTACCCTTCGGTTTTATCTCCCGTTATCGAGCTTTCTGCATCAGCGAGAAAGGAAAAATTATCGTTATCCATATCGTCCTCCGGTTACATTGCCTCATAGATTTGTTCTAATTCATCTTCAAGCTCTCCGTGTGTAGGGATTACTCCTATAAAAGGGTTCACTACTTTTGTACCATGGTTGCGAATATCTGCTGAAGACACCGCATCAAGGACACGCCCTCGTTGCTGTTTGATCTCATAACTGACACCAACTTGTTCCTGCCAGTTCTCCGGGTAAGCGATTCCGGCTGTCAAACCAGCCGCTTCGCCACACTCGCTTTCCTTATAGGGAATGTACTTTACGGTTGAATCTGAGGTGTCCATAGCATCAAGGTGCTTTTTATCCTTTCCAACCAATATCTGCGGTTCATCAAGGAAAAAGAAAATGATCTTTTCGCCCCCTCTGACACGGGTCACGCCTCTGAATCGGAATTTATACTTTCTCATCCAGTCGAGCTTATCATAGACGGCGTTTGAGAATGCAGAAGTACATAGTTGAAGCCCCGACTTTTTCGTTTCGTCCCATAGCACCGCATTGGGGTTTGTGGCATTGCAGCTTCGTACTGCGATTACTTCCAGTACCGGGTGGTACAAGAACTCTACATATTTCTGCTGTCCAAGTTTTTCCCAACAGACTGCATTCAATTTCATACTTCTTTGCGAAAATGTAAGCTGCGGATCACTACGGGTCATGAACATGACACCGGGTGCAACCCGGTAATCATTCAGCGTCATGGAAACGACATTGCTGTGTGTTCTGCCGTTCATGATATTTGCCCGACGCTGAAGCTCGCAAAACTCATCCTCGTTGTAAACTTGGCGTGAAATATCCTGAAAAGCCCGATTGTCGATGCCGCTCCATGTCGGGGAGATACTGACGAAGCCTTTCAGTGCTCCACTATCGATCACATAAACATCCGGGACACTTCCGAACTTGTATCGGCTGGCTCGCATCATATGTGCTGCTCTTGCAATTTCAGGAGATACAATTCCCTCATGGTAATGGGGGATGTAGGCTCCTTCTCTCAGACCATCGTTTTTCGCCGTCACTTTTTCCTTATAGTCAATGACGACCCTTTTCCGAACCTCAAGATCACCCCAACGCCGTTCATTCTCCATAATTGCTTTCACCATTGAGGCTGTCCATTCAGTACGTCCCCGAAGTGTTGGTCGTTGCTTCTCCGTCAGCACCTCTGCAATTTCTTCTGCGGTGTATCCGCACAGTGTAGCGAGGAAGATATATTTTACGGTCTTAGCCTCTTCTTCCTCGATGATGAAACCGCCCTCTATTGTGTGCCGTAAACCGAGCAGATCGGATAGCGGAAACTGTCCAGTGCAGATTCTTTGATCATAGGATAGAATCATGCGGCGACTTTTATTGCCGGATTCCCACTCTGCAAAAAGGCCTTGCATCTGGAGCCTTTCGTTGATGTTCGGGTCCAGCGTATAAAGGTCCTCCGTTTCAAAATACACGCCGACCGGGTTTGACGGATTCGTCGTTCTTAGTTTCCGCACTTCCTCAATCAGGTCAGAGATGTTACGGGCAAAACGAGACACACTGGCACAAACGATCAAATCCATTTTCTTCTTCGACGCATCTTCCAGCATTCGTTTGAACTCTGGACGCCATTTTTTCGATGTGCCGGATTTGCCCTCGTCACTGTATATTTCCGCCAGATCCCAGTTGGGCGTTTTGGCAATCTTCTCTGTATAGTACTTTGTTTGGTTTTCGATGGAGGAGACCTGCTCTTTGCTCTTCGTACTCACACGGGCATAAACTGCAACACGCTTATGCTCTGCATCTCGAATGGTAGGCGTTGGTTTTGCTGGACGGAAAATAGTCTGCGGCGGAACCGTATAATGCTGGATTCTCTTCTTCGTTTCATACCGGTAATATTCTCGGTCAGCATCCTGCGGACGCCACACCGGAAGCCGCTGGTCTACGATTTCTTGCTCATCGCCTCGGATTTCCGATTCCTTGTTTTCATCCTTTGCCATATCCTTATCCGTCCTCCCGTAAGTTTGTGATGGCAGAAACCACTCCATTCAACCACTTCTGGTGGTCAGGCGGATTCAGATAAATGTAGTCTTCAGCCATTTTTATCAGTGCCTCACGCTGCTTGTCTGCGTTGAGAATCGTGTTGATGTTGAACTGGTCATCGTCGGTTATGATGTCTACCCGTTCTTTCAGATTAAAGATGAAATGGAGCCAGTAGCAGAACTCTCGTGTGTTTGCACTCAAATATCCTTTGGTTTCTGCAAAAATCAGATTCACTTTTCCATCTGCACAATCCCGCATAAGCCGCAGCATCTCAGGACGCTTGGCCGTTTCTTTATAACCGGTGATGTCGATATAAACATCCACGAGTGTGCCATCCTCAAAATCACCAAACCGTCTTTCAATCGCATTTCGATGAAAGGCTCTTATCTCACGCTCATTGCGCAGATTCAGTTTTGCCCGCTTTACATAGCCACCGATTCGGAAAATCCGCTCTGTATCTGTGCTCACACTCATCGTCTTTGCTTCTTTCCTTCGTTCCAAACATAATCCACGAAGATATCCCAGTTGTTCATGACCTGCATATAGACATCGACTTTGATTTCCTTCGTGCCCCGATCTCCGCACCAAGGTCCGATGACAACTTCCCATTCACATTTACTGCAATAATAGTAGAAAAGAGAACGGCGCAGCTCCTCAGCGAATGCTTCTTTCTCTGTGCATTTCAGCAAGAGCTTCCGTACTTCTTCTCCCATGTTCAAATATGTTAAATGGCCGAATCTCATGCCCACTCATACTGTGATAGTAGGCTTTCCAAACCAAGTTCTCCATCATCTCATCTCCCGGTAAACATCATTGGTTATTTGGGTTTTGGCAAACTCCAGTACCAACTTCCGCCAGAACGGTAAGTTGTGACTTGGAGTTCTTTTTTTGCTTTCTCAACAGTACGGCTTCCAACGCCTATATCAGCAAGGCCGGCATATACTTCTTTTGCCGGACGATCCTCATGCTCCAAAAGCTGAACCAGTTTTGCACGAGCTCGTTCCCGCTTGGTTGTTTTTACTGTGATGCTGTCCATGAGTTCTGCGGTATTCAGATCATATTTGCCGTGCCATACGATTCCGCCATGCTCTTTGAACGAGAAAGCAATTGCAGGTCCTTCCGGAGCAAGGCTCGATTTTATCGGATACATGTATCGAATGTCAGGGCGGCTTTCATCTCTTGAGATCATGAGCACACTTCGTGCAATAGCAGCAATGTCGATAGAGCCAAGCCCTCGATACAATGATTTGCTACTGCCGCCTTTGTTCATGTGACCGATGAGAATTACAGCGCATTTGTTGCGGTCTGCAATATTTGCCAGCTTCCGCAGAACAGAGCGCATCTTGGTAGCACTCTGCATATCTGCATCAGGCGGGATAAATGCCTGAATGGGGTCGATAATAAATACACTGGCGTGTGTGTCCTTGATCGCTGTTTCGATTCGACCGTCCTCCAGTGTCAATGCAATGTCGTTGTCTATGATATAAGCTACTCGTTCACAATCCGCTCCGGCCTGCTGGAGACGGGGCTTTATTGTATCTGCAATACCGTCTTCAGCACACTGATAGATCGCAACACGCTTTCCTTTAGTAGGAACACCATCCGGCATAGGCTGTCCTGTCGTAATTCTTGCTACGACATTCAACGCAAATGTAGATTTACCCTCACCGGGATCGCCTTGGAGTACCGTCAGCTTCCCGAGCGGTATATAGGGATACCATAGCCATTCGACCGGCTCAGTTTGGACATTTGCGTAGTATTCGTAAACGGAATCTTCCATTCTAACCTCGCACATTTCTCAAAGCAGATAGGGATCATAAGTCACTACTATTATTATAAGGTGGTGACACATCTGCTTCCATCGCCGTTTCGGCAATAACCGCTTTTCACTGAGCCATTTTGGCAAAAACGGTGTCCAAGCTCGCACTTTTCCTGCTTTTAACCTCGCAAAAGGGATGCTCACAAAAGTGCGTGCTGCCTTGCGACCTTAAAAGAAAGAGCACCGCTTGCACGGTGCCCTTTCAAGATACAGAGGGCAAAGCTCCTGTCACTTTGCACCTCTCTGTTTAGATTTTCTTATTCCCTGTATGCAGCTCTAATAAGGCAATTGCATCCTGTCTGGCTCGTTCGTCCGCCTGACGCATAGCGCTTATCATTGCAGCTTCTTTTTCGGTTATGCTCGTGTCAACGACCTCATCATTTCCAATTAGACAATCAACTGAAACGCCGTACAGCTTGGACAGCTTCAGAAGAATATCTATGGATGGCTCTCGTTTGCCATTCTCATAACGGCTGTAAACAGATGGCAAGCAGCTCAGATAGTCTGATACCTCTTGCACTTTGAGTCTGCGACTGACTCGTATTTCTTTTAGGTTCATGTATTCCTCCGCATTCCGAGATGGTGCGAAGTGACACGAAGCATTTACCCCTGCGGAATATGATACTACCAAAACGGTATCTGGTCAACGGGCCATTTACCGATACGGTAGTACATTGCATTCCGCTCCGGTAGTATAATTTAATATAGTATATTGGAAGGAGGTCGTGCCTGTGAACATCAAGGATATTCGCACTCGCAAGGGCCTTACACAGGCAGAAGTGGCCTCCGCATTGGGCGTATCCTCCGTGGTTTACTCCCGTTATGAAACCGGCTCCAGGCAGCCTTCCATTGACATTCTGATCCAACTGGCAGATATTTTTGGTGTAACGGTTGACTACCTGCTGGGAAGGCAGGACATCGAGGACTCTACACTGTCTGAATATGAACTCAGTTTGTTGATCGCATCACGAAAAGCTGATGAGCGAGCAAAGCAAGACGCACTCAACATGTTGCTTGCCCATGCAGTAAAAACGAATCAAAAGAACTAAGAGGAACTGCAAGTCGCAGTTCCTCTTTTTAGTTTCCATTGTTCTTTTGAGCAAAGTATCGCTTCCGAAGATGGGCAACATCCCTTTGACTATCCGAATTTATAAATAGGTTTGCCTTAGTGAAGGCTTGCTTGATTTCTGTGGCAAGCGCAATCGGGTCTTTCTGCCGTATCACAAATAACTGTATCCTTTTCGCTTTGCACAGGAAGTGAAGAACCTCCGCAACTTTGGCTTCTCTATCAGTGCCTTTTTGAGAAAAGGCAAACGCAAGCCGCAGTTCCGGGATAACCGCATCGATCCGTGCCCCAATCAGTTTTTCGTCGTCTGTGCGTGTCGCAAGCCCATATTGCTTTGCATACATCGTTACAAGCAGATATGGCAGCTCCTTAAGAAATGCTTTCTCACAGTAGATGCAGCCGGCTCCTTCAACTGCACGGTGAAACACTTTATCCTTCCATTCATGCCCGCAAATGCCTTTCCACCAAACCGGGTACTGTGACAGTCTTGATATCTCTGTGGGCTTTCTTGTGTTTTTGGCAGCAT
>OLVX01002806.1_pt1 | contig 12062 bp, 10 predicted proteins | sample 1673271 | NCBI WGS metagenome assembly OLVX01 (sample SAMEA3178939, study PRJEB25190) | human gut metagenome | biome: human gut; feature: human-associated habitat; material: faeces | place: Austria | collected 2013 | reverse complement strand
CAATCCTTCTTTTACCAGCGTCAGCAGGTTGCGTTTGCTCATCAGCGTGTAGCTCAGGTTCAGCTTGTTGAACTCAGTCTGACGGGGACGGTTGTCGTTCAGGTCTTTTCCTTCTTTCAGCCAGTCGATGAAGAGGTCGTAAAGAGGACGGTGTACCACAAATTCGAGTGTACACAGTGAGTGAGTTACTCCTTCGAAGAAGTCACTCTGTCCGTGAGCGAAGTCATACATCGGATAAGCCTTCCAGGTAGTACCTGTACGGTGGTGCGGGTGTTTCACTACACGATAAATAATCGGATCGCGGAAGTGCATATTGGGATTAGCCATGTCAATCTTTGCACGGAGCACCATAGCGCCTTCTTCGATTTCACCGCTATTCATCTTTTTGAAAAGTTCGAGGCTTTCTTCGATAGGACGATTCCGGTACGGACTTTCCACACCCGGTTGGGTAGGAGTTCCTTTTTGCTGTGCAATCTGTTCGGAAGTCTGCTCATCGATATATGCTTTTCCTTCTTGTATAAGGCGGATAGCGAAGTCCCATAATTGCTGGAAGTAGTCGGAAGCATAATACTCATTTCCCCATTGGTAACCTAACCATTGGATATCTTCCTTGATAGCTTCTACGTATTCCACATCTTCCTTGGTAGGGTTTGTGTCGTCGAAACGAAGGTTACATACACCTCCATGTGCTTCTGCAATGCCAAAATCAAGGCAAATAGCTTTGGCATGACCGATGTGAAGGTATCCGTTAGGCTCGGGCGGGAAGCGCGTCTGCACTTTTCCTCCATTTTTACCTTCTTTCAAATCTTTCTCTACTGCTTGCTCAATAAAGTTCAAGCTTTTCTTTTCACCTGCTTCTTCGTTTTTTATATCTGTCATAACGGTAAGTGTGTTAGCTCTATTTAAGGCTACAAAAGTATGACATTTTTTTTATTTAATCGGAATATAGCCGCTCTTTTTTATAATCTCCTGTCCTTCGGGTGAAAGAATAAACTGAATCAAGGGGGTGACTGCCTCTTTGTTTTTTACATTGTAATAGTAATAAAGAGGGCGCACGATCGGATATGTTTTGTTGGTGGCATTTTCTACCGAAGGCGTAGCATAATGGCTTCCGTCATAGGATACGGAGAGAGTCTTGATACGCGGAGATACATAGGCCAGACCGACATATCCGATGGCTCCTTTTGTCTGGCTGACAGACTGGATAATGGCACCGGTGGCAGGCATGGAAAGGCTGCTCGACATATAATTTTTGTTTTTCAATACGCTTTCCTTGAAAAATTCGTAAGTTCCGGAAGATGTTTCACGGGAGTACACTACTATTTTGCGGTCGTCTCCGCCCACTTGTTTCCAGTTGGTGATCTTTCCACGGAAAATGTCTTCCAATTGCTGGCGGGTAAGTTGTTTCACAGGATTGGAAGGATGTACCACTACGGCAAGAGCATCATAGGCTACAATGATTTCGTCTACATCCTGTCCGGCTTCCTTGATTTTCATCTTTTCGCTGAACTTGATTGGACGGGAGGCCATGGCGATGTCCGTTGTGTTATCCATTAAAGCGGAGATACCTACACCGGTTCCTCCGCCGGTCACTGTGACACGGGCGTCAGGGTGCTGGTTCATAAACCGTTCTGCTGTCTGCTGGGCGACAGGCAATACAGTGTCGCTGCCTTTGATACGTTGTGCATTGACACTAAGAGAGAGTAGGGAAAAGGCGATTAATAAGTTTCTTCTCACTTTCATAAATTATTCTTTTTATTGCTGGTGCAAATAAAACAATTGGATATTACATTCTTGTTTCATGTAGGGTGGAAATAGATGTTGTAATACAAATGTAATATGATTGAAACATTTCCTTCAAACGTTAGTCACATCCCCTTAATAAGGAGATGCTTTCTTTGCATCAGAATTCAAATAGGTATGAAAAAGTTTTTTGAAAAGATTATAGAAGGTGTCCTGACTTGTAGCGGTTTCGTAACGAGTATTACAATTCTGCTTATCGTTCTTTTCCTGTTTACTGAAGCTTTCGGGCTATTCAAAAGTAAAGTGATTGAAGAAGGATATGTGTTGGCGCTGAATAAGAGTAATAAGGTAAGCGTGCTGACTCCGGCGCAGATAAAGAATGTTTTCGATGAGGAGATAACGAACTGGAAAGAACTCGGCGGGAAAGACCTGCCTATCCGGGTTTTCCGTCTGGAGGATATAACACAGTATTATACCGAAGAAGAACTCGGCCCCGCTTATGAATATGCAGGTGAGAAGATAACGGAACTAGTGGAAAAGATGCCGGGTATTGTGGCATTTGTTCCGCAGAAGTTTATCGTTCATCCTGACGCGGTACATCTTATAGAGGATAACACGATCTCGGTAAAGGATGTTTTTGCAGGTGCCGAATGGTTTCCGACGGCAACTCCGGCAGCACAGTTCGGATTTCTGCCTTTGATTGCCGGTACGTTGTGGGTAAGCTTGTTTGCTATTCTTTTTGCATTACCGTTCGGACTTTCGGTTTCTATTTATATGTCCGAAGTGGCAAATCCGAAGGTACGGAGCTGGCTGAAACCTATTATTGAATTATTGAGTGGTATTCCTTCCGTTGTATACGGCTTTTTCGGATTGATCGTTATTGTTCCGTTGATTCAGAAACTGTTTGATCTTCCGGTGGGCGAGAGTGGATTGGCAGGAAGTATCGTGCTGGCTATTATGGCATTGCCTACCATAATTACGGTGACGGAGGATGCGATGAGAAACTGTCCGCGTGCTATGCGGGAGGCGAGTCTGGCATTAGGAGCTTCGCAATGGCAGACTATATATAAGGTAGTGATTCCTTATTCTATTTCGGGGATTACTTCCGGAGTAGTGCTTGGCATCGGACGGGCTATCGGTGAAACAATGGCGGTGTTAATGGTGACGGGTAATGCTGCCGTAATTCCGACTACTATTCTCGAACCGTTGCGTACCATTCCGGCTACCATTGCGGCGGAATTGGGAGAAGCTCCTGCCGGTGGTCCGCATTATCAGGCCTTGTTTATGTTGGGCGTCGTGCTGTTCTTCATCACACTAATTATTAACTTTAGCGTGGAATACATTTCTTCTAAAGGATTAAAACGTAGTAAATAAAATGGAAATTTGTAGTAATAATAAGGCTAAACATCGTTCGCAGAAGCTGGCTTTCGGAATTTTCCGCTTGTTGAGTCTTTGTATTGTGCTGATACTCTTTGCAATTCTCGGGTTTATTATATATAAAGGCAGTGGTGCTATCAGTTGGGAGTTTATCACTTCAGCACCTACAGACGGTATGAGGGGTGGAGGTATCTGGCCGGCTATCGTAGGTACTTTTTATCTAATGGTAGGTAGTGCGTTGTTTGCTTTCCCGGTAGGTGTGATGAGTGGCATCTACATGAATGAGTATGCGCCGAAAGGAAAATTGGTACGCTTTATCCGGGTAATGACGAATAACCTGAGTGGTATTCCCTCTATTGTGTTCGGTTTGTTTGGTATGGCATTGTTTGTCAATTATATGGGCTTTGGTGACAGTATCCTAGCGGGTTCTTTGACGTTAGGCTTACTTTGTGTACCTTTGGTGATACGTACTACGGAAGAAGCGTTGAAGGCTATTCCGGATAGTATGCGTGAAGGTAGCCGGGCATTGGGAGCAACAAAGTTGCAAACGATCTGGCATGTAATTCTGCCTATGGGAATGCCGAACATTATCACCGGGCTGATTCTGGCTTTAGGGCGTGTTTCGGGTGAAACGGCTCCTATTCTTTTTACTTGCGCCGCTTACTTCCTGCCGCAGTTGCCGACCGGTATTCTTGACCAGTGTATGGCGTTGCCTTATCACTTGTATGTGATTTCGACCAGTGGAACGGATATGGAGGCGCAGTTGCCGTTAGCTTATGGCATTGCATTGGTCCTGATTGTGATTATCCTACTGGTGAATCTGCTAGCTAATGCTTTGAGGAAATATTTTGAAAAAAGAGTAAAGACGAATTAAATAATATATGGATACAGTAAAAATAGATGCGCGTGATGTGAATTTCTGGTATGGTGATTTCCATGCTTTGAAAGGAATCAGTATGCAGATTGAGGAAAAATCGGTTGTTGCGTTTATCGGGCCTTCCGGTTGTGGAAAGTCTACCTTTCTCCGGCTTTTCAACCGGATGAATGATTTGATTCCCGCTACCCGCTTGGAGGGGGAGATTCGTATTGACGGACAGAATATATATGCGAAAGGAGTGGAAGTGGACGAACTTCGTAAGAATGTGGGAATGGTGTTCCAGCGTCCTAATCCTTTTCCGAAAAGTATCTTCGAGAATGTGGCTTATGGACTTCGTGTGAATGGAGTGAAGGATAATGCATTCATTCGTCAACGGGTGGAAGAAACGCTGAAAGGGGCTGCGCTTTGGGATGAAGTGAAAGATAAACTGAAAGAATCGGCCTATGCTTTGTCCGGCGGGCAGCAGCAGCGTCTTTGTATCGCTCGTGCAATGGCGGTATCTCCTTCAGTGTTGTTGATGGATGAGCCTGCTTCTGCACTCGACCCTATTTCTACGGCTAAAGTGGAAGAATTGATTCACGAATTAAAGAAGGACTATACGATTGTGATTGTAACGCATAATATGCAGCAGGCAGCTCGTGTAAGTGATAAGACCGCGTTCTTTTATATGGGTGAAATGGTGGAATTTGACAATACGAAGAAGATTTTCACGAATCCGGAGAAAGAGGCTACGCAGAATTATATTACAGGACGTTTCGGATAGTTTGTACCGGAATGGCGGGGATAAATAGGAATATTAACACTTATATATAATAGACTATGGTAAAGTTTATAGAATCGGAACTCATTCTATTGAAGAAGGAAATTGACGAGATGTGGACGTTGGTGTATAATCAGCTTGACCGTGCCGGGGAGGCTGTTTTGACACTCGACAAGGAGTTGGCGCAACAGGTAATGGTCCGTGAACGCCGGGTGAATGCCTTCGAACTAAAAATAGACAGTGATGTGGAAGATATTATCGCACTATACAATCCGGTAGCAATCGACCTTCGTTTTGTATTGGCTATGCTGAAGATTAATACGAATCTGGAACGCTTGGGAGACTTTGCGGAAGGGATTGCCCGTTTCGTGATACGTTGCAAAGAACCGGTGCTTGACGCTGAGTTAATGACGCGTCTGCGTTTGGGTGAGATGCATGCTGAGGTACTTTCAATGTTGGAACTGGCAAAACGTGCCTTGCATGAGGAGAGTATTGAAATGGCAACTACCGTATTCGGCAAAGATAATCTGCTGGACGAAATCAACGCGCAGGCAACGGGAATCCTTGCCGATTATATCATTGAACATCCTGAAACAGTACATACGTGTGTGGATTTGGTGAGCGTTTTCCGTAAATTGGAACGTTCCGGCGACCACATTAATAATATCGCCGAAGAGATTGTTTTCTTCATTGACGCCAAGGTATTAAAGCATAGCGGAAAGATAGACGAGAACTATCCGAATAGATAATTTTTTGCAGGTTTTTAAACAGAAATTAGGGCTCCTTAAAATTTTATCCTATATTTGTCTCCTATAACGGGTAAGTTACAGGCGTTTTTGCGTCAAATGATAATAAATCCAAAGAATTTTCAAAAAGATGTTATATGACATGTTTTATAATTTGGAGAGTATCAGTAAAAGCGACTATATTTGCACCGTTATCCTGAAAACAATCTTTTTACCTTAAAAAAAACTAATACCTATTGAAAACTGAAAAATGGAGCTTTGTGAAAAGCCCCATTTTTTTTTGCTCTTATTTTCTTTCCTGCCGGCTTATTTGTATCTTTGAACCCTATATAAAAAGAGTATTTCAAATCGTAAAATCGTAAATTATGTTTTCCGGAATTGTAGAAGAATATGCTACCTTGGTAGCACTGGTGAAAGACCAGGAGAATATACACTTTACATTTAAGTGTTCGTTTGTGAATGAGTTGAAAATCGACCAGAGTATTTCTCACAACGGTGTCTGCCTGACAGTAGTAAGTCTGACGGATGACACGTATACGGTGACTGCCATGAAAGAAACATTGGAACGTTCCAATCTCGGTCTGTTGAAGGTAGGAGATAAGGTGAATGTAGAGCGTAGCATGATGATGAACGGCCGTTTGGATGGGCATATTGTTCAGGGACATGTAGACCAGACTGCAACCTGCATTGATATCAAGGATGCAGAAGGAAGTTGGTACTTTACATTCCGGTATGCGTTTGATAAAGAAATGGCAAAGCGCGGATATATTACTGTTGATAAGGGTTCGGTGACCGTGAACGGTGTTAGTCTGACGGTATGTAATCCGACAGATGATACTTTTCAGGTGGCTATCATTCCTTATACTTATGAATATACCAATTTCCATACGTTTACAATCGGCAGTGTGGTGAATATCGAGTTTGATATAATCGGCAAGTATATCAGCCGGATGATTCAATACAAATAATATGGAATATACAGACTTTCTGCAATTGGTACTTTCCCGGCAGAGTGACCGGGCGTATGATAAAGAACGTCCGGTAGAAGCGGAGAAGTTGGAGAGGATTTTAGAGGCGGGACGTTTGGCTCCTTCTGCCTGTAATGCACAGCCTTGGAAGTTCGTGGTGATAACTGACCGTGAATTGGCTTTAAAAGTGGGTAAGGCTGCTGCAGGACTTGGGATGAATAAATTTGCTAAGGATGCTCCAGTGCATATCCTGATTGTAGAAGAGTCCGCCAATATCACTTCTCTACTTGGAGGAAAAGTGAAGGATAAGCATTTCCCGCTGATTGATATTGGAATTGCTGCTGCTCATATCACACTGGCTGCTGAAAGTGAAGGACTGGGATCGTGTATTTTGGGCTGGTTTGATGAAAAGGAGATAAAGCGCTTGACCGGCATCCCTGCTTCCAAACGTCTGTTACTGGATATTGCGATCGGATATCCGATAAAGGAGAAGCGGAAGAAGATGAGAAAGCCGCAGGAAAAAGTGGTTTCTTATAATCGTTACTGATTCTAAAAGAATAAATATTTCCAACTTGTAGAATAGCTATATAACAGAAGGCGTCGTTGGTTTTAAAGGAACGACTTCTTTCTTTAAAACCAAAAATGAATGTATTAGGTCGCTGATAGATAGTTTAATATAAAAGCCCCATATTTCGGGGCTTTTATATTAATATACTTATTTCTTTTTTGACAACTCTTTCAGTAGATGATCTACTGCTGCTTTCAGTTGAGCATCTTCTCCTTTCAGGCTGGCTCCCGGTTCGTTGTAGACCAGAATGTCTGGTTGTAAAGTTTGATTTTCGAGATATTTTCCTTGCATATCCATACATCCTACCTGTGGGATACCGAATACGATAGATGGGTCAATCTGTCGTTCCCACCATACAGCAGTCATGGTTCCTGCAACGGGAGTACCAATCAATTTTCCGATGCCTAATGTCTTATATACGTATGGAGTACCGTGAGCATTACTGTAATTGTCTTCACAAGCTAACATACATGAAGGCTTCAGCCATTTGTTGAATGGGTCGCTTCCGATATATTGTCCACGTGGAACGAAACGCTGGTATTCTTTTCCGCTCAGAAGGGTAACGACGTCATCGTGCAGCCAACCGCCGCCATTATGACGGGTATCTACTATGACAGCTTCTTTGTTGCGGTAACGTCCCAGTAACTCGGAGTACATTTTACGGAAGCTCGGACTATCCATTCCTTTTATATGTACGTAGGCAATACGACCGCCAGATAACTCCTCTACTTTCTGTGCGCAACGTTTCACCCAACGTTTGTAGAGCAATTCACTTTGTGCCCCATAGCTGATAGCTTTCACAGTTTCTTCAAAACGCTTTTTGGTGGCCGGGTCATATACGGTAAGTATTACTTTGCGTCCTACCTTGCCTTCAAACAATGGGAAGTAATCAGCATTGGCTTCAATCGTTTTTCCGTCTACTTTTTCGATGATACATCCTGCTTTCACATCAGTTTTCTTTTGAGTGAAAGGACTCTGATCCAGAATTTCTTTGATTTTCAGTCCTGTACCACTATATGATTCATCATAGAAGACGCCCAATGTAGCGGTAGATAATGCACTGCCTCCACCTGCATAACGGGCTCCCGTATGTGAGGCATTCAGTTCTCCGAGCAGTTCGCTCAGCATTTCAGCAAAGTCATAATTATTATTGATATGTGGCAGGAAGCGTTGGTAAGCTTCTTTATATCCTTTCCAGTCGGTTCCTTGAAGGTCTGCGACATAGAATTTATCATTTACCTGTTGGTAGACATGGTCGAAGATATATGCGCGTTCGCCATAAGGACGATAATCGAAGAAGGCTTCAAATTCAATCGGAGTGACTTTGCTGCCGGCGATTTCGATTTTCTTTAGTTGGCTTCTTGTGCACATAAAGATGTTCTTACCTTCTTTATCGGGGATCAATGCACCTCCACCGACTCCTTTGAGCAATATTTTGGTGGTATTTTCTTTTAATTTATGTTCCCACAAATCATAGTCACCTTCGAAAGCTGCCAGATAATAGAGTACATCGCCTTTCGGAGTTAGTACTGCGTCACTAAGACGGGAAGAATTGACTGTCAGGCGGACAATGCGATCGAAACGATTTTCGAGGTCGAAGGTCAGCGGCTTGACTTCTTCTTTTTTCTTGTCTTCTTCTTTCTTGGTATCTTTTGTTTTAGCGTCTTTCTTATCTTTCTTCTTTTCAGCTTTCTCTTTCTCCTTCTTGGCCTTTTCTTCTTTCTCTGTTTTTTCAGCCTCTTCAAGTAGGGCGAGGTCCTCTTTGCTCATGGTGAAACGGTTGTATGCATCTACATCGAAGAACATGATATAGGTATCGCTTTCGCTTCCCCAGCTACCGTGACTACGGTATCCGGAACGGTCACTGTTCCATATCATGGCTTTTCCACCCAATACCCATTTGGCATTGGTGTCGCTGTATCCGCTTTCGGTAAGGTTCACCATTTCTCCTTTTCCGTCAGCTTTCAACAGTACCACATCTTTATTATTCCAGCCGCCTATACCAATAAAATCAGAGAGAATCCATTTACTGTCGGGACTCCATTGGAACCATTGGTCACCGTCTGCATAAGAATACTGGTATTTGGCATCCATAACAGTACGTACAGCTTTGCTTTTCAGATTGATAACACGAATAGCCGTACGGTTTTCAAGGAAAGCAATCTCCTTTCCGTCAGGGCTATACTGTGGTTGGAAAGAAGCGATGTTAGATTTAGTCAAGCGTTCTTCTTTCAATTCGGTGGCATAAGTGAACTGCTTTTCTTCTTTACGTACGATCGTTGATGTGTAAAGTTGCCAAAGTCCGTTACGTTCCGATGAGTAAACTAAAGTACGTCCGTCGGGGGCAAAACTGATGTCACGTTCCTGGTCGGGAGTATTCGTAATTTGCTTCGTTGTTTTGTAGTCGATAGAAGTGACGTATACATCACCGCGCATGATAAATGCCACTTCCTTACCCTTAGGAGAAACGGCAATGTCAGTTGCGCCGTACGATCTGATCTGGCGGATGATGTCTTTGTCTATCTTATCCGACAGGATAGTGATATTTACTTTTTGTGGCTGTCCGCCCGGAACAAGCGTGTAAATCTCGCCATTATAGCCGTAGCATAATTTACCTTCGCTTGCCATACTCAGAAAGCGTACCGGATGTTTGGTGTGGAAAGTGATTTGCTTGGAAGTATTTGTTCCAGGGGTACGTTGGAAGATGTTGAACGAACCTTTTTCTTCACTCAAATAATAGAATGACTTACCGTCGGGAGCCCATACCGGTTCACGGTCTTCACCTCCGAAAGTGGTTTGCTTCTGGTATACGGGCGTCTTTCCGGGAGTATAGCTCCAGATGTCACGGGCGATAGGGGATACCTGATGTTTACGCCAGTAGTCTTCATATCCTTTTTTATCCTGATAAAGCATAACTCCTTCCTTATTAATAGAGATACACTCCATAGGCATGGATGAAAACATGGTGGGACGTCCTCCTGTAACGGCCACTTCGTATATCTGCTGGAATTGTCCCGAGGGAAATCCGGCATCTTCGGCAGCAGGCATGAGGTATGTAGTGAATAAAAGGTGTGAACAGGATATGCTTGTCGTCTTTATAAGCGACAGGCTTTTCGCTGCCGGAATGAGTGGTCAATCGTTGGGGGACTCCTCCCTCTTTGGCGACAACGAAAACATCAAGACTCCCCATGCGGTCGGATGCAAAAGCTATCTGCTTTCCGTCGGGACTCCATACCGGAGTGGTGTCAAAAGCCGGATTCGTGGTGATTTGGGTGGCACGTCCGCCGGTTGACGGTACTGTGTAAATGTCTCCCTTGTAGGTGAATGCAATGGTTGTTCCGTCCGGAGAAAGAGCGCAATAGCGCATCCATAGTGGAGCTTCTTGTGCCGCAATTGTTCCTGCAAAGCAGAGAGCAAATGCACTTAGTAGTAGTTTCTTCATTTTTCTTTATTATAATTGTGTTAATTCATTTCTAAAGGTCTAAGGAGGCGCTATTTATAAATCTTTGAGTAGTACTTTACTTGCCTTTTTATAGTATTCTTCTCTCGATTCTGTCAGCACCTTCCATTCATCGCTAAATTCTTCGTCTTTATCAATCTTGAAATTCTCGGAACCGTATGTGTCCAAACGATCAAGCAAAATTGCTACATTTAATTGGTTGATATCCATAGAAGGCTGATAACCGATATCTTCACTTTTTTGGTCGGTTACTACCTCATGTATCAGGTCTATTTCCTGTAATTGATAAAGTACTTGGTTCGTCAGCCGGATGGGTATCTGATGTTCTTCCGATATTTCTGCCGCCGTATAAGGAGGATCGTTCTTTTCGAACCGTTTGGCGATGAGTGACATAATCAGGATAGAGATAAAATCCCGGTAACGCCTGCTGATATTACGTGTGTCCTGGTCGAAGCTAAAACTGCGGATGTTCTGTCCCGCGTATGCCAGTTCAGCACCGAACAGGCAGATAGTCCAGGAAATCTGTAACCAGAGCAGGAATAGAGGAAGTGCGGCAAAGCTACCGTAGATAGCATTGTATTTTGATACCCACAACTGGCTGTTGATATATAGGAACTGGAAAGCCTGATAAGCGGAGCCGGCCAGAATACCGGCAATAAGAGCGTGTTTGAATTTTACTTTCGTGTTCGGCATGAAAATATACAGCCCGGTGAACATCATCCATGTGAGAACGAAGGGGATAAGCCGTATCATGAACTTCATGACAGGAGCAAGCAGGACGAAATCATCCATTTGTTTGAGTATGGTACTCATAAACAGGGAAAGTCCTCCGGAAACAACTATCAGAATCGGCATCAACAGGAACATGGAGAAATAATCCGTAATCTTGCGATACATGGAACGTGCTTTCTTTACTTCCCAGATACGGTTGAATGTGATTTCAATATTGCTGACCAGATTGATGACCGTCCATAACAACATCACTAAACCTACTCCGATGAAAACACCTCCTTTGGTTTGTGAGAGATAGGAATTGACAAAAGAGAGAATGGCTTCTGTCGTTTCTATATTTCCTCCGAAGCCGTTGCGGAACTGGTGTTCCATTAGGTTGTCGAACCCGAAGCCACGGGCTACGGCAAATAAAATGGCAAGTATCGGCACAATGGCGAGCAGCGTGCTGTATGTTAGCGCAGAGGCCTTGTTAGCCATTCGGTCTTTGGTGAACCGGTTGATACAAAGATAGATCGTTTTTATAATATTGTAGAGCGAGAACTTAGTTCTGGTCACTTCGTCTTCCGTGATGCGCCAAATGTCATACGTAAGAAACTTCCATATATCAGTGATTTTCTTCTTCATGGCTCAGGGTTTTAAAAAGAAAAAGCAGTCAGCCTATAAGCCGAGTTCTGTACCTTATATAAATAAGGTGTCTGTCATTTATCTGAGTGACGTGTCACCACGGCACTTTAGCGGTCTACCCTCCGACATGGAGCGAGCAACTCTCATAACGCCGGTTTACATGACCTTACAACTCCTAAGACGTACAGCCCGTCATGTCACCATGCG
>OLVX01002801.1_pt1 | contig 12077 bp, 12 predicted proteins | sample 1673271 | NCBI WGS metagenome assembly OLVX01 (sample SAMEA3178939, study PRJEB25190) | human gut metagenome | biome: human gut; feature: human-associated habitat; material: faeces | place: Austria | collected 2013 | reverse complement strand
AGTGTAAATTTTAGTTTTATATCCAAAAGATTTTGAGAGTCTGATCTATATCAGCCAGGTGCTGCAGGCGATCGCAATCAAGAGCGGTGTGGAGCACTGGCGCAGAAACAGGGGACGCTGCATGGGTGCAATTTACTGGCAGTTGAACGATAACTGGCCGGTCGCATCCTGGGCAAGTATCGATTACTTTGGAAGATGGAAAGCACTGCAGTATTTTTCGAGACATTTTTATGCGGATGTGCTCGGCAGTTTAAAGGTATCTGCGGATGCTGTTTATACGCCTTATCTGCAAAATGAGACGATGCAGGAGGTGTCGTCTGATGTCACGGTTTTTGTGAAAAATATGCGTGGGGAAGTGCTGTTTGAAACTTCACAGCGCACAGAGTGTGCACCATTGTCCGTGGAAGCCATGGAACCGGTATCTTTGAAAGAAGTGATAGAGGGCAGAGAAAGCGAGGTCTTTGTGGAGGCGGTATTTACACATTCTGATGGAACTGTGAGCCGCCAGGTGGAAATGCCAAAACCGTATAAACATATGCAGATCGAAAAAGCAGAGATCACGTTCGATGCAAAAAGAGAGGGAAATCTGTTGACACTGCAGTTAAAATCAGATGTTCCGGCATTTTTTGTCTCGGTGGAGAGCGATGTGGATCTGGTCTGGTCGGATAATTTTATGCATCTGACCGGAAAGGAACCTTATGAGATTATGGCTATTCTGCCGGAGTGCGTGGAAGGCATGCCTAAGATCTGGGTACGGTCACTGTGCGATTCGTGGGTTACGGATTATTCGCAAGCTTGACACCTGTTGTCAGGCTGTGAGCCAGAAACTAAAGTATGTGAGGTTACAGAAGAATCACTCCAAAACAGAATGACTTTACACCACCCGATACAAGTGCTATCATAAAAATAGTTAGAAACAACTAACAAATGAGAAGCATTTTAAAGAAGGTGGAATCCTATGAAAGTATATTGTTTTGGTGAGAAAGAAAAACCGGTTATTTTTCTTTTCCCCGGGACCTGTTGTCACTGGAAGGGCAATTTTGGAAAAGTAATAGAGCCGTTGGAAGAATATTTTAGGGTGGCATGCGTTTCCTATGACGGGTTTGATGAGACGGAACAGACAGAGTTTCCGACGATGACGGAGGAAACGGAAAAAATTGAACAGTATATAAAGAAAGAATTTGGCGGACATATCTGTGCCGCATATGGCTGTTCACTGGGCGGTTCTTTTGTCGGACTGCTTGCAGCACGCGGAAATATCCACATGGAGTATGGTATTTTAGGTGGTTCCGATTTAGACCAGTCGGGAAAGTTTTTGGCAAAGCTGATGACGAAACTGATGATGCCGGTTTTTTATCCGTTTATCGCGAATGGTGAGATGAAAATTCCTTTCATGAAAAAGAAAATGGACAAGATGCTGGCGGAGGACAATGGCTATATCAGAGCGTTTATGGATATGATAAAGACGCCGGATGTCGATATGAGCCATATTACAAAAAGAAGCGTCGAAAATCAGTTTTACTCAGACCTCATTACACCGCTGCCGGATCAGATCGACCCGTCCGGAACGCAGATACATGTTTTATATGCCCTTAAAATGGGTGAAAAATATCGTGCGCGTTACAAAAAACATTTTGCAGGACCGATCCTGCATGAACTGGATCTGCAGCACGAAGAACTGCTTGCGGTTTATCCGGATGATTGGGTAAAAGTGATCGCGGAGATCTGTAACAGAAAACAGGGAGATTGTGCGGCAAGATTTAAAATTAAGGGAAGCTGATGAAGTGGGGAAAGTTGAATCATCAGAGAAAACAAGAAGAGAAAGTGAGAAAGAGTCTCAATTTTTCTTCTTGTTTTTTTGATCGACGTTCGGTATACTGAATGATAGTTAGACAAAACTAACAATAGTGTAAATCATGCAGACTCCGGAACCGGAAAGTTGCTACCTTTCCTGCTCCGGTGGGATTGTCTGCAAACGAAGAAAAAGGAGACAGCGGGAATGAATTATTTAGAGATTGAAAAAGTAATTGGAAGGGAGATTTTAGACTCCAGAGGTAATCCTACCGTGGAAACTGAAGTATATTTAGTGGACGGTACCATTGGAAGGGGAATGGCACCAAGCGGTGCGTCGACCGGAGAATTTGAGGCATTAGAGCTTCGCGACGGCGATAAGTCAAGATATCTTGGCAAAGGTGTTACCAAGGCAGTTGAAAATATTAATACAATGATCAACGATGCGATCGTCGGAATGGATGCCAGCGACATTTATGCAGTGGATGCAGCGATGATCACAGCGGACGGAACAAAGGATAAATCAAAACTGGGAGCAAATGCGATCTTAGCAGTGTCGATCGCAGCGGCACGCGCAGCTTCCATCTCACTGGATATTCCGCTTTACCGTTTCTTAGGCGGCATCTTGGGCAACCGTCTGCCGGTTCCAATGATGAATATTTTAAATGGTGGTGCTCATGCGGCAAACACAGTAGATGTGCAGGAGTTCATGATCATGCCGGTCGGTGCACCGAGTTTTAAAGAGGCACTCCGCTGGTGTGCAGAGGTGTTCCATGCGCTTGCAGCTCTGTTAAAGAGCAAGGGACTTGCAACCTCTGTTGGTGATGAGGGTGGTTTTGCACCGGATCTTGCATCCGATGAAGAAGCAATCCAGTACATATTAGATGCTGTGAAAAACGCAGGATATGAGCCGGGCAGAGATTTCCGGATCGCCATGGATGCAGCTTCCTCTGAGTGGAAGAGCGAAAAAGGAAAAGGATTCTACAAACTTCCGAAGGCAGGCACCGAGTTTACTTCCGCAGAGCTGATCGAACACTGGAAGAGTCTTGTGGAAAAGTACCTACGGAGGCGCAGCAGCCCGGGCCGGAGCCGCCGCTCTTCACAGTCTGCTCGGCGGCATCGTAGAGGATGCAGCCGCAGTCCACATGGTTCTTGAGCAGAAGTCCTTCTGCCGTCAGCAGGTCGCGCAGGAGCTGGCTGCCCACATGGCCGAGGTCGCCGGTGTAGATGCGGTCGAAGTCCGCCGGGGCGCTGCCGGTGTCCTTCAGATAGCGCAAAAGGGTCGCGGCGGCAGCGGGGGCCATAGCCGCACCCATGTTGTTGATGTCTTTTATTTTATAGTCCTGCACCCGTCCGAAGGTGGCGGCGCAGAGCTGCACACCCTCACCGGCGGGCCGCAGCAGGCAGGCACCCGCCGCCGTAGCCGTCCACTGGGCGGTGGGCGTGCGGACAGCGCCGTAGCTCAGCGGCGTGCGGAACTGACGTTCTGCCGCACAGAAATGGCTGGACGTCATAGCCAGCAGGCCGTCGGCCATACCTGCACTGCACAGCGCCGCGCCGAGGCCCAGCGCTTCGGCCATCGTGCTGCAGGCCCCGAAGAGGCCGACAAAGGGGATGCCCAGTTCCCGCAGGGCGTAGCTGGACGCGGTACACTGGGCCTGTAAGTCGCCCGCCAGCGCGAGGCTGACGTTATCCGGCGTCGTCTCAGCCTTTTTGAGGCAGAGCCGCGCCGCCCGCAGGGCCATTTCTTTCTCGGCGGCCTCCCAGTTGGACTGGCCGAAAAAGTTGTCGGCGCTCAGCTCGTCGAAGCAGGCGGCAAGGGGGCCTTCGCCCTCCTTTTTGCCGCCGATGGCCGCATGAGCCGCCACGACGGGCGGCGTCGGGAACAAAAGAGTGTCTCCGCGTCGTGCAGCCATCACAGATTCCTCCTTTATGGGGCTGATTTTATCTGTTTTTTGTGGTATACTGAATTTTAGTGTGAAAGTGCAATTTCCGCGCTTCCTTATGCGTATCCTTGGCAGGAGGACTTTTACTGCAGCAGCCAGTAGACGCTGCCGTAGAGAACCGCCGCCAGCGTACCGTATACGATGACCGGCCCGGCGATGATGAACATCTTCGCGCCGGTCCCCAGCACACGGCCCTCGGTCTTGAACTCGATGGCCGCACTGACCACCGCATTGGCAAAGCCCGTGATAGGTACGAGGGTGCCTGCGCCCGCTTTCGCGGCCAGCTTCTGGTAGAGGCCCAGCGTCGTCAGCAATGCCGACAGCGCCACCAGCGTGCAGCTGGTGAGCGTCCCGGCCAGCTCTTTGTCGAGCCCCATGGTCAGATACCACCCGCGCAGAACCTCGCCCAGCAGGCAGATGCTGCCGCCCACGCCAAACGCCCAGAGGCAGTCCCCGCCCAGCGGCGAGGGCGGGCCGACCCGGCGCACCCTGCGCCCGTATTCCTCAGCCGACATTTTCATCCTGTTCGCCTCCCGGGAATAGGATGTCCGCCCGTGTGCAAAAATATACACACCCTCAACAAGAAAGAAGGTCCATTATGAATTCCTCTGCTCCTCATCCTCACCGTCGGCGCCTTACCCGCGCCGAGGTGCGCCGCCGCAGACGTAACCGCGCCATCCGCCGGGTGGCCGGCCTTACCGTGATGCTCTGCGTCGCCGTAGGCGGCGTCTCCTTCCTGCTCACCCGTCATGCCGTCGTCCCCAGCGCTTCGGCGGCGTCCGCCATCTCCATGCCGGCCCAGAGCATCGCCGATTCCACTGTGAGCTCTGCCGAGAACACCGCTGCGCCTGCCAACGCCCTTGGCCTCACCGCCGACGAGGCCCGCGCCATGCTGGCCGACCCGCTGATGGTGCTGGTGAACCACACCAGCAAGATGCCGGACGACTATACTTTTGATACCAAGGAATGCGGCTCTGCCACTGCCGTCAACAAGACGCTGCAGACCGTGGCCTGCGACGCCTTCCTTGAGATGCAGAAAGCCGCTGCCGCCGACGGCGTGACCGTCTGGATGCAGAGCGGCTACCGCAGCGTCAAGTACCAGACCAGCCTCTACGAGCGGAAGACCAAATACTACCTCGACAAGGGCTACGACAACGCCACTGCCAAGGAAAAGGCCGCTGCCGTCGTCAACCCTCCGGGATACTCCGAGCACAACTGCGGCCTCGCCGCCGACCTGAACAGCCCGGAGCACACCGGTCTGGACGAGGGCTTCGAGAAGACCGCCGCCTTCCGCTGGCTCTGTGAGCACGCGGGCGACTACGGCTTCATCCTCCGCTACCCCAAGGACGCCGAGGACAAGACGGAGATCATCTACGAGCCCTGGCACTGGCGGTATGTGGGCGTGGAGAACGCCGCTAAGATCAACGCCAGCGGCCTGTGCTTTGAGGACTATATCGAGACTCTGCAGAGCATCGCCGCCGAGGGCTGAATCCACTGGTGAAGAAAAAGTTAAAATTTCACGCTTCGTTTGCAATTCTGCCGTCGATATGGTAGACTATCTTGGGGTTTTGGGCCGACAGTTTTCGGGGCGGCCGGGCCTCAGAATTTTAACAACAAAAGAGGGAAATCTTTTATGAATATTCGTCTGAAACTCGTCCTTTCTGCTGCTGCGCTGGCTGCGGGCTGTGTCCTGCTGGCAGGCTGCGGCGGCTCTGCCTCTTCGGCATCCTCTGCCGCTTCGAGCGCAGCGTCCTCCGACGCCGTCAGCCAGAGCGCTTCTTCCGAGCCGACAGCTTCCGTTTCCGCTGAGGAGAACGGCGCTTCCGACGCCGTGGCTTCTGCCGTAGACGCCCTGCTCAAGGCTGACCCCATCTCCAACCAGTTTGAGATAACGGCCATGAACATCGAGTACGACTTTGGCCTGAAAGCCGACGATGTGACCAGCTACAAGGGCCTCAAGAGCAACGACAACGGCGACGCCGGTCTGGTGCTGGCCATCCAGCCCGCCGCTGGCAAGGCACAGGACGTCATGGACACCCTCAAGACCTACCAGCAGGACCAGGTGGCTTTCTACGGCAACTATGCTGAGTTTGCACAGGCACAGTCCAACGTGGAGAACGCCATCATCGACGGCGGCGACGACCTCGTGGTGATGGTCATTGCTTCCAACGACTGCTCTTCTGATTTGACCAGCGCCGTGAAGGACGTTCTGGGCAAATAAACAGACTCTCTCGGGCCGGTGCCGTGGCGGCATCGGCCTTTTTCGGCTTTATCACAATGTTAAAAGGAGGCTGACGCCGTGGTCTTCAGCACCATCATCTTTCTGCTGCGCTTTCTGCCCATCACACTGGCGCTGTACTATCTCGCGCCCCCGAAACTCAAAAATACCGTTCTGTTCCTGTGCAGCCTCGTGTTCTACTGCTGGGGCGAGGTGCGTTTTTTCCCGGTCATGCTGGCGCTCATCCTCATCAACTACCTCTGCGGCCTGGGGCTTGAGCGCTTTGAGCAGAACAAGACCGCCCGTCTCATCCTGCTGCTCATCGCGCTGGCGGGCAGTCTCGGGATGCTCTTCTACTTCAAGTATGCAAATTTCGTGCTCAGCAGCATCAATGCCATCTTCGGCACCGGTTTTGCGCCAATTCAGGGCATCAGCGTACTGCCGCTGGGCATCAGCTTCTACACCTTCCAGACACTTTCCTACACCATCGACGTCTACCGCCGGGATGTGGAAACGGAGCATAACATCATTGATTTCGGTGCTTACGTCGTCATGTTCCCCCAGCTCATCGCCGGCCCCATCGTCAAGTACCGGGACGTCTCTGACCGTCTCCACGTCTACAAAGGCCGCTATGAGCTCAAGCAGATCGAGGACGGCATGACCCTGTTCACCTTCGGCCTGGCAAAGAAAGTCCTGCTGGCCGACGCCATCGGTGCGCTCTGGACGGACATCATCGGCGTAGCGGACAGCCCCTCCGTCTCCTTCGTGGGCCTCGCCAACGCTTCCACCCCGCTGGTCTGGCTGGGCGTCATCGCCTACTCGCTCCAGCTCTATTTCGACTTTTCCGGCTACTCCCTGATGGGCATCGGCATGGGCAAGATGCTGGGCTTCGACTTCCCCCAGAACTTCAACTACCCCTATATCTCCGCGTCCATCACCGAGTTCTGGCGGCGCTGGCACATGACGCTGTCCGGCTGGTTCCGGGAGTATGTGTATATCCCCCTCGGCGGCAACCGCAAGGGCCTCAAGCGACAGATCTTCAACCTGTTCGTCGTCGAACTGCTCACCGGCATCTGGCACGGCGCGAACTGGAACTTCATCTGCTGGGGCCTGTACTATTTTGTGCTGCTGGCTCTGGAAAAGCTCTTCCTCCTGCCCTACCTCAAAAAGGGCAGGGTCTGGCCCCATATCTACACCCTCTTCCTCGTGGTCGTGGGCTGGGCCATGTTCGTGGGCAACGACGCAGGCGTGGAGTTCGGCCTGCTGTTCCGCAAGCTTTTCATCCCTTCCGGCGGCGTGATGCCCCTTTACTTCCTGCGCAACTACGGCGTACTGCTGGCGGTCTCCGTCGTCTGCTGCACCCCGCTCATCGAAAAGCTGTGGAAGCTGCTTTCCCGCAATGCCATCACCAGGGCGCTGACCATTCTGGTGCTGCTGACGGTCTCGATGGCTTACGTCGTGGGCAGCACCAACAGCCCGTTCCTGTATTTCAACTTTTAAGAGGAGGCGTGAACGATGGACAAACATTCAAAGCGCTCCGCTTCGATTTTCCGCTATCCGGTCCTTATCGCATTCACTCTGTTTTTTGCCGGGCTGTTCGTGCTGGACCTTGTCACGCCGGACCGGGCCTACAGTGAACTGGAAAACACCACCCTCTCCCAGCGGCCCAGCCTGTCCAGCGTCTCGGCTGATGGGCTGAACAAGTTCTTCACGGCCTACACGAAATACGTCAAAGACCAGGTGGCGGGCCGTGACAACTGGATCGCCCTGCAGAGCACCGTGGAAACGAAGGTGATGCAGAAGGAGCAGAGCGGCGGCATCCTGTTGGGCAAACAGCACATGATGTTCCCCCGCACCTACGGCCTCGTTTCCAGCGAGACGCGCACCCTGCCCAAGAACACTGCCGCCCTGGAAGCGCTCTGTCAGCGGTACCCGGGCAAGGTCAACGTGATGCTGGTGCCTGCGGCGTCTGCCATCTACCCGGAAAACGTCCCTGCGGGCGCTCCGCTGCTGGACGAGGGCAGTTATCTCAACTCGCTTTCCGATGCCGTACAGGCCGCCGGAGGCCGCTTTGTGGACGTGCGGCAGACCCTCACCGCGCACAAGGACGAATATATCTACTACCGCACCGACCACCACTGGACGAGCGCCGGCGCATACTACGCCTACAAGCTGCTCTGCGACACCCTGGGCCTTACGCCCTTTGATCCCTCGGCCCACACCGTGCTGGCGGCAGACGGCTTCTACGGCACCCACTACTCCAAGGCGCGGACGCCGGACGCAGAACCCGACACCATCACTTATTACGACCTGCCGAACGCGCTGACCATCTACTCGGTCAGCGGCCCCGGCCAGCCCGCCGACGGTGAGACGACCGGCCTGTATGACACGGCCAAGCTGGACGTTTACGACAAGTATGCCATGTTCCTCCACGGCAACAACGGCCTGAGCCGCATCAAGGGCGACGGCACCGGGCGCATTCTCGTCATCAAGGACAGTTACGCCAACTGCTTCGTGCCTTACCTGACGGCCAACTACGCCGACATCGACGTGGTGGATTTCCGCAACTACAACTACGGGCTGGACAAGCTCATCGCGGACAATGCATACGACCAGCTCCTCGTGCTCTACAGTTTCGACAGTTTCAAGAGCGACCCCTACCTCTACCGGGCCGGCGTAGCGGGCTGATACCGGGAATTATTGCAGTATTTTTCCACAAACTTCCGAGGTATTTTTCATGCATTTTCCCGGGTTTTTGTGGTTTCTATCCAAAACCCTTGCACAAAATCCAGCATTGTAGTAGAATGATGCTGTCAGAGAAGTTAGCTCTGCAAGAGGGATCTTTGCAGCGCGGTGCGGTGCGCCGCCTGCTGATATGAAGGAGTGATTCTTTATGAAGAAATATATGGAGTTGCCTGCTGATTACGCAGTGCTTTCTGACGATGAGATGACCTACACCACCGGCGGCAGCGCTGTTGGCGGCGTCGTCACCATCGTGGGCGTGGCCGTTCTGGCATCCAGCTATGTCTGGGGCATCTCGCAGGCCAGAGACTGGCTGAGCGTTGACAGCAACCGCAGGGGCAATCCTCTCACCGTTATGGGCCGTGCAATGGACGCCATCAGCGACGATATGTCCAAATCGCCTTCCAACTTCCTGCGTGACGTTGTTTCCACCGGTACGGTGGTGGCTCTCGCTCCCCTGAGCGCGCTGCTGCTCATCCTGTAAGTTCCCCTGTGGCTTTTCGGGAACTTCTATCTTTCGTCAAACCGGCGCACACCGCGCTGTTTTGGGATATTGTTCGTAAAGGAGTGCTACTATGGAAAACATCATGATGCTGCCCGCTTCCTACTGCGTGATGAACGAAGAGGAAATGACCTATACCACCGGTGGTGCCAGTGCTATTCAGGCTATCGCTGCATGGGTCTTCCCTCCTTATGCATGGCTTGCGGGCGTCACCGCTATCCGTGATTACCGCAAGAAGAACCCTAATACTTGGACTCAGGATGGTCTGGACTATTTCGCAAATGATATGGGGAAGAGTGTGTCTAATTTCCTCTATGACCTTGCGTGTGCCAGTTGGGTTCTGGGTACCTCCGCTACCGGAATTGGCCTTGTGATTAACGCAGCTCTTATCCTGCTTTAATAAATCAGGAGACTCCAAAGAACAACAAAGGCGGCGGCTCTTCCCGCAAGGGAAGGGCCGCCGCCCTCTTTTTATTTTAGTGCTGCGGCTGGACACGGGGGACGAATTCCAGCTTCAGCTCCATGCCAATCCCTTCTGCCAGACGCTTGAGCGTCCGCAGCGAGGGATTGGCGGTTCCATTTTCCAACCGGCTGATATTGGCCTGATTGATCCCCGTGACCTGTGCCAGCTGCTCCTGTGTCAGATTGCAGTTCTGCCGTCCTTCCAGAATGGCGTGCATGATCTGCCGTTCCGGCTCCTGCGCTTCCCACTCTGCACGGAATTCCGGGTCTTTCATCTGCTCGTTCAATGTCTCTCTGAAATTCTTTCCCATTGTTCAACTCTCCTCTCTCTGCTGATGATCTGCTCTGTACCGCTTGGCTTTTTCGATCTCTCTCGGGGGTGTCTTCTGGGTCTTTTTCACAAATCCGTTGGTCAGGATGACCTTCTTCCCGACTACAAAGAAGTATAGCACCCGGCTGATGTCTGTTCCCTGTTTTGCCCGCACCTCGAAGATGCCCTCACCCAGCGGTTTGGAAAACGGCTCACGAAGCATCGGCCCTTTCTCTTCCAGAAACTCCAGCGCCATAAATATCTTCGCCTGCATTTTCACGTCCTGCGCCAGAATGAACTCTTCCGCCGGTCTTGAGCCATCGGGAAGCTCATAATATTCTACTTCATAGCTCATCGTATCACCGCATTTTTATTTGTTCTCCACCCTCATTATATGTTATATAAAGCATATTGTCAAGCCATTTTTCCCAAGCAAAAAGCAGAGGCACCCGAACCGGATACCTCTGCCTGTTTATGGACGTGTTGATTTAGTTATTGAACATATCCTTCAGCTTTTTGAAGAAGCCCTTGCGCTTTTCGTAGTTATCCTCTTTCAGGGTCCCCTCGAACTTCTTCAGGGCCTCACGCTGGGTGCGGCTGAGCTTCTTGGGGATCTCGACCTCGCACTTGACGTACATATCACCGCGGCCTCTGCCATTCACATACTGGACGCCCTTGCCGCGCAGGCGGAAGGTGGTGCCGCTCTGGGTGCCTTCCGGCACATTGACCTCGACCTTGCCGTCGATGGAAGGCACCGTGATGGTATCGCCCAGGACAGCCTGACTGTAGGTGATGGGGAAGACGACGTAGATGTTGTTCTCGTCGCGCTGGAACACCTCGCTGGGCCGGACAGTCACCGCCACGATGACGTCACCTGCGGGGCCGCCGTTGGTGCCGGCATTGCCCATGCCCGAGAGGCGGAAGCCCTGATCGTCGTCGATGCCCGCAGGGACATTGGCCTCCAGAGTCTTCTTGACCGCGATGGTGCCGCTGCCGTGGCAGCTCTTGCAGGGGTTCTTGATGAGCTTGCCCTTGCCGCCGCAGCGGGAGCAGGGCTGCTGGGTCTGCATGACGCCGAAGGGCGTACGCTGCTGACGAATGACAAAGCCTCTGCCGCCGCAGTCAGGGCAGGTCTCCGGGCTGGAACCGGCGGCGCAGCCGCTGCCGTGGCACTCGGTACACTCCTGCTGACGGGTAATGGTGATGTTCTTCTTGCAGCCATGCACCGCCTCGTCAAACGTCAGGGTGATGCGCACCCGGATGTCCTGACCCTTGCGGGGGGCGTTGGGGTTCGCCGAACGGCTCGAGCCGCCAAAACCGCCGAAGCCGCCGCCAAAGATGTCGCCGAAAATATCGCCGAGGTCAACACCGTCGCCGCCAAAGCCGCTGAAACCGCCAAAGCCGCCGGGGCCGCCGCCGTTCTGGGCAGCGTAGTTGGGGTCAACACCGGCAAAGCCGTACTGGTCGTAGAGCTGGCGCTTCTTCGGGTCCGAAAGCACCTCGTTTGCCTCGTTGATCTCCTTGAACTTTTCCTCGGCTTCCTTGTCGCCGGGGTTATAGTCCGGGTGGTACTTCATGGCCAGCTTGCGGTAAGCCTTTTTGATCTCCGCGTCGGTAGCCGTCTTGGATACACCCAGCACTTCGTAGTAATCACGTTTCTCCTGTGCCATAATCCAATCACCTCTCGTATAAGCAGCAACCTCCCCTATATAGCAGCGCACTGCCGCTTCCAGTACAGACAGCCTCAAGCAAATCTGTACAAGCCTGACCGGCCTGCCAATGGCTCCCCTATCAGGGGAGCTGGCGAGCGTCAGCGAGACTGAGAGGTTTTCTCTATAACCAGCAAGAGCCGCCCCGGCAAAACCGGAGCGGCTTTTGCTATTCTACGCGCATACCCGCCGGTTTGGCCGGATACGCACTGCTGTGTCTCAAATCAGACTTCCTTGAAATCTGCGTCCACAACGCCGTCATCGTTGGGCTTCTGCTGGCCGTTTGCGCCAGCATCGGGGCCGGGCTGTGCGCCTGCGGCCTGCTGCTGGGCAGCAGCGGCAGCCTGATACATCTTCTCGAAGACGTGGCTCAGAGCATCCTGCTTTGCCTTGATGT
>OLVX01002799.1_pt1 | contig 12079 bp, 8 predicted proteins | sample 1673271 | NCBI WGS metagenome assembly OLVX01 (sample SAMEA3178939, study PRJEB25190) | human gut metagenome | biome: human gut; feature: human-associated habitat; material: faeces | place: Austria | collected 2013 | reverse complement strand
GCCCAGCAGATAGCCCAGCTGGGCATCGGGCACGCGCACAAACTCAATGAGGAAGCGGACGATGCCGTAACCCATCACAAACACGCCCATAAACGTGCCCTGGGGCAGCAGCGGTTTTTTGCGGCTGAGCACCTGCAAGATGCAAAAGAGCACAATGCCCTCTAGGAATGCCTCGTAGAGCTGGGAGGGATGGCGCGGCATATCGCCCGCGGCGCCGCCGAAGACCACGCCCCAGGGCAGATCGGTCGGCTTGCCCCACAGCTCTCCGTTGACAAAGTTGGCGCAGCGCCCCAGGCACAGGGCCAGCGGAGCACCGATAACGGCAAGGTCGGCGATAGTCCAGGCATCGAGCTTGTACATACGGCACACGAGCGCGCCACCGATGATGCCGCCCACCAGGCCGCCATGAAAGCTCATGCCGCCCTCGTTGGTGGCAAAGATCTCGAGCGGATGCGCCCAGTAGTAGCCGTCGCCGTAGAAAATGACGTAGAACAGGCGGGCGCCAATGATAAGGCCAAAGACTACACCGACCACGACGCTCGTCAGGTCGTCGACCGTAATGTCGAAACCCCAGCGACGCTGCGTGCGGTACATGACGACCGCCGTGAGCAGGGCGCCGACCACATAGGCCAAGCCGTACCAGTAGATAGTGATGGGCCCCGCCGAAATGGCGACGGGATCAAGCATATGGTAGAAGTCGTTGAGCATGTCGACCCTCCTACTCCCTACATACAAATGCGGCCGCGGGCCTTGCGCTCGCAGCCGCATATTTGGGCGTAACGTCTATGCGGAGTATGCCGTCCGCAGCTTTCGCATCTTAGAAGGGCGCGTACTCGTCGTACAGGTCCCCGGTCTCGCCGGAGGCATTGACCTGCTCGACACGGGTAACGCCGGGTACGTGCTCCTTGAGGATACGCTCGATACCCATGGACAGGGTCAGTGCGCTCATAGGGCAGCCGGCGCAGGCACCCTGAAGCTCAAGCTGGACGACGCCCTCGTCGTCGACGCCCACATACTCCATATCGCCGCCGTCAGCCTGCAGGTTGGGGCGGATCTCCTCAAGAACCTTCTTAAGCAGCTCTTCGTTAACAGCCACAGGGGCTCCTTTCTCACAATAACGCGGGCGCGCCCGCGGACAGAGCTATGTTACTACAGCCGTGTACCCGCTCACGAGCCGTCCATGCGCGCAGACACGACTTTCACGAGCAGTCAATTTGGGGCGGGCTATTTAGCTGCTTTTGCCGGCGGCCGGCGCTAGCACACGCTGCCGCTACTGCTGAGTTTGTTCCCCGGTGCCGATGTGGACATCGACGATAACCTGGCGGTAGCTAATGCCGCAGGAGTCGAGAATGCGACGGCTGATGCGGCCGTCGTCGGTGTCGGCGTACTTATTGTCCAGGTAGACGACCTCGCCCACACCTACCTGCGCCAGGATTTTGGCGCAGTCATGACACGGGAACAGCGTGACGTAGACCGTGGAGCCCTCAAGGTCTTTGAGCGAGCCGCGGTAGTTGAGCACGGCGTTGGCTTCGGCATGGACTACGTAGTTATGCTTGTCCTGCAGCGGGTCATCGCTCGTGCCCCACGGGAAAAAGTCATCGTTGAGTGCCGAGGGCGTACCGTTGTAGCCCACCGAAAGGATGCGGTGGTTGGTGCTGGCGATGCACGCGCCCACCTGCGTATTGGGATCTTTGCTGCGGCGCTGCGCGGCGATGGCCACGCTCATAAAGAACTCGTCCCAGCTAATAACGTCGCGGCGCTTGCCCGACGCAGTTTGATGAAGATCGTCCGACATGGCAGACACCTCCGAAATCGCAATAGTTTGGCACATTGTAGCAGGTGAAAGGTGGGGGCGCTTATCCCACCAGCCCCTCGCCCTACGCGCGACGAGGCTTTTGGTTGATGCGGTACAGCTCGGCCAGGCCGCGAAGCGTCAACGCGTCATCGACCGTCAGGCTGTGACCGACCAACGCCGCGAGCGCCTCGGCATCGTCGCCGGTGATGACGATGGGCACGCTGCCCTCCCCCGCCGCCTTGGTCGAGCGCATCTCGGCAAGCACCATGTCGAGCATGCCGTCGATGCGGGCCACCTCGCCCAAGACCACGCCCGAGCGCATGGCCTCGCGCGTGTTGCGACCGATCACATGCGTGGGTGCCGAGGGCTCGACCTGCGGCAGGCGCGCCGCAGCGGCCGAAAGCGAGCGGGCGCCAAGCGCCAGACCCGGCGCGATAACGCCGCCGACAAAGGTTCCGCGCGCATCGATGACCTCGATATTGGTCGTAGTACCCAGGTCGATCACGATACACGGAGAGCCGTAGACGACACGGGCCGCCACGGCGTCGGCGATGCGGTCGGGGCCGATCTCGGCCGGATCGTCGTAGTGTACGGGCATGCCGGTCTTGAGGCCCGGCCCCACGGTGAGCACGCGCCCCGTGCAGGTGCGGGAAAGCGCCGCCTTCCACGGGCGCTCGAGCGCCGGCACCACACAACTCAGCACGGCCGCCGCGGGAACGAGCACACCCGGCATGCCCGCATCGATTGCTAGCGCGCCCATGACCTGTACGAGCCTCATACGCGCCTCGTCGGCCGTGATGCTCGGCGGCGTCGTGATCTCGCACGTCGCAAGCGGGCATTCCTGCGCCGCGGCCGAATCCTCGGCAAACAGGCCAAAGCGAATGAATGTGTTGCCCACGTCGACCGTCAATATATATGCGCAGCCATTAAGCATCGTCGGCACTCCTTTCGTCTGCCCAGCAGTATATCGCCTACCCAAACCAGCTAAAAAGCCCCGTCCCAAATTGACTACCTTGCGGCTATACTGATGCGCGGTCGTACGTGAGCTCACGCGTCGGCCCTTGGTAACCCGACTTCCCGCGCCGTATCCGTAGCGGCGCTTGCGGGGGAAGCGGATATACGCAAAGGAGTTCTATATGAGCAATCCCTCGAACCGCACCTCGATGCGCGGTCAACTCACGCTGCGCGGCGTCGTCATCGGCGTCCTTGGCTGCGTGATTATCACGGCAAGCTCGGCCTATACCGCCCTCAAGATGGGTGCGCTCCCCTGGCCGATCATTTTCGCTGCCGTCATTTCGCTGTTCTTCCTGAAGCTCATGGGCAACGCCAGCCTCAACGAGGCCAACGTCACCCACACCATCATGTCCGCGGGCGCCATGGTCGCCGGCGGCTTGGCGTTTACCATCCCGGGCGCCTGGATGCTGGGCTATGCCGACCAGATCAGCTGGCTCGACATGTTCATCGTGGCGCTCGCCGGCACCATCTTGGGCCTTCTGGCAACAGCGCTCATCCACCGTCACTTTATCGTGGACGCCGCGCTGGAGTTCCCCACCGGCAACGCCGCAGCTCAGACCCTGCGCGCCACCGAGGCCGGCGGCAAGACCGGCAAGCAGCTCTTTGGCTCCATGGCCATTGCAGGCATCTACAGCGTGTTGCGCGACGCCCTGGGCGTGGTGCCCAGCATGCTGTGCACGCTCAATATCCCCGGCGTGACCTTTGCCATCTACAACTCGCCCATGTTGCTGTCCATCGGCTTTTTGGTGGGCTTTGCCCCCGTCGCCTTCTGGTTTGCCGGCGCGCTGCTGGGCAACTTTGGCATCATCGTTGGCGGCAACGCTGCCGGCCTGTTCGATATTGTGACCGCGCAGGGTATCGTCAAGTCCCTCGGTATGGGCCTTATGATGGGCTTTGGCGTCGCCGTTGTCCTTAAGGACATCCTGCCGCAGGTCGCCGGCATCGTCCGTGGCCTCGCCGCCGACAGCTCCACCGACACCGACGAGCAGTCGCTCATCTCGGGCTCGCTTAAGCTCGACGCCGGCATCATCGGCCTGGGCACCGCAGCAATCGCCGTGATCGTTGCCATCGCGCTCGACCTCGGTCCCGTCCCGGCCGTCATCGTCACGCTGTTCACCTTTGTCACCACCATCATGAGCGCTCAGAGCTGCGGCCAGACGGGTATCGACCCTATGGAGATCTTTGGTCTCATCGTCATGCTCATCGTGGCAGCCTTCGCGCAGCTCGCACAGGTCAAGCTGTTCTTTATCGCCGGCATCGTGGCCGTGGCGTGCGGCCTTGCGGGCGACGTCATGAACGACTTTAAGGCCGGAGCTGTACTGGGTACCAACCCGCGTGCACAGTGGGTCGGCCAGGCCATTGGCGGCATCGTGGGCGCCCTGGTCGCTGCCGCTGTCATGGTCGCGCTCGTCACCGCCTATGGTCCGGACGCCTTTGGTCCCGACAAGAGCTTTGTGGCCGCGCAGGCAAGCGTGGTCGCCACCATGGTCTCGGGCATCCCGAGCGTGCCGTGGTTCGCAGGCGGCTTTATCGCCGGCATCGTCATGTACTGGCTCGGCATTCCGGCAATGATGATCGGCCTGGGCGTGTACCTGCCGTTCTACATGTCGCTCACGGCATTCCTGGGCTCCTGCGTCAAGCTCGCCTACGACAAGTGGGCCGCACACCGCGACGCCGAGGCCGGTCTGTCGGACGAGGAGAAGGCCGCCAAGGATGCCGCCTTCCAGGAGCAGGGCCTGGTCGTTGCCAGTGGCCTGCTGGGCGGCGAGTCCGTCGTCGGGGTTATCCTGGCGTTCATCTCCGTGGGCCTGAGCCTGCTGGGCTAAACCCAACAACAACGTACCCGTGCAGAGCGCGGGGTCGGAGACCATCCGGCCCCGCGCTTTTCTGTATCTGCCGAAACCCTCGGCTTCAACCTCATTTGACGCGCCCCCTTTACCTACTCGTCTAAGTTTCACGTCAAGATGACCACCCCGCCTGCCGCGGTGTAGAGTAGAGGCAGCGGGCGCGATGCATAGCCCGCGGCGAAGCGAGGTGAACATGAAACTCGATAACCAGCAGCTCAAGCGACTGCGCGAGCGCCATCACCGGCGCCACGGCATCCGCCCTGCCTATAGCGAGGTCATGGAGAACGCCGGTCGCTTCCTGAGGCGCGCATTCAACATTCGCGAGGGTCGCGCCCCCTATCACGTGATTCGCAAGCGCTTTGTAAACGGGGCGCGCCTGACCGGCTCTCACCTGTGCATCCTCATTATCGCCATGCTCATCGCGAGCATCGGCCTCGATATCGATTCGGACATCGCCATTGTGGGCGCCATGCTCATCTGTCCGCTCATGGGCTCGGTCCTTGCCATGGCATACGGCATCGCCACGCTCGACCGTGAGATTACCGTCGAGGCAATTGCCGGCCTCGCGCTGCAGATGGTCCTTTGCCTGATCACTTCCACGCTGTATTTTAAGCTCTCGCCCCTTGGCACCACCACGGCCGCCATCATCGATAACTCGACACCCACCGTATGGGACCTTGCCGTCGCGCTCGCGGGCGGCTTTGCGGGCGGCCTGGGCAACTCGCGCGACCAGGAGCCTTCGACGCTCATTGCCGGCGTAGCCGTGGCGACTGCGCTCATGCCGCCCCTGTGCGCGGCGGGCTATGGCATCGCCATTGCAAGTGGGTCACTGTTTCTCTCAGCACTTTATGAGTTTGGCATCAACGTGGTCTTTATCGCACTGGCTGCCGAAGCCGTATTGCTTCTTTTACGTGTACCGCTCAAGCGCGACCTGAACGGCGACGGTATTGTGACTGCTAAAGAAAACGCTGAGGTCGACGAGCTATCGCGCAAGGTGCGCCGCCGCATCATTGTGGGCACGGTAATCTTTGCCATCCCCTGCATCGTTATGACCGCGGGGTCTATTGGCTCGGCGCAGGCCGGCGTGCAAGACGGCTACGGCGTCACCGAGACCACGCGCGAGCTTGCCGCGGTGTTACCAGGCTTCAAGGATTACACCGTCGCCGTCGAGACCTCGGCTACCGAGGGCGACGAGGAGGGCATCGTCGAGCGCGAGGTTGTCGCTCACGTGACGACAAGCGAGGCGCTCGGGGCGCACGATCGCCGCGTTGCCCGCAAGCTCATCGACCTCAATGTGCCCGAACTCGGTCGCGTGGAGTTTGACGTGAAGTGATGCGGGACGCGAGGTAGGCCCGGCACGAGCGCGCGCAGCCGCGGGGCACAGGCACAGCCGAGCGCAGCGCTACAGCTCGTACTTGTACACGCGGTAGATGTACTTCTCGGCTTTCATTTCGTACGTGGCGATGGGCAGTCCATAGCGATCGTACTCGGTGAAGGTCTTGGCCTGGCCCGATGCCACGAGCATACTATTTGAATCGCCGACGCGTTGCGCGCTGCTTACGTAACCTGAGAACGGCACTGCGATCTGGTCCACAAGCTCGTAGGTGCGCGCGGTCTCGTCCACCGTAAAGATGCGTCCAAACGAATGCGTTCCCTTACTGTAGTCGGTCACCACCGCGGCGCCCAGCTGACCCCAATCGAACTTGGGATAGCTCTCGGCCGCACCGAAGTTGTTATCGTACAACAGCACCTGATAGCGACCGGTCGCAGTCGTCTCGTCGTTTGGCAGATAGGTCACGCTATGCTGACCTGCGTTGAGCGAAAAATCGCCTTGGGCCTGCAGCAACTTGTCCTCAAAGCCCGAGCCGGCCCAAAACTCTGGCGAGCCCATAAGCCAATCGACCGTAGGCGTGCCGTAAATATCCGTGAGCTTGATGGCCGTTGAGGTCTCGCGCGAGCTGAGCAGAACGGTGCCGCCGCCGACCCACTGGATCATGTTGATGTGAATCCAATCCAGGTCGCCGTCCGAGGCAACCTTGGCGCTCGCCTTGAGATTGGGGAATATGTCGCCCAGGTCCACGACGAGAGAGATGGCACCTGTTGTTATATCGACCTTGATGATGAGGTCCTCGACATTAACGCGATCGTCCTTGTCTTTTTTGGCGGCCGCGCGGTCGACGTCCAAATCGGCCTCGGAGCCGGCATGGCTCGCCAGCACCAGTAGATTGCCGTCGTCATCGAAGGCGTAGTCGTGGTGTAACTCATAGTCGCCCGTGCTCCAGACATTTACCACCTGGCCGATGGCGTTAATCTGGGCCATCTTGGTCGTCGAAATGCTCATAATCATGCTGCCGTCGCCCGGAAACAGCAGGCGATGGCTGCGGTAGCCGATGATCGGCACCTCACCGCGAATCTGGCCCGCGTTGTCGTAGAGGTACATGAAGTCGAGCTTGGATGAGTCGTTGCCCAGAATAGTAAAGAGGCCATCGGCAAGCGGCGTGTTGGACTCCCCCGCCGTGACGGCGAGCCGCTCTTCTTCCTCGCCCTTGAGAGCCGGCGTCTCGATCGTGAACGTCGAAGTGCGGCTGGTGCCATCTTGCGCTGTGCAGGTGAGGGTCACCTTGTTTTTATGGTTGGGAATGAGTCCAATGAGCTTGAACTCGTGCTCTATGGCCGGCGCGTCGCCGCCGCGGGGCGTACGGGAAAACGCGGCGACTTTGGGGGCGTCGCCGGCCTTTTTGCGTTCGGCGACCTTGTAGGAGACGGTTACGGGATCCGCCGTTGCAAAGCGCATGTAGCAGCTCAGGGTATCGGTGCCAAAGGGATCTGCCTTGACGAACGGGGCGGTTTCGTCGAAGCTGCCTGCGGCGTAATCAGCATCGAGCTGGTCTTTGATGGCCGCCTGCTTCTCGACGTCGTAGGTCGCGAGAATCTGCTTGTGGAACTTCTTTTGCTCGTCGGTGAGCTCGTTGCTCGCAGTGGATGCGGCACCCGTGCCGGCCCCGCCGACTGAACAGCCCGTAAGCCCCGTCCCGGCAAGTGCCAGCGCGCCCGCCGCACCCGCAAGAGCCGCTCGACGCGAGAATAGCCTAATGTCCTTATCACTCAATTCCATATCGTTACCGTCTTTGAATACCACCGTCGTTTTCCTCATATACCATGGCGTTTGCCCAGGCCTGTCCAATTTTGACTCGCAGCTTAACAAACGCCCCTTAAGGCTGGCTTAGGCTTACGGCAGCCGGAGCTGTTAGCCGCAAGACGCACAGGGGACGCAGGAATGCGATGATCCGCTTTCCTCCGTCCCCGACGGATCCCCGACGGATCATTTTTTAGTACTTAAAGAAGCCCTCGCCCGAGCTTTCGCCCAGCTTGCCTTCGTTGAGCATCTGCTTGAGGACGGATGCCATGGCCTTAAAGTTGTAGGGCATCATCATCTTCTTGAGCAGAGGGCTCACCAGGCCCGGCACCTTCTGATACTGCATGACGATGTTGTAGGCCGTCTGGATACCCACCGTGTCGAATACGCGGAACGGGCCCTTGGGAGCGCCGGTGCCACGCGTCCACGCGAGGTCGATGCTCTTGGGATCGCTCACGCCCGAGACGTACAGGTCAAGGCCCGAAAGCAACCACGGCACCAACATGGAGTTGAGCAGATAGCCGTTCTTTTCCTTGTTGACGGGCAGGGCAAGCATACGGATATCGTTAGCAAAGTCGACGAGCTCATCGAAATAGCGCTTGTCGGTCTGGTCCTGAGCCATGACCTCGGTCATGTTGTTCTTCCAGATGGAATTGGCAAAGTGCAGCGACAGGTACTTCTCGGGGCGGCCGGTGTACTTGGCAAAGGTACTCGGCAGCAGCGTGGAGGAGTTGGTCACGACGACGGTCTTTTGCGGGAGAACCGGGGCAAGCTTCTTGTAGAAGTCGATTTTTGCCTGGGTGTCCTCGGCCATAGACTCGATGACCAGGTCGGCGTCGGCCACTGCCTTGGCAAGATCGAGCTCCAGCTTGAGCGTGGAGTAGGCACGCTCGACGGCAGCGAGTGCCGCCTCCTTGTCGAAGGGCTGGCCGCTATCGGCGATACCGGCGCACCACTCGCCCGTGCCGTCCGCCATGCCCTCGATAGCAGCGATGTACTCCTCACGCACATGATCGATCTTGGGCTGGGTGCGGCCGATGCTGCCCTCGCTGCGCAGCCAAATCGTTACATCGAAGCCGCAGTAGGCAGCCTGAAAGGCAATCTGGCTTCCCAGCACGCCGCCGCCGGCAACGCAAACGGTCTTGTAGCTCATAGGAACAGTCCTCTCTTACGTAATTCCATAGATGTGTATTTATTCAACCGTAAGAGGGCTGCACACTGGGGGTGGGTTCTATAAACGGACGGTAATTTGCGGCGAACGGCTACATCTGTTCATTATCTCAGGGTTCCGTGGGCGATTTTTTGTGCCACCGAGACGTCGTTTGCGGAAGTATGCGGCAAATTCCGGAACCCCCGAGCACGCCACCTTTATCGCACAAAGAAACCGCAGATAAACGCGTTGGCGCCATTTGGCGTGGTCGACCTGTCCTGATTTTGCCGCATACTTCTGGTTTTAGCCATCGTTGCGGTCGATCGACCGTCAAAACAATTCGATTAGCAAGACTTTCGATGATAATCATTTCTAGATTTCGGAATAATTTATAACTAATTCGCAATAATATATCGATATCTAGTATGATTACAACAACTTCCACGCTAGGAGACTGCTGATGGTGCGTATTATCCAGATTTCGTTGCATGATTTTAAGAATATTGCTCTTGGTACGATTGCATTTTCAAAGTCTAAGCCCGATACGTCTTTTATCCCCGGGGCAGATGTAATTGGTATTTACGGCCAAAATGGATCTGGCAAAACCTCTGTCATCGAGGCAATCGACCTGGTCAAAACTCTTATGATGGGTGCCGAATACGACAAGCAGCGAGTCCTTGACTATTTTCATCCCGATAGAGATAGCTTTTCGATCGACATCGAATTCAAGGTCGATGCCGAGGGTGGTGTATATCTGGCTTATTACATGGTTGCCTTTTCCCACAGGGCTACCGATGTCTGGATTTCACAAGAGAAGATTGCTGTGAAACAGTTTGATGGTGATAAGGCAAGGTGGGGCTCCAAGCGAACGCTGTTCGAGCTTGTGCAGGATACTCCCGAATCGGCCGCTTCTGTGCTGCCTAAAAATCGCTGGTCTCATCTTTTAAATGCCGATCAGCAACTCAAGATGTCCATGTTGGTTTCGCTGGGCGTTCTTCAGCGTGGAAATATGTCGCCAATGCTATCTGGTCAAACGACAAAGTATTTAGCCTCGATGCGCTTTTGTGACTTCGGTCTTTATAAAAGGGATGAGCCTCCCGCTCAGCTCGAGCTTAACGAGGCTGTGCTAAATCGGCAAACGGAATCCTTTAAGAGCGCTCACCAACAGGTTCTTACTCCTTTGTTCTGCTTGCTTGGCGAGCTCGACTATTATTTCCGCTATAGGGTTAACGTGTTTACAACGCTGGCAAATGCTACGTGCAGTCTAAATGTCCTGTCGATGGATATTATTGACGATCGTGCGTTTGGACAGAAGGGCCACCTTTCCGTTAATTTATTTAAGCCTGCCGTGATTAAGGATGAAGATTTCCACGCCGTTTCTTCTGCGATTAAACGGGTGAGTGGGCTTATCGGAACCCTGGTGCCCGGTCTTTCTGTCGAGGTTAAAGTAATCGGATCCCAGTTGCTCGACGATGGCGATTCTCTTGCTAAGCAGGTTGAGTTTCTTTCTTGTCGCAATGGGGTCGAGATACCTCTTCGCTGCGAGTCGGAAGGTGTGCGAAAACTCATTTCGTTCTCGCTTTGTCTTATGGAAGTCCATTCGTATCCGGATTCATTCCTTGCAATCGATGAGCTTGACTCGGGTGTGTTTGAATTTCTTCTTGGCCAGCTGCTTTCTGTTCTCGAATCGTTTGGAAAGGGTCAGCTAATTTTTACAGCTCACAACCTGCGCGTTCTTGAGCTGTTGCCGCCGTCTGAGATTCTGTTGACGACCTCGGATCCGAATAACAGATTTATTCGCTTTAAGGGTGTTAAACCGACCAATAATATGCGCGACCAGTATTTGCGCACTATTAGTCTCGGTGGCAGTGGATTGCGGCTCTATAACTCAACTGATAAATACTCGATCGATGCCGCGTTATGCTTGGATGGAGACGAGTGATGGGTGCTGCCAAATTCGTACTATTCGTTGTTGAAGGCGAAACGGATGAACTCGCTTTGGGCCGCGCGCTTACGAGTTTGTTTGCGACCGGGGATAAGCCTGGTCCTCGTTTCGGGATTATTCGGGGCGACATCACCTCGGCGCATGCTCTCGGTGCGGGAAATCCTGCTTCGACTATTAAAAGGCGGCTGGTTGCCGCCGTTAAGGAGTTTTTGGCCAAGGACAAGCTTCGCGCAGCGGATTTGGATGCCATTGTGTTGCTATCCGACACTGATGGGGCGTTTATCGATGATTCTGCTGTCGTCTATAGGGAAGAGAAGTCACATTGTTCCTATCTTGAGGACAGAATCGAAACGTCTGATGTTGACTCCTTGCGCTTGAGAAATCAAATTAAAGCCTCGTGTCTCAAGACGCTTTCGAGGACGAATGAGCTGACCTGCGATAAGAAGAAGATTCCTTTTAAGGTCGCGTATATGTCGCGCAATCTTGAGCATGCTTTGTCCGATTACCCTGGCTATGCGTCGCAACAGAAAAAATACGATTTGGCGCGTGCATTTTCTCGAAAGTACGGCACTAATGTCATGGCGTTTACAGAGCTTCTTGTGCTCCTTGCTCCTGATGGTTCATATCGGGATAGCTGGGATTATATTGCCCAGAACAACAATTCTCTTTTGAGGGGGTCTAATATGAAGCAGACTCTCGGGGTTTTACTAGCGGCTTCCGTCAGCAGCTGGAGACTATAGGTTCTATTCCTGCGAACTCGCTTCCTGATTTTGTTGGTGCCATAGCTGTTCTCCCGTCGCCCCCACATCCTCTAAAAAAGTTCTTAATACAGCCTTAAAACTGCATCTGGCTCGCGCTGACAGCGTACAATACGCATGCTTGACTATGACAAATGTGGAATTAAGGGAAGGGAACGCCATGGAAGTGCTAGTTGTTGGCAACACCGCATATGTTGACGATGACTTTTGCGCCAAGGCGTTCCCCGGGGACCACGTTAAGGTCGTCGCTGCCGCGGAATCGCGCCGCGATGAGTCGTCGCCCCATGCCTCGTGGAAAGAGCTTTTGCAACACCTGGATCAGGCCTACGAGTTCGAACGCGTGGTCTACCTGTCTAATTACCTTACCCCGCATACCGATACCGTGGGCGATATCGAGCTGCTCCGCTCGGTCTTTCGTGCGTGCGCGGGTCGCC
>OLVX01002795.1_pt1 | contig 12091 bp, 11 predicted proteins | sample 1673271 | NCBI WGS metagenome assembly OLVX01 (sample SAMEA3178939, study PRJEB25190) | human gut metagenome | biome: human gut; feature: human-associated habitat; material: faeces | place: Austria | collected 2013 | reverse complement strand
AGGTGTGACTATCGGTCACACCTCTTCTTTCTTTAACCACTCGATAAACTCGATTCGCAGCAGTTTTCCGGTTTCGCTGGCCTCTTTCTTCGGTCTGCCCTCTACTTGTCTACGACTCCTTCAGCCACCGCTGGAAATCCTCTGCAGTGATGCTACCTTCGTCGCATTTCTTTTTCTGCTCTCTGACCTGCTCGCTCCACGCATAAAACTCGCTGTCGCTGATGCGCCCGGCCTTGTCTATATCTAGTACCAACTCAAAGAACCGCTGGATCTGCTTTTGGTACAGCGGCAGCTCCTCCGGCAGTGACCGCAGCTCGTCCAATGCGCCTGATACCGCAGCCTCAGTGTTCCCGAAGCCTACGGAATGAAGATAGAACCACTTGGTATACAGCACGCGGAAGAAGCTGTGCATCTCCGCCAGCGCTCCCAGCCTGACCATGGCGTTGGTCATACGCTCGCCACGCTGTCCCTCAAGTACGGCGTGGATGTCAAGACGCTGTCCGGTGCGCTGGGACACTATGACGCGGGCTTTACCCTCAGCACCTACACCCACGCCACGGAGGGGATGAAGCGCTCCGCCGCCGACACCATCGGCAGCGTCATCAGCCAGACCATGTAGCCCACAAAAAACAGCCGGAGAGGGACGGATGATGCCATCCGCCCCTCTCCGGTGCTTTCCTGACCTCTCGGCTTTTGGGTCACGGTTTGGGTCAAGCGAAAAACGCCAAAATGCAGCGTCACTATTTGAGGATATAAACAGAAAAAGTTCCTGATTTCTTACGAAATCAGGAACTTTTTGGTGGAGACTGCTGGACTCGAACCAGTGACCTCCTGCGTGTGAAGCAGGCGCTCTAACCAGCTGAGCTAAGCCTCCAACTGTGGTGACCCGTACGGGATTCGAACCCATGTTACAGCCGTGAAAGGGCCGTGTCTTAACCACTTGACCAACGGGCCATATGAGACACGGGATGCTTTCGCATCCCGTGCATCTGGTAGCGGCACCTGGATTTGAACCGGGGACACTGCGGGTATGAACCGCATGCTCTAGCCAGCTGAGCTATGCCGCCAAATATTCCTGCTCGACAGGACAGAAGCTACTATACCAAATAAGGAGGCCTTTTGTCAATAGTTTGTCCAAAAATTTTTGCGATTTTCCAAAATCGGGGAGAGGGGCGCGCCCTCTCCCCCGTCTTTCATCGGCAAACGACGTTTTTTCCCTCCGACCAGACGGAGACGATATTGTGCCGGTGCATCATGTAGATCGCGCGCTCGAAGCGCTCGCGCACCGAGAGCGGATGCGCGGCCTCGGTAAAGTCGGAGTCGTCGACGACAATGGCGTGGATATAGTCGCCGGGGACAAATCCGCCGTGCCCGCCGAAATACTCGTGTCCTGCGCTGGAGCCGAGGTAGTAGCCCTCCTCGACGGTCAGAAATTCGTCCTTTCCGTCGGTCTGCATGTGGCGGAACTTCGACGCGCGGATGGACATGGTGATGACCTTGTTCATCGCCAGCAGCGCGCCGCCTGCGATATCCGACCCGAGCGTGACGAGGTTGCCCTCGCGCAGCAGCGTCCGCACGGGCGCGACGCCCGAGCAGATGTTGATATTCGACCCCGCGCAGTGCGCCGTGACGACGCCGTGCTCGCGCATGGCCTCGCGCTCGCGCTCGTCGGAGTGGACGCAGTGCGCCATGACGGTGTGATCCTTCCACAGCCCCGCGCGGTCGTAGCTCTCCCAATATTGCGCGCAGTCGGGGCAGAGCTCTTTGACCCACGCGATCTCACCCTTATTTTCAGACAGGTGCGATTGGACGTACAGCCCGCGCTCCGCGGCGAGCTTGCCGAGCCAGCTCATCAGCTCGTCGGTGCACGATGGGGTGAAGCGCGGCGTCAGGATGGGCTTGACGGTCTGGAAGCGCCCGCACGCGTCCAGCCAGCGCAGCGTTTCGCGCTTGGACTGCTCGGTCGTCTCCTGAAGCTCGGGGCTGCCGTTGCGGTCCATGTTGACCTTGCCGACATAGCCCGTGACGCCCGCCTTTTCGAGCTCTTCCATCAAAATGAGCGTCGCGTCCGTGTGGAGGGAGGAAAACATGCAAACGCGCGTCGTGCCGCTCGTGATGAGGTCGCTCGCGAGCTTTTTGTAAATGCGGCGGGCGTAGTCGCTGTCTTCAAAGCGCGCCTCGGTCTTGAACGTGTAGGTGTTGAGCCAGTCGATCAGCGGCAGATCCATGCCCATGCCGAGCATGGGGTACTGCGGCGCGTGCAGGTGCATGTCGACAAAAGACGGCATGATGAGGCTATCACCGTAGTCGATGACTTCCGCGTCGGCGTTCTGCGGCACGGCCTTTTCAACGCTTTGGATGCTGCCGTCGTCATGCAGGACGAGGCAGCCGTGCTCGACGATCTCGAGCTTGCCGAGCGCCGGTGCGGAAACGAGATTGCCCTTGAGGATCTTCATATCAGTCACTCCTGTTTTAGCTTTGTGCAAAAGAAAAAGCGCCCCGCCCGGGGACTTCTCCCCCGGCTGAGCACCCATAGCAGAGCCTTTCGGCGGCTCCGTAGAAACTTTCGCGCCATGTAAGCGAAACTATATGAGTTTTTCTCCGCTGCCATCACCATACCACGCGAAAGCGAAAATTGCAAGCGAAAAGCGGCGGGCGCGCTATGTCATATCGGCGCAAGTGCGCACATAGGATTGTCCCAAGAGGTGAATCACGATGCAAAAGAAACGGACAGGACGGATGCTGTGTTCGCTCGCGCTCTCGGCGGTGACGCTCTGGGGCGTGAGCGTCACGGCGCCGGCGAAGAACGCGCGCGATGCGCTCCGCTCGCTCAAGGACGAGACGCTGGGCGTGATGCTGCTGAGATATGAGCGCGGCGACGGCGGGGAGGACTTTCTCAGCCTGCGAACGTCGCTCGCGCTGCACGCGACGCCGCTTCTGCGCGAGGGCGAGGAGAACATCGCGCAGGCATGGTCGGCAGAGCTTGAGCAAAAGCCCGATGACAGCGCGGACGAAACGGGCGACGCGCAGGACAGCGAGGGCACGGTGCTCACGCAGGAGGAGACGCCGGACGAGATCGCCGTGACGGAAAACGGCTCGCCGGCCCGCACGCTCAAGGCGTCCGACCCCTCGGGCTATACGGTATTCGGCAATGTGTACATCAACAACGGCTCGGATGCCGCGCTCGACGCCTCGATGCTCTCGGGCGATTATGCAGCAAAGCTCGGTGCGGAGGGGCCGCAGGTGCTCATCATCCACACCCACGGCTCGGAGAGCTACACCATGCCGCCGGGGCAGGAATACGACGTGTCCGACACGTTTCGCACGCTGGACACGAACTGCAACATGATCCGCATCGGCGACGAAATGGCGCAGGTGCTGACCGACGCGGGCATCAGCGTCGTGCACGACCGCTCGCTCTACGACTATCCGAGCTATTCGGGCGCTTACAACCGCTCGCTCGCGTCGATCGAAAGCTACTTGCAAAAGTACCCCTCGATCTCGTTCGTGCTCGATGTGCACCGCGACGCGGTGCAGGACGCGAACGGCCAGCAGTTCAAGCTGCTGTGCGGCGAAGATAAAAACGCCGCACAGCTCGAATTCGTCATCGGGTCGAACGGCGGAGGCCTGAGTCACGATCTCTGGCGCGAGAACTTAAAGCTCGCCTGCGCCGTGCAGGAAACGCTGTACAAAGACTATCCGACCCTCATGCGCCCCGTCACCGTGCGCAACTCCCGCTACAACCAGCACATGACGACGGGCTCGCTCCTTGTTGAGGTCGGCACGGCGGGCAATTCGCTCGAAGAAGCCGTCAACGCCGCGCGGCTTTTTGCCGCGGGCTTTGCCAAAACGATACAAAACGGGACGTAACGGCGCTCCCGCCGCCAAAATAGACGGAAAGAGGCAAAAAAAGCACAAATTCTTGTCAAAGTTGCCGTGTTGCATTCTGCACAAAAATCCTGTTAAATGGAAGTTACCATTTCAATCGAAAAATTTCGTCAGAAATTATTTTTTCAGGAGGGGTAATTCCATGGAGCTTCTTCAGGAGCGCATCCGCCGCGAGGGCAGAGTCCTGCCCGGCAACATCGTCAAGGTCGACGGTTTCCTCAACCACCGCGTCGACACCCGTCTGCTCGAGGACATTGCGGACGAGTTCGCCAAGTATTTCGACACCAGCAAGATCACTGTCGTTCTGACGGCGGAGGCCAGCGGCATCGCGCTTGCGACCATCTGCGCGCAGAAGTACGGCGTCCCCATGCTCTTCGCCAAGAAGGCCAAGAGCGACAACATCGAAAGCGGCCTGTACCAGAGCGAGGTCTTCTCCTACACCTACAAGAAGAGAGTCACGCTGCTCGTCTCCCAGGAGTGGCTGAACGCGGACGACCACGTGCTCATCATCGACGACTTCATGGCCAACGGCTTCGCCGTGCAGGGCCTTGTCGATATCGTCAACGAGGCGGGCGCGAAGCTCGAAGGCATCGGCATTGCCGTGGAAAAGGGCTTCCAGGGCGGCGGTGACCGCTTCCGCGCGAGCGGTATCCCCTACAAGGCACTCGCCGTCATCGAAAAGGCGGACGAGAACGGATTTGTCTTCCGCGAGGAATAAGTTCTTCAAAAAAGAGAGGCTGGCCATTTGGCCAGCCTCTCTTTTTTGAGCAGGTTTGCACTGCGCTTCGTGCCTTGCCGCCCGTAGGGCGTCTGCGACACGCGCTCCATGAGAAGTGTTTTTTGGCACGCGCATGTCGCGCCAAAAAACGATTAAAATTTATTTCGCGTCTGCGGACGCGAAAGTCTGCGACGCTGGCGCCTGTTTTCTGCCCGCAAGGGCAGAAAATGCGGCGGGGACGCGATGGGAGATAGTGCGTGGATTTAGGGTGCGGGGGCCTGTTTGCCGCCGGAGACGGCAAATGCGGCACGGGAGGGATTTTGCCTGTTTGCCGCCGGAGGCGGCAAATGCGGCGGGAACAATTACAGTTAGTTGCCGTTCATTGCTTCTGTGGGGACAAAGTAGTTTTCTGAGGCGATGATCGTGCCGTCGTTCAGGGTGACCATCATACGGTCCATGCCTTTGTCGATGTCGATGCTTTTCACGTCGAGCTGTGAAAAGTTGCTCGCGTAGAAAAATGTGAGGATCGGATACTCGTTGTCCCCCCAGTTGATCTTGGCTTCGACGCCGTCTCTGCACGAGGGCTCGTAGCCGTCCATGGCAAAGGTCCCGACGAAGTTGGTGGAAGACCACGTCTTTTTGAGCGTGCCGGAAATGGTGATGGAGGAGGGCGCGTAAGTCGTACCGTTGTCCTCGTAGACCCTTACGGGGACTGTTTTGTCGATGGTTTTTCGTGTCCCGCGGATACCGAGCAGGACGATGGCGCAGAGGACGGCAACCAGAAGAATGAGGGCCGTTTTTCTCTTTTTGCGGTTTATCGTGTGCATCTCCTTGTCCTGTTAAGTTTTGATGTGAAATTGCCCCTCAGAAAAGCGTGCAAACCCACGCGAGGGCGGCGGAGAGGGGGATGTAGAGCAGAAAGTGCGTAAGATGTGCTTTTTTGTTGTACCCGAACAGCTGCGGGGCAGCGATGCCCTTGACCTCGGGGTAAAAATGAGGAAAGAAGTTCGAGTGGCACAGCAGCACCCAGTCGAAAAAGAGAATGTCGTAGACCTCCATGACATAGAGGATCACGAGATACCGCGCGAAAAACGCGCCGAAGGTGAAACCGTTCCGAACGCCGTCCTACGCGGCGAGGACTGCCGCACCGAGAAACAGCAGCATCGCCAAGATGCCGAGGCACCAGCCGAGGATATGCGCGCCACGGAAGCGCTCGGCTTTTCTCTCAGGAACGGCGGCGAAGACCTCACGCGGCGCGGAGGAGAAGAATTTCTTCTCCTGAATGAGCCCGACGCCGGCGTACAGTAGGAGAAAATACGCCGCCATGACGAGAAACGATGCAAGCAGGGTGATCTTCATTTCTGTTGATGCCTCTTTTGCTGTCGGTTTTTGCCGCTTTACAGCCGGTAGAGCGCGGGCCGCCGGTCGTGGAAAACGGGGACGCGGGCGCGGAGGGGCGCGATGGAGGAAAGGTCCAAGTCGGCGGTGACGATCTCCTCTTCCCCGCCGCCTTGGGCTAAGACCGCGCCCAGCGGGTCGATGATGCGCGAAAAACCGCCGTACAGCGTGCCGTCGCGCTCGCCGCAGGCGTTGCACGAGACGACAAAGAGCTGGTTTTCGATCGCGCGGGCGGCGGTGAGCGTCTCCCAGTGGTACTGCCGCGCCGCCGTCCACTGGGCGGGCAGGAACATGACCTGCGCTCCGCGCAGCGCCAGCGTGCGCCACAGCTCGGGAAAGCGCACCTCGTAGCAGATGAGAAGGCCGCAACGCACGCCGTCGAGCGTGAAGGTGACGAGGTGGTTGCCGGGGGTGTAGACCTCGTGCTCGCCCATCGGCGTGAAGGGATGGGTCTTGTCGTATTCGGCAATGCACGCGCCCGCGCGGTCAAAGACGCAGGCGGTGTTGTAGATCTTGCCATTGCGGAGATTCGACACGCTTCCCGCGACGATGTTGACGTTCAGCTCGCGCGCGAGCGGGGAAAAACGAGCGCGCACGGCTTTCGCGTTTTCATCGCACGCCGCGGCAAGGTCGCCTGCGGGCATGAAGCCTGTGTTCCACGTCTCGGGCAGGACGACAACGTCGGGGCCGTTTTCCCCGACAGCGCGGCGCACGAGCGCCTCCGCGCGGTCAAAGTTCGCTTTGCTCTCCAGCGAGCGCATATTCATCTGGATGACGCTGACTTTCATGGTGGTGTCCTCCAAAATCGTTTTGATACGGTCATTATACGAAAAGAAAGCATGCATTGCAATGCACAACAAAAAGAGGACGGCAAAGGCTCTCTGCTGGTAAGACAGTAAAATCAAAATTCTTGGAACAGGCATGATCTCGGTCATGCCTGTTCCGCTTTTAGCAGCTCATCCACGGGAATGTAGCCCACAAGGTCGTACTCGATATGTACCTTCTGCCTGCGCTTGCCGCTGGATTTGTCCGGGGCATCTACATAGACCGCCTTGACAAGCTCTCTGAGGGCATAGGGGGTCAGCTCCGTGAGGGTGCTGTTCCTCTTTACCCGCTGAACAAACTGCTCTATATTCTCTGTCTGTTGTTCCTGTTCATGGATTTGCTGTTGCAGATTCTTGACCTCGGCTTTGAGGTCTTTCTGTTCCTCGGTGTAGTTCTTGCTCATCATGGCGAAGCGTTCATCGTCCAGCCGACCGGCTACATTGTCCTCGTAAATGCGGATGAAAAGACGGTCAAGCTCTCCGATTCGCTTCTCAGCCTGTGTCAGCCGCTTTTGATACAACCGCAGCGATTCCTCGCTCTGTATACGGAGTTTTTGCTCCATTTCAGAACAGAAATAAGCCTCATAGCGAGTGACTACCGATATGACTTCCTGAATGTGCTTCCAAACGATCTGTTCCAGCACAACAGCACGGATATAATGTCCGCTGCACTTGTCCTTGTTGGCACGATGGGTGGCGCAGATGAAGAAGTCCTGCCGCTTTTCAAAATGGCTGGTGGTGGAGTAGTAGAGCTTCTGCTTGCAGTCGTTGCAGAACACCAAGCCGGAAAACATATTGCTCTTTCCCGTCGCTGTTCTGCGGTGCCGCTGCTGCCTGTGAAAGCGGCGAAAAAATACTGTCTGCTATTCTGCAATACCCGGATGTATTTCTTTCCATAGAAACAAGCAAAAGTCTGTACTCAAACAGAGACATTCCAGTTTGGGAGCCTGTCATTTGGGATAAGTTTCCGACATTACCGGAGAACATCATCCTCCATAAAATACTGGCAAGCAGCCAACAGAAACCGCTATATGAGGGCATTGAAACCACGTTGACCGATGATGTGTACCACACCATCGCCAATAATGATCTTATCCAAATTATGAGCAACGAAGCTGCGAAATGGAACGGCATCAAGCAAATGCTCTCCCACTTTGGTGTTTCTCCGAGTGCGGCGGTCTATTTTGGTGATGATAACGACGATATAGAGCCTATAAAGAACTGCGGACTTGGTGTGGCTGTATCTAATGCCATCCCTTCCGTTCTTGACGTAGCAGATCGAGTTATTGACAGCAATGATATGGACGGTGTAGCAAAATTTATAGAGGAAAATCTTCTGTAATTGAAAGGTTGGAAATTTCGATGATAAACATATTGCTTGAAGGATTCGACATAGATGCCCCTTGGCTCTATGACGAACTCAAAAATTACATAAAGCCTAATCTCTCGGTCGCTGTTGTAGCATTTTCATTTAGAGACAATCGTGTAAAATCGTTGTCAGATTGGAACGCCTTGTATACTAAAGGATGCGGCAAATATCACGACGGAATTGTTGGCGGTTTTACGGCGTATGGTATCCCCGAAGAAAATGTTAGTTTTATCAATTACTTTACTGATACAAAGGAAACTGCTGCGCAGAAAATCAAAAAGGCTGACATTATTTATTTCCTCGGTGGATTACCCGACCGAATGATGGATCGAATCAAAGAGTTCGATTTGTATGATATTTTGATGCAACATGATGGGATTCTGATGGGCTATAGTGCCGGTGCTGTCATTCAGTTAGCGGAGTACCATTTGTCTCCCGATGATGATTACCCCGAATTTAAGTATTATGAGGGGCTTCCTTATTTGAATGATTTTTATCTGGAAGTCCACTATGAGGGAACGGCGGTACAGGATGAGTCGATACAGCGTGTGCTTGCTGAACGTGGAAAAACCGTGTACGCAACTGCTGTGCGATCTGGCGCAATTCTCGTGGATAATGGAAACCTTAAACTGCTCGGTGATGTCAAGGTGTTTGGCAAATAGAGCTACGGAGAAAAGATATGAATTTTGTAACGAAAGAACCAATAAACAAAGGCTGGTCAAGTGATAAAAAATACTGTGTTACCGACGAAAACGGCACACGGTATCTTTTGCGTGTTTCCGATATTGCGCAGCACGATACAAAACAGTCTGAGTTTAACATGATGAAACAGGTCGCTTCTTTTGGAGTGCCTATGTGCCAACCTATCGAGTTTGGCACTTGTGAGGATGGCGTATATTCCATCCAAAGTTGGATTGACGGCGAAGATGCAGAGCAGGTCATGTCGGGCTATTCTGATACCGAGCAGTATGTATATGGCTTGGAAGCGGGACGTATTCTTCGCAAGATCCACTCCATTCCTGCTCCTGCGACACAGGAAGATTGGGAAATCCGTTTTAACCGTAAAATGGATTATAAGATCAAAAAGTATGGCGAGTGCCCCATCAAGTATGAGAACGGACAGGCATTTATCGACTGCATAAACGAAAACCGTCATTTGCTGAAAAACAGACCGCAGGTGTATCAGCATGGCGATTATCACATCGGCAACATGATGATCGACAGAGATGGTCAGCTCCACGTTATAGACTTTAACCGTAATGATTACGGTGATCCGTGGGAAGAATTTAACCGTATTGTGTGGTGCGCTCAGAAATCTCCTCTCTTTGCTTCCGGTATGGTGAACGGATACTTTGATGATAACGTACCTATGGAGTTTTGGAGATTGCTTGCTCTTTACATTTCAAGCAATACTCTCTCGTCTGTATATTGGGCAATTCCGTTCGGACAGGACGAAGTGAATACCATGCTGAACCAAGCCAAGGAAGTTCTGTCTTGGTATGATAATATGCGTAATCCTGTGCCGACATGGTATTTCAAAGGATATTATCTGCAGTACATCGACGGGATTCCTTTCAAGCTGAAAAGTGCTTTTGATTTCAGCTTTATGAAAGAGTATGGAACGGTGTTCAAGGTTTACGATGACCAGGATTCCGGAAACATCTGCTTTGGTACTGAAAAAGACGGTCAGCGTTATTTCGTTAAGTTCGCCGGTGCTCCTACCGAGCAGTTTGGCGGCGATCCGGCAGATGCTATCTCCAGATTGAAAGCTACTCTCCCTATTTACAGCGATCTGAAGCACGAGAATCTGATCGAACTTATTGAAGCCAAGGAAATTGGCGACGGGTTCGCTATGGTATTCAAATGGGCTGATGGCGATTGTATGGGCAGAATGTACCCTGCGGCACACCGTCGCTTTATGCAGCTTCCCATCAATGACAGGCTCGCCGTGTTCAGCGACATACTGAGCTTCTTGGAATGTGTTGCTTCACGCAAATATGTAGCCATAGATTTTTATGACGGCAGCATTATGTATGACTTTGCGAACGGAAAGACGACGATCTGCGATATTGACCTTTTCCACAAACAACCGTGCGTCAACGATATGGGACGTATGTGGGGCAGCTCCCGCTTCCAATCTCCGGAGGAATATCAGCTCGGAGCTGATATTGATGAAATTACGAACGTCTATACCCTTGGTGCTACCGCTTTTGCGCTCTTTGGTGAGTATAACCGCACACGAGAAAAATGGCAGCTCAGTGACAAGTTGTTTGAGATTGCCACGAGAGCTGTGAGTGATGATCGTACCAAGCGTCAGCAATCAATCAGACAGTTCACGGCAGAATGGGAGGCGGCACAATAATGAAAGCTATCGCATTTTGCGGACTTGCGTGTTGCGTTTGCTCCGAAAATAAAGGCTGTGTAGGTTGCCAAGACGGAGGCTGTGAAAGCCACGGCTGGTGCAAAAACTATAACTGTTGTAAAGAAAAAGGGCTGAACGGCTGTTGGGAATGTTCTGAATTTCCTTGCACCGGATGTATGCTTGATAAACCCCGTATTCGTGCTTTTGCAAAGTTTGCAAGAAGATACGGTGTAGAGGAACTTGAAAAATGCCTCCTTAGAAATAAGGAAAAAGGCATTGTTTATCACTATGAAGGTCAGCTCGTTGGCGACTACGACAAGTGCCAGACCGAAGAAGAAATCATTGAAATGATTAAGACCGGAAATAAGCTGTTCGGTCTGCCGTGTTACTGTGGTCATGATTGTTCAAAGTGTGTTACCTATATTGCAACGCAAACCAATAATGAAGATCTGCGCAGACAGGCTCAGAGCTTTTATAAAGAGAGTTTTGGACTTGACATTCCTCTTGAAAAATTCTACTGCAACGGTGGCAGATCAAAGAACGTGTTTGAGTTGTGCAAGGAGTGTCCCTTCAAAAAGTGTTGTATAGAGCGAGGTATAGATGCTTGTAGTAAATGCTCGGAATACCCCTGCAAAGAGATTTTGGACTATCAAGAAAAGTATGTAAATAAGTGCAATCAACTGGAGAATTAGCGATGACCATAGAAGAAATAAAAATTCGTCAGATGGCAAATCAACATTTGCTCAAACCGACAGATAAAATGACCGTCCTCCATGATCTTTGCGGTGTTCAAGCGCAATTCATGGTGAACGCTATGCACTCGCTGAAAATAAGATGCTCAGATTATAATGAAGATACTGTCAAAGACGGGCTTGTTAAAAACTGGACTGTCAGAGGAACAGTCCATGTGTTTGCGGAAGATGATCTACCCTCATTTATTCATTGCAATAATGGGCAGGATTATCTTCGTAACGATTGGCGTGGATATACGTTTTGGAATCAGCGTGATAAATGGGCACTTACACCGGAGAGACAGGCTTATTTTGCTAATGTGATCTTAGAGGCTCTTAAATGTTCCGAGCTGACAAGAGAAGAATTAAAGGTGTCTGCAGACAAAACGGTATGACCGAACCGGAAGAAAGCAGTATGTTCGACCAATGGGGGGCGGCGTTCGTGAAATGTGCGAACGTGGATTTATAAACTATGTTGTCCAGGAAAAGAAAGCTTTCTGCTTATCTCCTGCGTTTACTCCAAAAGGTAGTATCGTCCGTAAGATCGGCGTGATGGGTTATTTGCCCGAACTCGATAAATCAATAAATAAGTTTATTACTATGTCAAGAGACGAGTATGCAAACTTTGTAGAAGATACGATACAACTTGTAATTCAACAGTTTGTTGAGAAAAAATTGATGTGAGAATACATAATTATTGAACAATTTGTAACTTTTGCAGAAAGCCCCCTTGACAAATTCCGTCTTGATGCTGGATGGAGTTCGACGGGTCATCCTTGCCGCCTTTTTCTTTGGTGTCCT
>OLVX01002791.1_pt1 | contig 12115 bp, 10 predicted proteins | sample 1673271 | NCBI WGS metagenome assembly OLVX01 (sample SAMEA3178939, study PRJEB25190) | human gut metagenome | biome: human gut; feature: human-associated habitat; material: faeces | place: Austria | collected 2013 | reverse complement strand
TCACTGTTGACTTGACTAACCTTTGCGAAGTTGCGCACGATTCCAAGGTTTTGGCTTTGGACAGCCGAGTCTACTATCTGCCCAAGGGCACGACGGCCCATGTTCCTCATTTGCTGTGTTTCGTCTCTTGTAAGCACTATGAATTCCTCCGTCTAAAGATTCGGGCTTCGCACGACACCGGGCATCCGGCAACAAGCTTTATCGTCTGCGTCCTGATCTGGTAACGCCCGTTGATCTCGCCGCTTGGATACCTGAGCATAACAACGTCGTTGAGCGCAGTGGGCGCGTAGACGTGCGAGAAGTTCACGCGCTCGATTACGGACTGCGCGGTCATGAGAAGCGATTTGGCGCGCTCGTTGGCGTAATGCAGCTGCTCAACCCACGTCTCACCGGGCGGCAGCTCAGAATAGCTGTAGCTCCTCGTGATGACGCGCCCGCGAGAGACGGTGGAAAGGTCGCTCTTGGGGTCATCGTCTATCGCTTCGCCAACGATGGTCCGCTTATCGCCGTCGGAACCCATGGAGCCGTAGATAACAACGACGTGGTTAGCCGCGCTGGTGTAGTCACGCTCCTCCGACATTCGGCCCTCGAACTTGGCCTGCGGCCCCTCTGTGAAGTCCCACACGATAGGCTTCTCGGATGGGTCCTTGTACTTCTGCATGACGATACGACCCCACGGGTCGGTGAAGGCCGCGCGGAATCCGGCGAGGCTAAGAAGATCGTTCACCATATCCAGAAGAGTATCGCCAATCGTCTGCGTCTCGTCGCTCTTTGACTGCTGCGAGGTCACGCCTACGCCGTATGCTCGCGTCAGCGTGGTCGTGAAGTCCGATACGTCGGCGATGACCTCCAACCCGGCTTCCTCGCAAACCTGCTTGGCCAGGGCAACGGCATTCGTGCCCGAAGGAACCGTGCGGGGCTGCGCGAACTTCATATCGAGCAGCTCCTGCAGCCTGCCGTAAAGCTTGATTTTGGCCTTGCTGTGGCCGGGATAGATCTCGCGCGACGGGATGACCGGGAGGAACGTGCCGAGACAAACCTCCTCGGTCGTGCCGTCCATCCATTCAAAATCAGCATAGACGCGCAGGAAGTCCGGGCCGAACGAATAGCGCCCAACCATCTCGAACTCCGCAGACTCCTTGATGCGCGTATCGTCGTTTCTTGTAATGGACCCACCGCGAATAACCGTAATGCGCTCCGTCTCATGTCCGGTCGCGCGAGACACACGCATGAACCGGTACTCGGTAGATACGAACGGCTCATACCAATACTTACTCTCCATTTAGCGGCTCCCTCCACATGACCTCTTCTGGAGATACGGAAATGTCCCAAATGGAGTAGTTCTGCGCTGCGTAGCCAAACTGCCACTTGCCGTGAGCGTACATGCGGTGACCCCAGAAGTCGCGGTACCAGAAATTGCCAAGCTTGCGGTTACGGGCAAGCCGTCTGATGGCTTCATACTCTTCGCGGGTGTGGACCACATACGAAAGGCTGCGCGTTGAGTCGAACGTACCGTCCTGGTAGAACGTCGGCAAAGAAGGCGTGTCCTGCCCAGTGGCGAAATAGTACGTCTCCCCCGTGTTCTCAACATCCTCTTTGCTGTCGGCATTAAGACCAAGTTTCACGACGATCTGTGCAGCCGCGCCGAAGTTGAAGGCTTCCATGCCGTGAGAGTCGCACGAGACGGTAACCGAGTGCATGGCAGACGTTCCAAGCCTTGTGTTTACCGTCACCTCGTACTGGTAAGGCACGTTCAGCGGCGGCAGCGCATCCACGATTCTGTAGCCAAGCTTGAGCTTTGAGCCAAGCGTGGTCCTGTTGCCGTCCGGCTCGACGCGCACAACGTCGTAAGTGTCAATCTCAATCATTCCGCGCAGCTTAAGCACACCGTCAGAAACCGTCGCGTCTCCGCCAAGCTCGATCTCGGCCGCGCCGGCGGATACCGGGCCTGTGAGCGCAGCATCCGCGACGTTATACCCGGCCTCGTCATACTTCGCTTCGACAACGATGGTTGCGGCCAGATCGTCGTCGAACGTCACGGTAATGTCTGGCGGCACGGGCTGCGCCCAGTCCGTGTAGATGGCGGTGTCTGCGCTGCCTACAAGGCCGGAACCGCCACGCACGGTGATTCTGATCGCATAAAGACTCTTGTTGGAGAAGCCAACCTCGGTGTCAAGGCTGCAACTGCGAGCATCGGCCCCGAGCGATTTATTGTAAATGACGCTGTTGGCGGAATCGATTACCTCGATTGTCTGAGACGTGATGCCCGTCTCGTCGGTTACCTGCCACTCGGCATAGATAGGCAAGCGCTCCTGCGCGTTTGTTCCGTCGTATGGCAGCGATGGATAGGTGAAGTGAACGGCGGGCGCGTTGGCAACGACAACGACGCAAGGCGTCGACCAAGCGCCGTAATCAGCTGCCAGACCCTTAGTCTTGACCTTGAACTTGTACGTGCCGCGCACGGTAGGCGTGTAGTCAAAGCCGGTGGCAGCGCCCGTGACTGTAGTTAGGGTTGTAGTTCCGTCGGGAGCCTCGACGCTAACGACGGCGGATGACTGCTCCGTGCCGTCCGGGTGGTCTGGCGTCCAGACTACCTTGAGCGCGGCCCCGAATGTCACAGGGCTTGTCGGATTCGTCGTGACCGATGGGGCGTTTGGCGCACAGATCGTCGTGACCTCATCGGACTCGCACCAATCGCCGTAAAGGAGGCCAATTGGGTTGGAGCTTCCGCCCTTTGCGACATACGCGCGGATACGGTACTTAATGGAGCCAGCCGGAGCCGCGTCATCCTGCCACACGCCAACGGAGGTCTCTGCGACTTCGACGTCAACCCAATCGCCGCCGTCGCGCTTGACCTGCGCGTTGACGCCGTCGCGCCAAGCCCATAGGCCAGAGCCGCTGAGTTTGATCGTGCTAGTGCCGGATTTCTCGATTGCAAGTGACGTGAGCCTCGCCGGAGACGTGTAGATGGTTACGTCTGACGTGTAGCTTGAATATGCGTTGTCCCAGTTCGACGCACGTAGGCGGTACGAGTACTTGCCGCCAACGTCTGTTGTGTTGTCAGTGTAGTTAGTCGCGTTCCAGGGAAGGCGCGCTATCTGCTTCCACGCGCCGTTGCCGTCCTTGCGCTCGACGTGGACATAGGCCCACGTATAGTGGCCCTCAAACCCGGTGTAGTCACCAGTCCACGATAGCTTTTGGCTGTTGTCGCTCGCGCGATCGACAATAAAGTTCTTAGGCGGTCGCGGGGTGTGCTGTCTGTATCGAGGGACCTCTAGCGTGGCGAATGCGTCACGCTGCCCGCCGGACCAGCTGCCGGTAGCCCAGCACTTATACCAAACGGTGACGTTGTGCACATTGGAATCGCACTGGAAGGGACCGAACTCCTCGCGGTGGTAATCGGTGAAGTGCCCGTATTCCTTACCAGCCTCAATTGACTCAAACGTATGGTATTCGCGGCACCAGTTGAAACTGAATGTTCCGCCGCCCGCGTTTGCAGTCGTGCCGGGAATGCCGGAGTTACGCGCGTCATAGCCAACCTGGGACTGCATGCCCCAACCTGCGCCGGAGTCGTAGCACTCGGTATTGCCCGTGACAATGATCTTGTAGTGGTCATCGTCGGTATACTCGCACCAGGCAACGACATGCCCACGCATGTACTGGTTGCCGTAGTGGTTGCCCCAATCCGAGTAACCTTCTGCCATTAGTACCCCATTCCCGCGACAACTCCGACCTCACCGAACAGCTCGCCGATAAGCTCCTGCGCGTGAGCGGAAAGGTTGTTGACCTTCGCGCCGTTGATATAGACGTTGTTGTTCGTAACATGCACCGTCTGTCCCGAACCGGAGACGGACGGAATGCTTGCAAGCGACGGGACCGAGTTGAACGCGCTGAGCGCCGCAGTCGGGTCAGCCGCCGCCGCAAGACCAAGCGAGGATTTCCTGACCGTACGGGCAGAGAGATCCATACCGTGTGCGAAGTTCTCGCCCAGGTGCAAACCAGACGTGACGCCGCCCTTCTCGGAACCGGACCAAGGGCCATCGTCCGGCACGGAGAAGCCCATAACGGACTTGGCTGCGTTGACAAGTTCGAGGGCCTTGTTACGAACCGCGTTCCAAGCCGAGCCGATGCCGCTTGCGAACTGGTTACCGAGGTGGGAGCCGGAAGCGCTCGGATTCCAGCTCTCCGCGCCGCCCTTTGCCGCATTGGCAAGCGACCTGCCGGATGCGCCAGAGCTGCTAGCTGCTCCGCCCACTCCGGACGCGAACCTGTTACCCGCGCTCTGTCCGGTGTTGCCGAGCGTCCCGGGAGCGCCGGAAACGCCGGATGCCGCACTCGTCGCAATCGACCTCGCGTTGCTTGCCGCGCTACCAGCCATGGAGCCAAGCTTGCTTGCAAAGTTGGAGCCTGCCGTGAAGCCCGTATTGCCAAGCGTGCTTGCGGTGGTGGAGACGCCGGAGATTGCGTTGCTTGAAAGCGTGGATGATGCAATGGTTACCGCACCAGCGTTCGCTCTAAGCCCGGACGCAAGCCCGCCGGACGCGCTCACGCCTTGGTTCAGGAAGTCGGTAGCGAGGGTCGAAAGGTCGTTGATGACCGACGTCGCGAGGTTGGATACCGCGTCAAGCGGCCCCTGTTGGTTCTCGGTGATGCCGTTGGCCAATCCTTGGTCAACGTGCATACCGGTCTCAGCGGCCTTGACGGAAGGCGAATGGCAACCCGCGCCCTCGTTGAGCTTGTCGATTACGTCTTGGCCGAGATAGGCTGCGGCTTCCTCAGACAACGTGCCGTTGTTGATCGCCTCGGCAAGACCAGCGTCGATGTTTCCGCCGCAGAGCTGCGCGGCAGCGTCAACGTCTCCGCCAGTGAGCTTGAGGGCCACAAGGCTAAGCATCTGCGAGGTCGCTTCGGAAGGCACAAAGCCGTTTGCTGTGATCCCGTCCGCAACGGCATCAGGGATGTTGATGCCGTTCGACTTCATTTGAGCGACAACGCCGGACCAATCGCCTGTGGCTGCGGCCTTGAGCATTTCGGTTGCCGCTTCCGCGCTAACCTTGCCCGTGGAAAGGCCAGACGCAAGGGCATTGGCCGCGGCCGCGCCCTTGTCGCTCATCTGGATATTCATACCGTCGAGCGCGGCCACAAGGCTATCGGTTGTGCCGTCCCACGCAGCAACAAGACCCGATAGCTGCTCGTCATTGAGCGACTTGAACTGGCTTACCGAGATACCAGTACTGGCGAGGTCGCTAGCGAACTGGTTAATGTCCTTGTTGAGGGCATTTGCCGCACTTGAAACGGTGGAAGACGAAAGCGCGAGGTTGCTGACACTTTGAGACGCGCCATCAGCCGCCGCCGCAGACGCCCCCAAGGATGCGTTGACGTTACCGATGGAGGAATTGCAGGCGTCGAGCGTGGATTGCGCGTCGCTAACGCCACTCTTTGCCGCGTCAAGCCTGTCTATAGCCGCCTTCTGCTCATAGCCGTTAAGCTGCAAGCCGGTGGTTGCGTTCGCCATAATCTCGTCGTAGTTCTTCTGAGCATCGTTAAGCTCAGCCTGCGACTTCGTAAGGGCTTCAATGTCCTTCTGTTTCTGCTGATAAAGCGCGGTAAGGTTCTGCTGCTGAGCATCAATCTTGATCTGCTCAAGCTTCTTCTCGACGTATTTTCCGAGTGTCTCCGTGACGTCGGAAATCGCGCCGTTCTCGTCCGCAAGCTTGCCGTTGGCAATGTCGGTAACGCTGATCTGCGTGCCGCACTGGTCGTTTACGGTCTCGATCGCCGAGCGCAGCTTGCCTTGCGCTTCCGTCGTGAGGTCGGAGTGGTTGGCGTACTCCTTGATGGTGTTGTAGGCGTCCGTGAGCTGCGAGGACTGAGCCGCCGCGTTGGTGTTCGTGTCGCGCATGGACTGTGCAAGGTTCGCCTGGGACTCAAGGACCTTGTCAACGGCGTCCTTCGCGTTGCTTGAGGAACCGGACAGAACATCAAGGGCAGAGCTTTGGTTCTGAATCTCGTTGGTAGCGCCGTTGGCCGCTGCCACAAGCCCGTCAGTCGCTTCGGAGAATCGGCGGTTACGCTCCTCGGCTTCCTGAACCTTTGACGCGATGGCGGCAACGGCTGCGGTGAGAACGGTAATCGCGATAGCGGCAGCGTTCGCCTTCGTGAACTCGGCGAAGAAGGAGCCGATGTTCTTTGCGTAGCTCTTGGCAGTGCCGCCAAGGCTGGACATTCCATCGCCGAGGGTCTTAGCCGACTTCTGGCCTTTCTCCATGGCCTTGTTGAGCGCATCGGTCTGGCTTGCCGCGTAATCGGTGCCCGTCTTGACCTTGTCAAGGCTGTTACGCAGAACGGTGCAGCTCTTGCCTTCGGCTTCGAACCTATTGGTTGCCTTCTCGGCAGCGTCCGCCGCCTTCTCAGCTTCCGCAGTAGATCCGGAGTAGGTGGAAACCAGCTTTGCGTTGGCTTCGTAAGTCTTAAGGGCAGACTCACGCTGCTCGATATAGGTCTTGGCAAGCGCAACCGACTTATCGCGGGCCTTGCCAGTGGAAGCAGCCGCCTTTTCAACCGCTTCCTCATACTTCTCTTGACTGACTGCGGCAACCTTGGCCGCGTCGTTCATCTTCTCCCATGCGGAGACGTAATTGCTTGCGCCGCCCGCTGCCTTAGCGGCAGCGTTGCCCGCGATGCCAAGCTTGGTTGCCATGGAGCCGGTGGATGCGTAGACGCGCATGGAAGCGCCGTCGACGGTGTTGAGAGCGTCCCCGAAGATTGCGGCCTGAGTCTGGGTCTTGCCGAACGCGGTGATGACGTTGCCCACACCCTGCGTGATCTTGCCAGTGACGGTGAGGACGGGACCGGCGGCAGCGGCAACGCCCGCGAGGGCGAGGATGGTGCCCTGTGTGCCGGAATCCATGTCTGCGAACGCCTGGCAAGCGTCCGCTATGCCGTCGATGACGGGCGACATATCGTCCGCAACGTCAAGCAACGCCTCGGCGAGCGGCCCGCCAAGCTTGATAGCTGACTCGTCTACCTTGTTCTTAAGCGTCTGGAATCGGCTCTCAAGGGACTCGTTGCGCTTGTCGACCTCTTCGGTAAGCGCGGTGTTGTCCTGCCACGCCGTGTTGGCGCGTCCGATGGCCTCGTGCAGTACGTCGGTGTTGCCGGAGAGACGGCGCATAACGTCAGCCTGCCTGATGCTCGTGATGCCGAGCTGGGAAAGCGTAACGTCGGTGGCCTGCCCGTCGTTGCTGAGTCGGTTGATTCCGTCGATGAGGGCTTCGAGGGCTTCCATCGGCGAGGATTGCCACTTGGCGGCGAACTCATCCGCGCTCATGCCGGAGACTCGCGCGTACTCCTCAACCGCGCCAGAGCCGTTAGCGACCTCCTTAGTGATGTTCGAGACAATCTGCGTCATGGCAGAGCCGCCCGCCTCGGCCTTGATGCCGAGAGAGGACATAGCGCCCGCCATGCCGAGGATTTCGGCCTGCGAGAAGTTGGCGGTGGTGCTCATTCCCGCGAGTCGCAGCGACATATGCGAAATGTCGGACTCGGTTGTGGCGAGGTGGTTGCCGAGGTCAACGATGGTGGAGCCGTAGTTGCTGAGCTTGTCTTGGCCCATGGACGTGATGTTGGCGAACTGGGCCATCTCGGTGGCCGCAGTCTCCATGTCCATGTTCGTTGCGATGTCAAGGCCGTTGGCAACGTCGCTGAAGCTCTTGAGGTTGTCGGTCGTGATGCCGAGCTGTGCGCCGAGGGCTTCGGCGTTCACGATCTGGGCAGCGGTTACGGGAGACGTTGTGGATGCGTCCAGCGCAGCATCACCGAGCGCCTTGAGCTGGTCTCTTGTAAGGTCTGCCGTCTTGTTGAGGTTGGCGAGAGAGGTATCGAAATCGGTTGCTTGATTGACACAGTAGCCGCCGACAACCGACATTGGGACTGTGACGTTGTTGGTGAGCGAGCGCCCAACGCCCTCAATCTTCGCTCCCATGTCGTAGATCTTGTTACCAAGATTCTCGACGTGCTGGCCGGAGAGGGCCAAACCCTGAGTTGTGGACTTGTCCAGCGCGGCAACTCGCGCGGCCATGGTCTTAAGGTCGCTGTTGACCTTCTTAAGCTCAGCCCCGCCGTTCCACAGCGCTCCGACGTTGATTGTGATCGATGCCTTGCCCATTGATTAGCCCCTGTTCACAAGCTCACACGTCTCAACAACCGCTTCGTTGACCTGCTCGACGATGTGTTCCTCGTCCTGCAAAATCGCCTTGAGCAGTGCACGGGGAGGTTCAGAACCAATCGGCACGCCCGCGCGACGGCCCGCACGGGGGCCTGACAGGATCAAGGCCCCCTGATGCGCGAATTCCTTTACGCCGCCCGCTTCGTCGGTAGAGACGAACTTCACGCCGTTAGCGTGTGTTTTGAGAGATAGGGAAGATGCGTATTTGCCCGTTGGGTACGCGCCCACATGGGCGTACGACCGAGCCTTAGCAAGCGTCGGCTTCACAACCTCGCGGATTTTCCGCTTTAGGGCCTTCGCCATCTGGGCGTCAACCTCGGCGATTGACGCTATGGTCTCGTCCAGGTTCTGAACCTCGATCGTGTACACGCCTTATCCAACTCCTAGCTTGCGCTTGGCTTCTTCCCGCTCCTTTCGCAGGCGGTCGCGTGCGTCAACCGCCTTTTCACCGGGCTTCCTCCATGTCGGCCCCTCTTCGGGCCTTGCCTTCTCGGCTGCAAGCTCCATGTCGTAATGGAGTTGCAGCCACAGCTCCGGACATTCGTCGGCCAAGCGGGCAAGCTCTAGGACCGAGTCACCGGAGAATTTCGCTAACCCTCGGAGGACTCGGGCAGCGTATCCGTAGGGTTTTCGTCAATCTCCTGCTCAGCGTCCTTGGACTCAGCGGGAGTCTCGGGGGCTTCAAGCTCAAAATCAAAGATGGTGTTGAAGATGAAAAGGTCCTCTGCGGTAACGCTGTTCGGCTTGAGGTCCGGAACGCCCTTGATTCGGGCAAGCTTTGCCGCGAGATAGGCCACGTACAGGCCGAGAGTTTCCGCGTCGTTGAGAACATCGGTGTTTTTAGCCTTGGTGAGCCGCACACGAGCGAGGTTGTAAATGCCCTGAGACATTGGGTAGCTGCCTACGACCTCGTCAGAACCGCACCTTGTGAACGTGATCTTGCCGTTGTTCATTCCAAATCCTTTCGTTGGGTAACGACTGGCTGGAATGGTCGGGTGGGTGTCCCCGGCTACGGATGCGGCACAAAAAAGCCCCTCCCCGCCGAAGCGGAGAGGGACAAGGTAGGTTCGAGCTAGGTTCGAGCTGGGTCACAGTAGGTCACAGTAGGTTCGAGCTAGCCGAAGATTGCCATGGGGACTCCGACGAGAATCATTAGTACGAGCACGACGAGCAGAACGACGTTGATCAAATCGTCCGGGTGCTCGTCGGCGGGAGACGGGTAAGGCATCGGCGCTCCCCTACTCCGCGAGAAGCTTGCGCCACGTATTGGGGCCGACAACGCCGTCGTTCGCAAGGCCGTGCTTGCTCTGGAAAAGGCCAACGCAATACTTGGTGTCGTTGCCGAAAATGCCGTCGACGGCGAGGCTGCAGCCGTAACGGCCGTTGAGGACGGCCTGCAGCGTCTTAACCTGATTGCCCCTAGAGCCAGAGTAGATGGTCTGCATGGTAGACAAGTCGAAACCTCCGTTGCTTGTAGTGTTGGTTGCAGTGGCCGTGGCGTTGCCGGAAGACACGACCTGAACGCCGCCCATCCAGCCGCACTTGACCGTATGGGTCTGGCCGTAGAGAGAAACCCACTTGGTAAGGGGCATCTCCTGGACGCCGCTTGTGACCGAGTGGCGAACGGTGCCGTTTCCGATGTAGATGCCGACGTGGCCGTAGACCTTGCCCGCGCTGGTGCCGGGCCATGACGGGACGGCCACGATCATTCCCGGCTGTACGTCGGCGATGGGCCGGTTGCACCAGTTGCGGTACTGGTCGCAGGCGTTTCCGCCGAACCACCCTGCCCCGGCGTTGCTGAAAACCTGAGTTGTCCACGTGGCGCACAGGGAAGGGCCCGGCCATGGGGTCGTGCGCCACGCGCTCTTGAGTCTGTCTAAGGTGATGCTCACTAGTTACCTCCAACTGTTATGTACTGAACGGTGCCGTCTGTGTACTCGAGCCACGTAGAGCCGCCCGGATAGTCCTCCACGACCGTCTTGTATGCCATGCGGTCGCTCACCGTCTCCTTCGGCTCGCGCGGAATCGGCCCGCCGCTCGCGCCCACGCTCGTAGCCCACGCGGATAAGGCCGCTATCACAAGCACCTCAGCCGCTATAACAAGCGACAGGGCAACGCATAGGCGCACAAGGGCTTCCTTACGCAGCGGGAACATCGGAGCCGGTCCCGGCGATGATCGCGGCGGCGTCCTTGCCGGACGCGGTGAGGGTCTTGGTGGTCTTCTCGGTACTGATGCGGGCCACGTCGACGGCGGCTTCGCAGGCCGCGTAGATGGCGGCGGAGAGGACGGCGCACACGGTGCCGATGGTGGTCACCGCGTCGTTGCCCGTGGTGATGCCCGCGATGCTCGCGCCGATGGAGCCGAGGAAGGCCGCGATCATGAGCCAGAACTTGCGGCTCGTGAGCTTAGAGAGAACGTCGTTACTCATTGGTGGAACCTCCGTTGCTTGTATCCCATTCCTGCTGCGCCAAGGTGTCGAACGCCCCCTGCTGCGAGACGCCCATAGACTGCATGAAGCCGTTGCTCTTCTGCGGCATCGGCCCGCCCTTCTCCTTCGCCATCTTGAGCGCGGCCATGCTCGCCGTCTCGACGCAGAACACGGCGAAGAAGCCCATGGTCACCTCAGTAGGCGGGAACACGAAAAGGGTTGAGTAGAGCCACACCACAAAGGCGAGGTAGCCGACGGTGGACACGTACATGACGGCGAGGATGACGGCTGATCCTACGCCGCTGTGTCGCTTGTAATGAGCGGCCATCAGTCAATCACCTGCATTTCCATCGAGTCTTGGAAAAGGCGGGTACCGGTGCCGTTTCCGCCCAGGCCGTGATAGGCCGAGTAGACGCTCTCAAGGTGCCTGCGCTGGTCTACCGTCAACCCGCCTTTAGACATGGCCACAGAGTGAATCCGCTCAAGCTCGCACCAGAGCAAGGCCCTGATGCCCGCCTTCATGGACTCAAGCTCGGTCTTCTCCTCGGTGGCGCGTTGCTGCGCCTTGTGCCCCTGGGACTTGATGGAAGCCACGACGGAGGAGACAAACGCGCCCACAATGCCGGAGACGAACGCGGCGAGGGCGAGACTGAAAACAACCTCCACTACTGCGCCCCGTTCTGCATAAGCTCGTTGTCGTGCATGGCGTCCTCCAAAACTGTCGTGATCTTTGTTGGTCACATGCTCGGACTCCGGTCCCCCACCGGGAAAAATCCCAGACAAAAGCGTCCTTACGGCTAAGGGTCGCGTCTGGGATTTCCAACGGTGAAAGGGGCTTTATGCTGTTCGAGATAGCGGTGTCTGAGTACATGGCGGATAAGTCGAGAAGGCTCAGGGCTAGCACGGTAGAGGGCTACAAGAGTGCGGTCAATCTCCACCTGATACCCAGGTGGTCCGGCGTTCAACTTGAGTCGATAACGCCCGAGGAATTGCAGACGTGGGTCGACGGTTTTACGCTCCCGGGTGCCGCCGAGAAGGCCTACAAGACCTTGCGGCAGGTCATCCGCTGGGCAATTCGCCGCCTGGGTGTGAGGATGTACGACCCCACTTCTGCGGGCGTGGAGCTTCCGCGCAAGGCTGCACATAGCCCAAAGGTGCTGGATGCCGGGGGCACGGCAAGCTACCTTCGGGCCTTGTACGGCAGCGAGTGTGAAGCGGTGGCGATATGCTCGGTAACGCTAGGCCTTCGGCGCGGTGAAGCTTGCGGGCTGCGCTGGTCAGATATTGACTTGAGGACTGGCGAGGTGAGAATACGCAGGTCGAGGCAGGTTGTTGGCGGTCAAGAAGTTGTAGTGCCGCCGAAAACCGAACGCTCGGCCCGCTCATGCTGGTTGCCCAGGTTCGCGGTCAGGAGGCTCCGCGCGATTCGCAAAGGCCGGACAGGTCTTCTCTGCGACCT
>OLVX01002790.1_pt1 | contig 12116 bp, 16 predicted proteins | sample 1673271 | NCBI WGS metagenome assembly OLVX01 (sample SAMEA3178939, study PRJEB25190) | human gut metagenome | biome: human gut; feature: human-associated habitat; material: faeces | place: Austria | collected 2013 | reverse complement strand
TTACAAGAGATATGTGGATGGGAGCTGCCTGAAACAGTTCCAGTTCGCTCTGACAAGTAAGGAGGCCTACGATGGGGATGCCAGAACCGGTATTGCCAACAGTGGTTTTTATCAGAACTTTGAAGAGTGGACAGAACAGAATAATCTGAATGATATTGTTCCAGAGCTGGAAGGGCACGATGCTATTCGAGTGGAAGTGCTGCAGTCCGGCTATTTGTTTAGTACAGAGGTCGATCTGGGACGGTATCAGATGATATGCAGATTGATTTATAAGTAAGGAGTGTGAAAAAATGGCAAGTGAAAAAATGTTAGTTGGCAGACATAAGAGAGTGGCTTTTATGGACGCTGACGGATCAGGAAAGACATTTACCAGAATGACGGGATTTACATCGCTGTCGGATGGAAAGAATTCGACAGAGTACAGCCGGCAGTATGTGGATGAAGCATCTGAAAGATCGGACGTAGTTGGTTACGCACCGGCTATCGATTACGAATTTGACCGGTATACCAATGATCCGGTACATGAAAAGATTGCAGCAATTACCGATGATGAGATTCTCGGAACAGAAGCACAGGTTGATATTGTGGTGGTAGATTTGTTTGAGCAGAAGACATCGGAAACAACTTGTACCGCACGAAAGAGAACATGGAGTGTAATTCCAGATACAGAAGGGGACGGTACGGATGCCCTGATCTACAAAGGCAGCTTTAAAGCGGCCGGAGAAATCACAAAGGGTACTGCAACCACCACAGACGGATGGAGGACCTGTACATTCACTGCTGGCGGAGAATAAAGAAGAAATGGGAGAGTGAGCCTATGAGCCTTTGGAAATTTGGAGATTTTGAAGCAGAAGTGGATTTCACGGATGCGGATTTTTTAGATGCGATCGATGAAGCGAAAACAGCAATGCATGAAGCGGAGCAGAATGTTCCGGTAGTTGGAAAGAATAGTGATATCATCCGCGCACAGTGTAGCTGTTTTTATGTGTTCTTCGATACCCTTTTTGGCGAGGGAGCTGGGGAGCGTATCCTTTGCGGAAAGAACAGCATCAAGTTGTGCACTGAAGCGGCAGAATCACTGTTAGACTTTGAAACAGCGGAAACAAAGAAATTGGACGATAAATATGATAAGTATGTACCACATCAAAATACAACGCAGCAGTTCCCGCATCCGCAGCCACAGCCAAATGGAAACCGTCAGCAGAGAAGAAACTACCAGAAACAGTATGGTAAAGGAAAATATTCCAATACCGGAAGGTAGCAGAGCATGAATATTTTATATGAGCAGTTCCCGGAAGAAGTCAAGGTGAACGGGGAGTACTACCCGATCGTGACAGATTTCCGTGAATGGATCCGTTTTACGGAGCTGGTTGAAGACGACTCGGTTCCGTGGCAGATCAAATGTGGACTTCTGTTGCAGTGGTATCTGGATCAGGTTCCGGAAGATATTGAAGCTGCGATTTATGCACTCGGAGATTTCCTGATGTGCAAAAGGATGTACCAGGATGATCTGGAAGATGAAGAGGAAGAGCAGCAGAAAAATGGGAAGCCGGTATTTTCTTTTTCGGAAGATGCCGGCTGCATTTATGCAGCGTTCCGGGAGGCATATGGAATCGACCTGCAGCAGATCGATTATATGCACTGGTGGGAGTTCCGGAGCTTGTTTGACTGGTTGCCGGATGGTACAGAGATTAAACAACGGATTATGTATCGTTCGATTGATCCTGGAACAATCCCGGACAAGGACGAACGTAAACGGATCAAGAAGATCCAGAGAGCTGTTGCGCTGAAAAAGAAACAGCGAAAGCTTGATGATTATGAGATTGGAGATATGTTCTCATGATGGAAATTAAAATACCGACACGGCGTGAGTGGTATCCGTGTCCGTACTGCGGTCAGCATCTGCTTGTTTACGCAGATACTGCAGTGTGCAGCGGACTGTATGTAAAATGCCGCAAATGCCGACGGGAGGTGGAGATAAAAATTAAGAATTAAGCACTTGTGAGCCCCTGAGCCGTGCTATCAGAAAGGATGATAGTATGGCAGATGGATATTTGAATTTTGATACCAAAATCAATGAGAGTGGGTTCAATGAAGGCATAAATAAGCTTGGAAGTCTTGGAAAAAGTGGCTTATCTGTAGTCAGCAAGGCAATGACCGGAGCTGTTGCAGCTGTAGGAGCTGGAGCGGCGGCGATTGTAAAGTCTTCTCTTGGTGTAGTCGCCAATATGGAGCAGCAGATCGGTGGTGTAGAGACATTATTTAAAGATAGTGCCAAGACAGTGATCAGGAACGCAAACAATGCGTTCAAAACAGCACAGCTTTCTGCTAATGATTACATGTCAACGGTTACAAGCTTTTCAGCATCATTACTACAGGGCTTAGGCGGAGATACTGCAAAGGCTGCAGAAATTGCAGATATGGCGATTATCGACATGGCAGATAATGCCAATAAGATGGGTACAAATATGCAGGATATCCAGAATGCCTATCAGGGCTTTGCAAAGCAGAATTACACAATGCTGGATAACCTTAAATTAGGTTACGGCGGTACACAGTCGGAAATGATCCGATTGATCAATGATTCCGGTATCTTAAATGAAAAAATAGAAGATCTGGATAATGTAACGTTTGACCAGATGATTCAGGCAATTCACAAAGTCCAGCAAAATCTCGGAATCACAGGAACTTCCGCAAAAGAAGCCTCTACAATGATTGAAGGTTCTGTTAATTCTGCTAAAGCCGCCTGGGAAAATTTTGAAGCCGGTGTAATCAGTGCGAACGACCTGGTTGACACATTCTGGACAGCGGCAAAGAATATCTTAAATAATCTTGGCCAAATGATTCCGCGTCTGGGAAAGACCGGAATGGATGTGGTGGAATCTTTATCCGGAAAAATTGGAGATGCAGTTCCGCAACTAAAGGGATTTACGGATAGTGTTGGAAAGTTAGCCGATAAGCTGCAGAATATGAGCACGGATGAGCTCATGAATCTTGGCAAGACTGCAGCAGTTCTTGCGGGAGCTGGACCAGTGATCTCGTTATTCGGATCACAGATCGGCAATGTACAGACAGCCGTTGAAGGATTCAGCGGAATTACAACGGGTGTTTTGTCTGAGCTTGGAAAGCTTCCGAAGGGATTCAAAAGTGCAACAAAATCGGCTGTAAATTTCCGGAAAGATTTTACGGGTAGCCTGAAAGGGCTCGGCAGTGCAGTTACGGGACCATTTCAGGTACTGACTCCGAAATTGTCAGCTACTGTCGGAAAAATCGGCAAGGTAGTTTCCAATGTTCCGGGAAAAATCGGTGGGGCAGTTGGAAAGATTGGATCTGTGATAGCATCAAAGATTCCCAGGATTACAAGCGCGTTTTCACTACTTGGAGATACTGCCGGTTATCTGGGAGCATGGGGCGGACAGATTGGTTCTGCTTTGCAGGGAGTTCTTGGAACAGTAGCCGGCTTTATTCCGTCATTTGTAGGGTTGATGAATTTCGGTGCAGTTGCAGCCGTTGTGGTAGCCGGTCTTGGACTGGTTTACAGTCAGTTCGGTACACAGATTGACCAGATCCTGCTTCTGGCGCAGACCAAAGGACCGGAGATCATATCTAACTTTGGAGCAGGAATCACAGCAGCACTTCCGGGACTGATTTCATCAGGTGCAACCCTGATCTTGGGATTGATGAATGCGATTACGGCAAATCTACCATCGCTCATTTCCGTAGGCGCAAGCATCATAGCAACTCTGGTAAGCAGCCTGGGCGCACAACTTCCGCAGTTAATTCCGGTAGCGGTACAGATGATCCTGACTCTGGTTGAGTCGCTGATCAGTAATATTCCGCAGTTAATAACTTCCGGATTACAGTTAATGGAAGGCTTGGCACAGGGAATTGCAAACGCGATTCCGCAGGTAGCAGCGAAAGCACCGGTCATCATCGGCAAGCTGGCATCTACGATTATCACGAATTTGCCGAAGATTATACAGACTGGTGTGAAGATTATCACGCAGCTCGCAGTCGGACTGGTTCAGGGAATCCCGGCGTTACTTGGTAAGATTCCATCCATGATCAGCCAGATCAAAAATGCATTTACCAGTGTAAACTGGGGCAGTGTTGGTATGAATATCATTTCCGGAATTGCAAGTGGTATATCCAGTGCGGTAGGAAGCCTGATCAGCGCGGCAACATCTGCGGCAAGTAGCGCATTAGATGCAATCAAGTCAAAACTTGGTATTCATTCTCCATCGAGAGTATTCCGAGACCAGGTTGGTAAGATGATGGCTCTTGGTATGGGAATCGGATTTGAGAAGAATATTCCGGTCGGATCCATGAATGCCGGAGTACAAAAAGCAGTCCAGAGTCTGCAAAGAAGTGTGCAGCTTACAACATCCGTTAATCCGGATAAAACGGTAGGCGGAATAAAGAATAATCCGATCTTTAAGGATCAAGGATTTGATTACGACAGATTTGAACGTATCCAGAGGAAGATTGCAAAAGAAAATGGCAATAAGCCGGTATTCCTGGATACGAAACGGATAGACAGACCATTACCGAAAGGAGCAGTGCCACAGGTATGATTGTGTATTATGAAAATATGAACGGCGAAAAGCTGAATCTTTTGAAAGCTCCTTTTCGTACAACGAAGACTGACTGGTTCGATGCGGACTGGTCAGAGTCTTCGGACGGATATGAAAAAACAGTGACGATTGATGTGTTTGGAAAGCGGGAAGAATTTCAGGCGAATATGGAGCAGCTATACCGGATCATTGCGGTTGATGCAGAAAATGATACCTACGGGAAGCTGTACGTGAATGGTGCGTATTTAAGATGCAAGGTATTGAAGTCAGCAAAAGAAGGATGGAAGGGATATGTGTATTCGGAAGTGGAGATCACCTTCCAGACTCCGGAACTTGTATGGGTAGTAGAAGCGACAAGACAGTTTTTTCCACAATTGGAAGAAACGGCAGCATCCGGAATCGACTTTCAGTATGACTATCCGTTTGATTTTGCCGGAGAAAAAAGAGGAATCGCAGCATGGGATGTTGATCACATCATTCCAAGCGAGTACCGGATGATCATTTACGGACCATGTGTAAATCCGAAGATTCTGATCAACGATTATCCTTATGAGTTTTTCGTAACGCTTGAAAGCAGGGAATATCTGATCATAGATAGCCAGAGAAGAACGATCCGAAGGTATTTGACGAATGGAACGGTACAAAATTTATTTAATCAGAGAGCGCAGAAACAAACTGTTTTCAAGAGAATACCATCCGGGCTTTTAAATATTAACTGGTCCGGGGATTATGGATTTGACCTGACTTTATTTTTGAACAGGAGGGAGCCGCCGTGGTAAAGGACATAATTCTTGCAGATAGTGATGGAAGAGAACTTGGAGCGATTTTGGACTCAAATATCACAGTGGATACGAATGGCGAGTACGAATTTTCTGTACAGATTGCAAGGTCGAACTGGTACCCTGAGCTGACCTTTTCAAGCTATGTGTATATTACGGAGACAGAATATGGAGGCATTATCGGAGAGGTGCTGACAGATACAACGCTGGATTATGTGGAGCTGAAGGGAATCACATGGCGGGGAAGACTGCAGTATAAGGTGATCGAGTCGCCTGCCGGATCGGATTATAAAACAGTATCCGGAGAACTGAATCAGGTAATGAAAACACTGATCGAGCCGGAGTTTGATGGATTATTCAGAGTTTCATCAAAAGATACGGGTATATCTGTAAAGAATTTTCAATTTGACCGGTACTGCACATTACTGGAAGGTCTTACCAAAATGCTGAAAAGTGTTGGATACCGCCTGCAGATCCGGTTGATCAAAGAACAGGATGAACCATGTTATATTCTGGTTGAAGCAGTTCCGATTACTGATTATTCTGCACAGATTGAATTGTCACAGGACAGTCGAATGAATTTCACGATGGATGATAAACAAAATGGCGTAAATCATCTGGTCGTAACCGGAAAAGGGGAAATGCAGGAGAGGAACATATTCCATCTGTATGTGCAGAAAGATGGAAGCATTGGAAAGACGCAGTATTACAAAGGACTGAATGAGATCTCAGCAGTATACGAAAATACGAGCACAGAAACAGCAGAGCTGGAGAAAACGTCCGCGGAACAATTGCAGAAGCTGATGAATAAAAAGACATTTCAGATGGATGTTGCAAAGCTTGGAATCGAGGTTGGGATTGGAGATATTGTCGGTGGCAGGGATTACCTGACTGGGCTGTATATGTCAAAACCAATCGAAAATATCATTTATGAGATTACGAATGATGTGGAATCAATTACTTATAAATTGGAAGGAGAAGATGAAGAATGAAAATTGTATCTGGAAGAACCGGATTACCACATGTGACTTCGCAGCAGTTCCGGCAGATGCTGGAGGGGATTATCGGGCAGGGGAGTTATATTATAACAAGCGGAGAGAATCTGAAGCCGGAACTTAGCAGTAATAATCTAATGAAAATCCGAAGTGGGATGATGGCGCATCACGGCTGTATATCTTGCGTGGATATTGGTACTTATGATGAGGTTACACTGACAAATGGTAGTCAGGGAATGAAAAGGATTGATCTTATTGTAAATCGGTATACCAGAAATGCAGAGACAGAGGTTGAAAACTGTAGTTGGAAGGTAATCCAGGGAAAACCGGTTGCAAGTAATCCGGCAGTGCCGGCATACACTTCGGGAAATTTGCAAAACGGAGATACTGTCGATGAATGCCCTGTTTTTGAAGTACATTTTGATGGTATCAATGTTACAGAAGTAAAGAGTTTGTTGAGTGTGACGGATGGACTTTCTGGATTAAGTAGAAAATTGACAAATACGAATACGAATCTTGCAAAAGCCAACACTGTTTTAGAGAATAGGAAACCAATATTCATTGATTCAACGTCAACAGGAAGTGTTACATTTGACACAACCAATTTTTTAAAATCCGGCATTACGTATGCATTTGTTGTTGCAGTAAACTCGAACTTGAATAGTGGGACTTACGCGCAAGAAATCACTTGCAAGTTGAATGATGTTATAATTGGAAAAAACGGGAATTACTACACACTGACATCCATTTTTTCCGGAAAATGTTCCAAGGGTGATAGAATTCATATCACATCATACAAAAATGGTGGAAACTGGAGTGGTTGGGGTACTAGATGTATTTTTATTCCACTTTCTTAACACTACACACATATATAACAAAACTGGAAATAAAAGGTAGAATTTGCAGAGACTTGCTTATGCCGAACTGATTGTATATGGAAAAGGAGCGAAAGAAAGGGCGGTGTACATCAATGAACGAACCAATATGTACCTGAAAGAATATCTGGAAAGCAGAAAAGATAATAATCCGGCGCTATTTGTCGGAAGCAAGAAACCGAATAGCCGGCTGACGAAAACAGGAATTGAGGATATCATCCGGCGGATTGGAGAGAAGGCGGGCGTAGAAAATGCGCATCCGCATCGATTCCGGAGGACGGCTCTGGCAAATGCATTGAACCGCGGAATGCCTCTGCAGGAGGCTATGATATTTGCGGGACACGCAAAGTCAGAGACAACCATGCGATATTGTACAGTGAATCAGGAAGGTGTACGGTATCATCACTTTAAATATTTAAGTGCATAAGTAAATAAACTTATTTATTTACACTCGGCATTGGTCGAGTGTTTTTTGTTATGCGCTTTTATATATGTAACTTTATCAACCAGTCAAAGGAGGGATTCTGAACTAAGTAGCAGTTTAGTTCAGAATCCCTCTAAAAAGAAGAAAGGGGCAAACAGAAAAATGAAAATCACATTCAATGATTGTCAGGAACTGCAGATCCAGCAAGTCACTGAGCAGACGGATGGTGCACTTCTGATCAAGACGATTTCGGCGGAAGAAGAACAGCTGAAAACATTGTTCTCTGATGCAGTGGCAACCAAGAGAATGTCCGTTAGTGAACGGGATGCAGATACCGTTGTGTATGAAAACTACACGAAGCTTGATGCAATCGTGAAGTACACAGCCGGTATTCTTGGTGTAATGATGTACCAGGAAGGAGAAGATCCGGACAGCCGAATAGCAACACTGGAGGCAAGACTTAAAGAGGCGGAAGAAAAAAATGCGGACTTGCAGACAAGAGTTGAAAAAGCAGAAGAGAAAAATGAAATGCTCGAAGGATGCATTTTGGAAATGTCTGAGACAGTATATCAGTAAAACGATAATCTTATTAACTATTTTATTCATATTATTACAAATTTCAGGAGGAAAAGAAATGATGGCAATGTTATGGGCACAGCAGATTATGTTAGGAAAGAAAACTTATTCACAGGTACCGAGACTTTTAAAGGACAAGGTAAAAGAGCTCCTGATTGATTCAGGGGCGGAAGATTTAGTAACAGAACAGCAGTAGAGGTGAAGCGTAGATGGCAGTAAAAACAGCTCAATATATATTCGAAGGTCAGACTTACAATCTGACCTATAATTCGACCTCCGGGAAATGGGAAGCTACGGTTACAGCTCCAAGTAAGTCGAGCTACAATCAGCCGAATCATGTTCTTGGCGGAACGGTAAAGGCTACAGATGAGGCCGGCAATACTACCACGGTAGATCAGAGTCATACTACTCTCGGCGAATCACTTAAACTCCGTGTAAAAGAAAAGACAGCACCGACTATCACGATCACGTCTCCATCTGCAGGAGCTTATATCACAAATACAACTCCGACTATCGAATTCCAGGTAAAAGATACAGACTCCGGAGTAAATGCGGGAACAATCGTAGTCACAGTTGATGGTACAGCTGTATCGACGGTAACAAAGACTGCTATTGACGGTGGATATAAGTGCACATGCACATCACCGACGTTAAAAGATGGATCGCATACGATTTCGGTCAAGGCATCTGACAACGATGGTAATGCAGCTGCAGCTAAGACAGCAACATTTACAGTTGATACAGTGCCTCCGACACTGCAGATCACAGCTCCATCAAATGACCTTATAACCAACAAGAAGACGGTAACGGTAAGTGGTAAAACAGATGACGTATCATCTAAGCCAGTTACAGTAACGGTAAGTGGAGTAACTGTAACGGTCGGAACAGACGGAACATTTACTAAGGACGTGACTCTTGTTGAGGGTGCAAACACCATCACAATCGTAGCTAAAGACAAAGCTGGAAAGACGACTACAGTCACGCGTAAGGTTACTGTCGATACGTCAGCTCCGGTGATTAAGTCAGTGACTCTTACTCGGAATCCAGTAGACTGCGGAAAGACATTCATTATTGCAGTCGAGATTACTGACTAGGCGGTGCGCCTATGGTAGTAAAGGTAAGCGGTAAGATAGATGGAAAAGAAGTAATATTCGAAAGAGCTGAAGGGGACTGGTGGAATGTCACGGTCCCTTATGATTTAGATGGAATGTATGTGGTGGAGCTGACGGCAGAAAATGATGCAGGCAATATTGCATACTGCACGAAGATGCTGTTGATCGTTGATCCGGCTACTCTATGCGTAAGACTTGTTCCGCTTGATTATATGGTGGAAGTTGTTCCGGAAGACTATAAGGTTACAGTTATTTCGGAAGATTATGCTGTAGAGGCAGTTCCGGAGCAGTATCAAGTTATCGCAGAGCCAGATCCGCTCTTTGTGGAGGTAATTTATCCGATACACGGAAGGGGGTGTTGTTGTGAATAAAATTAGATTTATCCTGGGCGAAGACAAGCACGTTAAGCTATTGGTGCGAAGTCCTAACGATGAGCCATTTACGATTCTGACAGCATCTTATGAGCTGGCACGTTACACAGACATCGTGGTGCAAGGAGAGTGTGATATCAATGATCATTACCTCGACTGCAAAATTGCTCCGAAAGAAAAAGGGACGCACGTACTGGAAGTGACTTATACGGTTGCGGATTCAGTCAGGAAAGCAAGGATAGAAGTTGAGGTGATCTGATGCTTAAAATTACAGACGTAAAATTGAGTAAAAATACGGTGACTACTGGCGAGAAATTTAAGATATCAGTACAGATCCAAGAAATTCAGGATTATCCGTTTGATTACCCTTACGATTATCCGATATCTTATACCGGAACAGCAAAGCCGGTAAAATCATAAGAAATTAAATTGAAAGAGAGAAAAAGCGGTGAAAGACGTATTGATGCAGACATATATCATTGCGCTTCCAATCTTATTGGGATATATTGTCTGGCTCTTGCAGGAGCAAAAAAAGAAACAGGTGCAGGACGCAAAAGAGCGTGATGAACGGATTGCGGAAGAACGTAAAAAAAGGGATGCAAACAGCGCCGGTACAATGTTACTTCTTAGGGTACAGTTAATTGAATATCACGGGAAATATATGAAGCTTGGTAAGATACCGAGCTATGCTTATGAAAATTTCTGTGAGATGTATGAAGCATATCATCGGCTTGGCGGGAATGGCATGATCACAAAAATGAAACAGGAAATAGAAGAATTACATCTAAAACAAAAAGGAGAGTAACGATTATGAATACGGAAATGTTGATGCAGTATATTACCTATGCACTTGGTGGAATCGGAATTTTAGCATTCCTTGTGAGCGTAGTTGTACAGGTGATAAAGGAAATGCCGATACTGAAAAAGATCCAGACCAATGTGGTGGCGCTTGGGGTAGCGCTAATCCTGACACCGACGGCAGTGGTAGTTCTATGTGTCTGCTACAAGATTGTAATTGAATGGTATTATGTATTTGCTTCGTTTCTGGCAGCATTTATTGTGTATTTGGTAAGCACCGGGGGCTGGGAACGGATCACGGAAATCTGGAACAGAAGCAAATACAAAGAATAATCATGGAGGGCGAGTAATTGTCCTCTTTTTTGAAAGGAGTAGAATATTATGGTACATTTATTTGTTATAGCTGGTCACGGTGCAGGTGATTGTGGAGCCGTAGGTTATGGATATACGGAGGCAGAGAGAGTAAGATACCTCGCGGCAAGACTGGCCGCACTCGGTGGAAGTAATGTAACTGTAGCAGATACAAACCGGAACTGGTATGCAGACAATGGAATCATGAGTTTAAATATTCCGAAGGATTATCAGATTTTGGAACTGCACATGGACAGTGCATCAGCATCTGCAAATGGTGGTCATGTAATCATTAAAGAGGGATATAATCCAGACCAGTATGACACAGCTCTTTCGAATTTTATTGGTAATTTCTTTCCGGGACGTGCAAATAAAATCGTAGGAAGAAACGATCTTGCCAATGTAAATCGTTCGGCTTACAGAGGATATAACTATCGTTTGCTGGAAAACGGTTTTATTACAAACTTCGGCGATTTGAGCAAATTTAACAATCGGACAGATGAGTTGGCAAGAGGAATCCTTAGTGCATTTGGTATCTCTGCTATTGCTCCAGTAGCGTCAACTGATCAGATCGATGGAGCTATTAAGTCCGGTGGTACGTTCCAGGATAAGGAAGATGCATTCGGATCCGTATCATATCAGGTTCATGCAAGAGATATTGGTTGGTGCAACTGGCAGTCTGACGGTAAGATGGCTGGATCTACTGGTCAGAATCGTCGAATTGAAGCATTCAGAATGATTCCGGTTGGAGAAACAGATGTAACAGTCCATATCAAAGATATTGGTAATAGAGAGTACAAGAATATCACAAAAGATACAATCCTTGGAACAACAGGTCAGAACAAGCGTATTGAATCCATCAAGATTACCGGCAAGGACGCCTGCTATCTGTACAGAGTTCAGCAGAAGAATATCGGCTGGTCAGACTGGATGAGCAATGGTGAATGGGCTGGCACGCAAGGAAAAGGTCTTCAGATCGAGGCGATTGAAATCAAGAAAGCTATGTTCGCGGTTGATCCGCATGTCCAGAATAGAGGATGGCTTGGAGATCGCGCGGCAGAAACTGTAATTGGTATTACCGGTCACAATCTCCGTCTGGAAGCATTAAAAATCAATCCGGGTGATAAACGGATTGGTGTGAAAGCTCATATCGAGGGAATCGGTTGGAAAGACTACGGCGTAGTTGCAAAAGATACCGTAATCGGAACTGTAGGACAGAACAAGCGAATTGAATGTCTGTGCTTTAATGGCGATTTCCAAT
>OLVX01002789.1_pt1 | contig 12124 bp, 7 predicted proteins | sample 1673271 | NCBI WGS metagenome assembly OLVX01 (sample SAMEA3178939, study PRJEB25190) | human gut metagenome | biome: human gut; feature: human-associated habitat; material: faeces | place: Austria | collected 2013 | reverse complement strand
GTCGGCGGAGCCATCCTTGATGGCTGCGAGGCCGGAAGCGCCATCGTCGTTGGAGAAGTTCGGGTTGGCGACCACATCAACCAGATAAGAGGTGATATCGGCGCCGTCCTTCGGGAAGACCATGCCTGCGTCAGCATCATTGCCCTTCTCGCCGAACAGGCTCAGGCCATCATAGAAGCCGTTGATGTACCAAGAATTCTGCAGGGAGAACGCGACCTTGGCCTTGGAAAGGATGGTATCGAAGTCCTTGGCCTCATCCTCGGTGATCTTGGACTTGTTGTAGTACATGAACCACGTGTTGTCGGTGTACGGCACGCCATAGAGCTTGCCATCGGTGCCGGTGACGGAGTCGACTTCGAGGTCGCCGTTCTGTTCCTTCACCTGCTTCTCAGCGTCGGTGCCCAGCTGGCCAATGGCCTTGGCGTCCATTAGAACACCCAACTGATCGGAAGCGAACATATAGACATCGGCTGCCGCGGACGGATCAGTGCTGACCTGCTTGGAAGCATCGCCTTCAGAGACCACGTCATTCTTCCACGTGATATTGTATTCCGGATGCGCCTTGGCGAAGTTCTCTTCGACCTTGCCCAGCCAGTTGGTGTCCTTGGCCTGGTCTTCCTGCGGGGCCCACACGCTCAGCGTGACGGCCTCGGTGGAGCCGGAAGCGTTCTTATCGCCACCGTCGGAGGAGCCACCGCACGCAGCGAGCGGAACCAGCATAGAAACGGCAGCAGTAAGTCCGATTGCCTTCTTCCAATCGATCTTCATTGATCTTCCTTTCCTCACATAACCTTGTGTTCCTCAACATCTCCGGTTAAATGGTACGGACCAAAACCCTGCATACGTTCACATCATCGTTCTTGGATGATTACCAACAACACTGGGGCCACCAAAAATGTATCAGTGATTGTTAGTGTAGCACGTTTCTGCCAACGTTTGCAATTCAGCGTTATGATTGTTTCAAAGAAACACCGCAAACCGCGAAATATCAAGGAGACACACCCTCATGCTTCCCCCCGCGAAACACCCCCACCCCAAATGGCTTGCCGACGCAATTTTTTATGAAATCTATCCACAGTCCTTCGTCGACTCCAATGGCGACGGCATCGGAGACATCCCCGGAATCACTTTAAAACTGGACTACATCAAGGATCTCGGATGCAACGCGATCTGGCTCAATCCCTGTTTCGACTCGCCATTCAAAGACGCCGGCTACGACGTGCGCGACTACAAAAAGGTGGCATCACGCTACGGCACCAACGACGATCTCATTGCGTTGTTCGACGCCGCCCACCGGCGCGACATGCACGTGATCCTCGATCTCGTGCCAGGCCACACCAGCGAGGAACACGAGTGGTTCCACCGCAGTTGCAAGGTCGAGCGAAACAATTATTCCGACCGCTACATCTGGACAGACTCATGGATCTCCGGTGGCGACGGACTGCCATTCATCGGCGGCGAATCGCCCCGCAACGGTACCTACATCTTGAACTTCTTCAAATGCCAGCCGGCGCTCAACTACGGTTTCGCGCACCCCGAACGTAGCTGGCAGAAGCCAGCCCTTGGTCCGGACGCGAAGGCCACTTGCGACGCGATGGTGGACGTCATGCGGTTCTGGCTTTCCCGTGGCGCAGACGGCTTCCGCGTGGATATGGCCGACAGCCTCGTCAAAAAGGACGATGAGGGCAAGCCTTACACCATCCGCACCTGGCAGTACATGTTCGCCCGGATCCGCCCGGCCTTCCCCGAAGCCGCGTTCGTTTCGGAATGGGGACGGCCAGAGGAGTCGATGGCCGCCGGCTTCGACATGGATTTCTATCTCGATTGGCGTTGGGACGGCGTTCCCAACGGCTACAACATGCTGTTGCGCAACGTGGACGACCCGTTGAGCCGCAAGGGCGACAAGAGCTATTTCAACGCCGATTCCGGCACGCCGATCAGCGAATTCCTGGACGAGTACGAGCCGCGTCTGCGCGAAGCGGAAACGGCCGACGGAAATTTTAATTTCATCACCTGCAACCACGACACCGCACGCGTGGCGCCGCGACTGTCGCAGCGCGAAATCGCCCTGGCATACTGCACGCTGTTCGCGATGCCGGGCGTGCCGTTCCTGTATTACGGCGACGAAATCGGCATGCGATACCGCGCACTGCCCGGCAAAGAAGGCGGCTACGTGCGCACCGGTTCGCGCACACCGATGCAGTGGGGTGCGAACGACGCATCCGGAGCACTTCACGTGTCCGATTCTGCAGAATCGGACACTCGGGCTGGCGATGTGACCGGTGGCAGCTACCTGCCCGCCGACCCGTCCGCCGACGCCCCGACCGTCGCCGCACAGCAGGCCGACGCCGAATCACTGTGGCATACGGTGCGCTCCATACTCCACGTCAAGGGGGAATGCGACGCCTTGCGGTCGGGGGCTACGTTCCATGCAATCGAACGCGATAGAGTGTTCGTTTTCGAGCGTTCCACCCACCTGCAGAAGCTGATCATAGCCGTCAATCCAAGCCGCGATTGCAAAGCTTTGCAGTTACCAGATGGTAGTTATCGGACGATTTTCAGCATCGGCGAAAACGAAATTAGCGGCACTTCGCTGCGTCTAGGTCTGCAAAGCTTTGCAATTCTCGAAGCCGAGTAGCAGACGAGCAATGCCCCGTTGGAATAATCGTTTGCAATGCGGAGCGCTGCGCCTTCGTATTGCAAACGATAGTCAATATGGAAAAACAATTCCGGTTATCTATATTCCTGAAATTAGAGCAAAATCGCAATATAGCAACACTCTCTTACCGCAAAACACGCTTTGAAAACGATATCATACCGTGATATAGTTATCTTTGGTGCGAATGCCACCAGCATCGAAGCTGCGGCAATCGCAAGCAATGTAGCATGTCAGCCGTCACAAACGGCGCGGAAAGAAGGGACCTATGACACAGACCCAGCAGACCGAAAGCGCAGAACGCATCGCACGGCCTCTTATCCAGCTCGCCAAGCTCAATGGCATTTCCACGTCGTATATCGACCAGCTCGGCACCTATGTGGAAATCCGCGACGAAGTGCTCGTCTCCGTATTGGCCGCACTCGGCGTGGACGCATCCAGCGACGAAGCGATCACCGCCTCCTATGCGGCGACCCAGCAGCGCATCGCAGACACACTTGTTGAGCCGACCGTCGTGAAGTTCATCGGCAAGGAAGCCGTCACGCCAATCCGCGCGAAAGGAAACGACGTGGCGCTGAAGCTGACGTTGGAAGACGGCACGGAATATGCGGGCGATCTGACCGCGTATCTGACGGGCTCGAACGCAGATGACGGCTCGCTGCAACTGACGCTGCCGGACGATATTCCCGCCGGCTACCACACGCTGGCCGTCGATGCCGGCCCGCTGCACGCCGAAGCCGCGCTGATCTGCGCACCGGCACGCATCGAACTGCCGCCAGCAGTAGCGGAAAAGCAACGTTGGGGCTGGATGGCACAGATGTATTCCATCCGTTCCGCTGAATCCTGGGGCGTGGGCGACTATGGCGATCTGAAGCTGCTGCTGTCCGACGCGGCAACGAAATCGCATGCCGATTTCATGCTTATCAACCCGATTCACGCCACCGCGCCGGTGCCGCCGCTGGAGCCGTCGCCGTATCTTCCCGAATCGCGTCGTTTTCTCAATGTGACGTACATCCGTCCGCAGGATATCGCTGAATATGCGGAACTCAACGAGGCGGACCAGGCCGAAGTGGCGCGTCTGCACGCGGAAGTCTCGCCAGCCAACGACAGTATCGAGCCGCTCGACATCAATTCCGCTTGGTGGCACAAGCGCCAGGCGCTGCAGCTTGTGTACAACGTGCCGCGTTCCGTCGAGCGTCAGGCCGCGTTCGACGCGTTCAAGGAGGCCGCGGGTCCGGATCTGCGCGCGTTCGCCGCATGGTCGGTGGCGTTCCAGGTGTGGGGCGCGCCGTGGGAAGGCACGTGGTTCAAGGACACGAACCGCGATTCGCCTGAAGTGGTGGAGCTCATGCGCGAGCACGCCGATATGGTCGATTTCGAATGCTGGCTGCAGTGGATCGCCGACGAGCAGGTGACAGCCGCGCAGAACGCCGCCCGTGACAGCGGTATGGCACTCGGCCTCATGCAGGATATGGCCGTGGGCGTGCACTCGCTCGGCGCGGACGTGTGGTGGAATCCGGAACGTTTCGCAGTAGGCAGCGTAACCGTGGGCTGCCCACCGGACTTCTACAACCAGCAGGGTCAGGATTGGGGCCAGCCGCCGTTCAATCCGAATTATCTGGCCAAAACTGGTTATGGCGTGTACCGCGAGATGGTGCACAACATGTTCTCGCACGCGGGCGCGGTGCGCATCGACCATGTACTCGGCCTATTCCGTCTGTGGTGGATTCCGCAGGGCGAAGGCGCGCGCGGTGGCGCGTACGTTACGTACGACTATGAGGCGATGATCGCGATCCTGACCATTGAAGCGTCCCGCGTGAACGGTTTGGTGGTCGGCGAGGATCTGGGCACCGTGCCTGATTACGTACGCACGGTACTCGGCGAGCACGGCCTGCTGGGCTGCATGGTGGAATGGTTCGCCCGCGTGGACGACTCCCCCAACGCCGGCGACCCGTACGCCGATCCGTCCACGTACCGCAAGTACGCGCTGGCTTCCGTCACCACGCACGACCTGCCGCCGACCGCCGGCTACCTGCAGTTCGAGCACGTCAAGCTGCGCGAACAGCTGCACCTGCTGTCCGGCCCGGTCGAGGAGTTCCAGGCTTCCGCCACCGCCGAACGCGACGCGATGATGGACCGTCTCGTGGAGTCCGGCCTGATCACGCCGGAAGTGGCGGGCGATGTGGAAGGCCACATCCAGGAAATCGTCGAGGCGATGCACAAGATGCTGCTCAAGTCGCCGTCCGTGCTGCTGCAGGCCGCGCTGGTGGATGGCGTGGGCGAGACGCGCACGCAGAACCAGCCGGGCACGTCCAGTGAATACTCCAACTGGCGTGTGCCGCTGGCAGGCCCGGACCTCAAGGTGGTGCACACCGATGAAGTGTTCGATCTGCAGCGCGTGCAATCGCTTGCCGCCATCATGAACGGCGAGAAGTAGCGTTTAGACTTACCATTCCCCTTTCCTTACAAACCAAAATTCCGGTCCTCCTTGTGGAGGGCCGGAATTTTTCATATATGCAAGGCGATTTGGGAGCGGCCAGGTTCAGCGGTCGATCAGCCCAGCAGCAGCCAGACTGAGGCGTCGCTATCCAGCTTGCCATCGTCCGTCAACGGCACGGAATTGGCGATGGCGACCGCATCGTCCGGCAGGGCGATCGGCTCGTCGCCGAAATTGGTGACGGACAGGAATCGACGGCCTTCCGTGGCCGGACGCGAGTAGGCGACCACCGTATCGCCCATGTCCAGCAGGTCGGCGGACGTGTCTCCGGTTGCCGTCAGCACCGTCTGTCGCAACTGCAACAGCTTGCGGTACAAGTGCAGCATGGAACCGTTGTCATCGGCCTCGACGTCGGCCGCGAAATCCTTGAACCAGGCCGGCTGCGGCAGGTGCGCGTCGGCGGAATCGCCCTGCTCCGGGCCGAAACCGAACGTGCCGCCGGTGATGAAGTCCGGGCTCCACGAAGCCGGTTCGCCGCAATCGGCAGCCTTCCACGGCATCGGTGCACGGCAGCCATCACGACCCTTGTCGGTGAAGTTGCGACGGGTGTTGAACGGCGTCGGATCCTCAAGACGATCCCACGGAATGTTCGCCACTTCGAACAGGCCCAGTTCCTCGCCCTGATACACGTAGGCGGAACCCGGCAGGCCCAGTTCCATCAGCGCGGCTGCGCGGGCGCGACGGGTGCCGAGCTCACGATTCTCGCGGTAGGTCTCTCCGTCACGCAACAGCCAATCGTGCGCCAGCTGGTGGTACGGAGCGTCCTTCACCTGCGGCAGACCGAAACGCGACGGACTGCGCGGCACATCGTGGTTGTTCATAACCCACGTCGTGGTGGAACCGTGCGTTTCCTCGGCGGCGCGCAAGCCGTCAGCAATGGCCGTACGGAACTCGTCGGCGAACCAGTTGGCTTCGGCGAACTCGAAATTGAACACCTGGCCGAGCTCGTCGGTGGACGCGTACAGATGCTGCGATTCGGCCTTCACCCACGCCTCGCCGACGGCGAAACGCGGCGGATTGTACTCGTTGAACACCTGACGCCATTCGCGGTAGATGTCGTGCACTTCCGGACGGTCCCACAGCGGGCTGAACGCGCCGTCCGCCGGCAGCACATGCTGCACCGCGGCCGGATCCATGTCGGCCAGCGGCACGGAATCGAGGTCCTTGGCCAAGCCGTGCGCCACGTCGATGCGGAAGCCGTCGGTGCCGTGGTCGGACCAGAATCTCAACGTTTTCTTGAATTCCTCGTGCACGTCCGGATTCTTCCAATTCAGATCCGGCTGCTCCTTGGCGAACATGTGCAGGTACCACTGTCCGTCATCGACCTGCTGCCACGCCGGGCCGCCGAACAGCGACTGCCAGTCGTTCGGCGGCAGCTCGCCGTGCTCGCCGCGGCCTTCGCGGAAGATGTAGCGGTCGCGTGCGGCCGAACCTCGGCCGGCGGCGAGCGCCTCGATGAACATCTTGTGCTTGTTGGACGTGTGGTTCGGCACGATGTCGACGATCACCTTGATGCCGGCTTCATGCGCGGCGGCGGCCATCGCGTCGAAATCGGCCATGGTGCCGAGGCGCGGGTCCACGTTGCGGTAGTCGATCACGTCGTAGCCGCCGTCGGCCAGGTCGGACGGGTAGAACGGGCTCAGCCAGATCGCGTCGATGCCGAGATTCTTCAGGTAATCCATTTTCTCGGTGACGCCGGCGATGTCTCCCAACCCGTCGCCGTTCACGTCTTTGAAGCTGCGCGGGTAGATCTGGTAGACGACGGCTTGCTTCCACCAATCGTCACGCATGTTGTTCGCGGTCATTATGCCCCTTTCGTCTGTGCCTGCAACCGTTGTACCGCTGACAACGATAGCATTGCAGGGCGTCTGCTGCGGGGGCGCGCGGGCAATCGCGTTTCCGTTTGCGCAGACCGGCCGGCGGTGCGATCGTTCGTGCCGTCGTTCGCGCTGCGCAAACCATCAGATCGTGTCGCCGACCGCACGACCGACCGCGCCACACAAACCGGTCAGCCGCATCGCCGTTCGTACAGCCGAACGCGCCGCACAAACCGACCGACCACACGATCGACCGCACGGCGCAAACCGGCCAATCGCAAGATGGCGTGCGTCGAGTAGAATCGCAAGAAGATCCGACTTGCATACGTTGCTATACGGATGCCATACGAAAGGCGATTATGAAGTTCCTCTCCCCCGATTCCGGCTTTATGCGCGGCCTGAGCGACGCCGTCGACGCGATCTGGATCAACATTCTGATGCTCGTCACCAGTATTCCGATCATTACGATCGGCGCGGCGCTGACCGCCGGCCACGACGCCACCCGCCGCACGCTGTCCGGCGAAGGCACGGCGACGCGCAACTATTTCGCCGCCTTCCGCTCGAATTTCGCGAAATCGACCGGCTACTGGCTGATTTTCGGCACGACCGGCGCGCTGTGCGTCTACTCGTGGATCGTGCTGCAGATCACGCCGCTGCTGATTCCGAAATTCGCGCTGACGATCGTATGGCTGATCGGTTTCGAATGGGTGTGGGCGTTGCAGGCGCGGTTCGAGAACTCGTTTTGGCGCACGCTCGGCAACGCTTTTGTGTTCGGCGTGAGCAACATCGGGCATACGTTGGCATTGATTGCGATTGACGCGGTGTACGTCGCGCTGCTCGTGGCCAGCTGGTTCTACATGCCGCAGGGCCTGTTCCTGCTGCTCGTGCTCGGCTACGGCACCATGCTGATGCTGCATTCGCCGATTCTCGAGCATGTCTTCCGCAAGTACATCAGCAAGTAATTAGGCACGAAAAAAGGGACTGATTCGCATCAGTCCCTTAAATTTTTCTGGGTGAAAATCAGCCCTTCACCGCGCCGCCTTCGGCCCTGCAATTAAGGACCGCGCTACGCGCGGGCTCAACGTTACCCTCGCGGCATAGCCGCTCGGGCTGGAGCCTGGGAACAGCGCACTGCGCTGTTCCCTAAGGGCTAATCGAAGATCAGCCCTTAACGGCTCCAGCCATAACACCCTTGACGATGTACTTCTGGCAGATCAGGTAGAAGATGATGATCGGGATGATGGCCATGACCAGGCATGCCATCATGGCGCCCATATCCACGGAACCATAACCGCCCTTCAGATACTGCACCGCCACGGAAATGGTCTTGTACTTGCCCAGGTCGAGCGTCAGGTACGGCAGCAGGTAGTCGTTCCAGATCCACATGGCCTGCAGAATAGCCACGGACACAATGGACGGCTTCATGATCGGCACAACGATCTGGAAGAAGATACGCGGCACGGAAGCACCATCGATCATGGCGGATTCTTCCAGCGATTCCGGAATGCCCTTAACCACACCGGTGAAGATGAACACGGCCAGACCAGCGCCGAAGCCCAGATACACGAAGCACAGACCCCACGGGGTGTTGAGCTTGAGCATATCGGCCAGCTTGGAGAGGGTGAACATGACCATCTGGAACGGTACAATCATGTTGAACAGGAACAACGTGTACAGCAGCTTTGCAGCCCAGTTGTTCACGCGGACGATCCACCATGCGCACATCGAAGTGCACACCAGAATCAGCGCCACGGAACCGACAGTGATGAGCAGGGTCCAGCCGAAACTGGCGAAGAAGTTCGTGGTATCGAGGCCACGCGTATAGTTTTCAAGTCCAACGAACGCCTTACCGGTCGGCAGGGAGAACGCGTTACGAGAAATATACGCCTTCTGCTTGAAAGAGTTGATGATCACCAGCACGATCGGGAAGATCCACGCCAGCGAAACCACCGCGAACAGTACGGACCACAGTGCGCCGTGCTTGACTTTTTCTCCGGAGTTCATGCCTCCACCTCCTTGCTCGTGGTGAGCTTGTTCTGGATGAGCGCCACGATGGCCACCAGAATGAAGAACAGCACTGCCTTCGCTTGGCCGACGCCTTCCCAGCCCATACGGCCGTAGAACGTGCGGGTAATGTTCATTGCCAGACCTTCAGACATGTTCGACGGAGCGCCGTTGGTCAATGCAAGGTTCTGATCGTACAGCTTGAAGCCGTTGGTGACGCACAGGAACGAGCATACGGTGATAGACGGCATCATCAGCGGAATGATGATCTTGAACATGGTCTGGGTGCCGTTTGCGCCGTCCACGGAAGCCGCTTCGAGCACGTCGGTCGGCAGCGACTGCATACCAGCGATGTAGATAATCATCATATAGCCGATCTGCTGCCAGCAAACCAAGATGACCAAGCCCCAGAAGCCGTAGGTTGCGCTATACGTCAACGCGCGGCCCCAGTGAGCGAGAATGCCGTTGAGCAGCAGCATCCAGATGTAGCCCAGGATAATGCCACCGATGAGGTTCGGCATGAAGAACACCGAACGGAAGATGTTGGATCCCTTGATGGCCTTGGTCAGCATGTATGCGATGGCGAACGCGACCACATTGATCACAACCGTAGTGACAATGGTCAGCGCCGTCGAGAAACCTAACGCATGCAGGAATTCCTTATCCGCAAGTGCCTTCTGATAGTTTTTAAGTCCAATGAATTCCGAGTCAGTCACAGTTGTGAACTTGCAGAAACTCAAATACACACCCATGATGAACGGGATTACAAACCCGATGATAAATGCAGCGAACGTCGGTAGCGCAAACAGAGCCCACCACTTTCGTATCGCTTTGCCGGCCATGCTGATCATAGCTTGCCTGCTTTCTTTCCTCTCCATTCCAACACCGCAGCAACGCGGCATGGAAAACCAACTGCCCCAAATCGGCGAATCACTGCATTGTTTTTCGCCTTTTTAGTTTTTACAGTTGTTATAATAAACAGCGCGACGCGAAATGTCAAACGTTGTCATTTTTACATGTCATAAATCATATATTCTGCATCGTTGTCATAGTATTGACAGCCTGAAAGCATTGTAAATATCAGCCCCGCAACAACTGTGGCACAAATGAAAACGTTTGTAATCCAACTTTTGCAAGAGTGTTTCAATACAGTATGCTGAATATCCAGTAGTTCTACTATACAAGGGGTCACCATGAAAAGCAGCATTCAAGACGTGGCACAACTTGCGCACGTCTCCATTTCAACGGTTTCTCGCTCCTTCACACGTCCCGACCTTGTGTCGAAAGCCACGCGTGACAAAGTCATGAAAGCCGCCGACGAATTAAATTTTTCCATCTCGCGCTCCGCTGCAGCACTCAAAACCGGCCGCGCGCTACGAATCGCGGTGCTGATTTCCGGCCGACTCAATCTGTGGTTCAGTTCGTCCATCATGGAAGGACTGAACGAATCCTTCCATGATGAAGGCTACGACATCTCAATCTATCAGATGTCCAGCGCCGAGGAACGCCGCGCGTTCTTCGACATGCTGCCGGTACGCCGCAATGTCGACGCCGTAATCGTCATTTCCTTCGACATCGACAGCAACGAAATCAGGCAACTCAGGTCAGTCGATGTGCCAATCATCGGCATCAATTCGAGCTTGCCGGAAGAGCGCGGCTTCAACGCCGCCGTGCGCATCGATGACAAGCAGGGATCCGAATTGGCCGCACGCCACTTGATAACGCTTGGCCATCGCGATATCGCTTACATCCGTACCGACCGTGAAGTGACGCTGCACTTCAGCGTGCAGGGCCGTTTCGATTCGTTCATGACGTGCTGCAAGTCCAATGGCGTCGAACCGCGCGTGTTCGTTACCGACGAAGGCAAGAACAACATCAGCAAAGTCGTCACGCAGCTGCTCAGCTCGGACCACATGCCCACGGCGATTGCCTGTCAGGAAGACGGCATCGCAATTCCGCTACTGTTCCAGCTGGAACGCAACGGTTTCACAATACCGAACGACATCTCCATCATTGGCTACGACGACAGCACCTACGCTCGCGATCTCGGTTTGACCACCATCCGTCAGACACCGGTCGAGATGGCACACGAGGCGGCCCGTATGACGCTTGCCCTGATTGACAAGCAGCCGCTTGACGAGCCGTTCAAGACGTTTCCCGCACAGCTAATCGTCCGATCGACCACCGCCAGACTGCGTCACTGACGTTTGCCGCACATTGCGCACACGGCAAACGTACGAAACACAGAAAGGCCGTCATCGCAGAACATTGCGATGACGGCCTTCCGTTGTCTCCACAACCGGCTGGGGCGAAGAGAGGAAAGGAAAAATCCTCGACCTCAGCTAGCTTATTCAGTTATTGAATTGCGATTTGCAACTCATGGTGCAACACAATCTCAGTGAACAGCGTCGTACTCAGTCTTCCAACCGTCAACAAACGCGGTCTTGACGGCATCCCAGTCACCGGTACCCTGAGCGTATTCGAGGAGGGCGGAACCAAGCTTGTTCTTCCACTCTTCGGACGGCATCATGGTGAAGTTCCAAGAGACTGCGGTCTTGCCGGAGTTCTGATCATCAACAGCAGCCTGGACCAGCGGATTGTCGGACTTGACGTCGCTGAAGGACTTGAACGGGGTGGTGAAGCCCATGTCGCTGGACAGAGACTTGATGCCGGTCTTGCTGGTGACGACCCACTTCAGGAAGTCCTTGGTGGCCTTCTTGTCAGCGTCGGAAGCCTTGGAGTTGATGCACCAGTAGTTCTCGGAACCGGTGGCCAGACCCTGCTTCTCTTCGCCCTTGGCACCGATGTAGATCGGGATCATGCCAACGCTGTCAGCCTTCATGCCGGCCTTCTGCAGATCGGACCATGCCCAGGTGCCGTTCTGATAGAACACAGCCTCGCCGAGGGAGAACTCGGAGGTAGAATCATCACCGGTCTTGGAGCTCAGCTGGGTCGGCTCGGTGGTGGAGTCCTTCAGATACAAATCGAAGATGTTCTTATATTCCGGCAGGTAGGTGCCCTTGATGGTCTCCGGCTGCTTGGTGACGTTGTCATCCTTGAACTCATAGTAAAGCGGCAGGTTAGCCAAATGGGTCTTGAAACGCCAGTCGGAGCTGGAGTCGAAGCCGGCGGAGGTGAACGCGCCCTTGA
>OLVX01002785.1_pt1 | contig 12142 bp, 7 predicted proteins | sample 1673271 | NCBI WGS metagenome assembly OLVX01 (sample SAMEA3178939, study PRJEB25190) | human gut metagenome | biome: human gut; feature: human-associated habitat; material: faeces | place: Austria | collected 2013 | reverse complement strand
GCATGTTGTCGATCTTCTCGCCGTCACGGGCCTGCACATGGTTGATGATGATCTGAGCGGTGAAGGCACGGCGGACCGACCAATCCGGGTAAGCTTCCTGCAGAGCATCCTCGATGCCCTTGATGTCGGCCACGCGGCTGTCGTTGAAGGAGGTGCCGAAGGAGACCACCAGCAGCTCATTGTCGCCGATGTTGTCCTCGTTGCGGCTGTCGTCCTTGGAGGCATCGCCGGTGTCGCGGCCAAAGTAATCGGGGTCGGCCTCTTCGCCCTCGACCAGCTCCTTCTGTGCGTCGGTCAGAGCGTCCCAAGCGGCCTTGGCGGCAGCGCACTGCTCGTCGGTGTTGTCGTTGCGCTCCTGCACATAGATGGCGTCGATCAGATCGGCAACGTTCTTTGCAGCCAACTCATCGGCCTCCTCACTGGAAACTTCGCTGGATGCGGCGGCAGAGCTTGCCACGCTGGAAGCAGCGGTGCTGGATGCAGACCCGCCGCAGCCGGTGAGCACACCGGCACAGAGGGTGAGGGCGGTCAGAGCGGCCGCCGCCTTGTGGATCGTGCGTTTTCTCATGTTCTGTGTTCCTTTCCTGTTTTGGATACATTCGTTCGAACCGGACAGAAGGGTACAGGAAAGAGAACCTGACCAAACAAAAAGGCCCCTTTTGTTTGCGGGATGGCAAAACAAAAAGGACCTTTTCCAATGATTCAGGCTTTTTGGGTACAACCAATTCCTCGTGATTTGGAGCATACGCTCCCGTACCAACAACCGGCAGGTTTCCTGACTGAAAGATCACCGCCCTCCGCCGTCTTCCCAGAGCAGATGCTCCAGTGACCGGTGCCCAAAGCACCCGGACGGGGGACTCCCTTATCACAGTGACGAGATCGTGCGGGATTGTGCACCCGCTTCCCTTTTAACGTTTCTGCCCTCCGCTTATCAGCAAAATGACGAAACGCACCGACTGTTTTCTATTCAGTTCGCTAGAAAGTATAGCACACACACGAGAAAAACGCAAGCGATCACAGCCATTGCCGCAACACGTCGTTCAGCTTGTTCAGGTCGAGGGGTTTTGCGATGTGATCGTTCATGCCCGCATTGCGGGAGAGGACGACATCCTCGGCAAAGGCGTTGGCCGTCATGGCAACGATGGGGATGGTCTGCCCGCCGTGGAGCGTCTGGGCCCGGATGGCGGCGGTGGTCTCGTAGCCGTTCATCAGCGGCATCTGGATGTCCATGAAGATCAGATCGTAATAGCCGACGGGGGCTGCTGTGAACTTTTCCACGGCCTCCCGGCCGTTTTCGGCACACTCGATGGAGACGCCGGTCATCCCGATGATCTCCTTGGCGATCTCGCGGTTCAGCTCGTTGTCCTCCACCAGAAGGATGCGCTTGCCGGTGTAATCGCAGTGAGCCAGCTCGTCCAGTTCGTTCCGGTCGGCGGCGTTCGGTTTGCCCGCCACGAGATTTTTCAGCGCAGCGGTCAGGCGGGAGCGGAAGAGTGGCTTTGTAATGAAGTCGTTGACCCCGGCGGTGCGGGCCTCGTCCTCGATATCCGTGTAGTCATAGGCCGTCAGCACGATGATGGGCAGTGCTTTGCCGAGTTTCTGCCGGATGCACCGGGTAAACTCGACGCCGTTCATGCCCGGCATCTTCCAGTCCACGAGGACGGCGAAGTAATCGTTGTGTGCCTCGTGGCGGGCCGCGGCGCGGGCGACGGCTTCCTCGCCGGAGGTGGTCCACTCGCCGTCGATGCCCACTTCCTGCAGCATCTCGACCGTGCTCTCGCAGCACAGCACATCGTCATCCACCACGAGGACCGGCAGATGGGCCAGCTCGTCGATCTGCTCGGTGGAACGGTTTTGCAGTTTCAGGAAGATGGTCACGGTGAACTTGCTGCCCTTGCCCAGCTCGCTTTCTACGTCGATGGTGCCGTTCATCATGTTCACGGCGTTCTGGGCGATGGCCATGCCGAGGCCGGTGCCCTGAATTTTGGTGGTGCGCTTGTCGTCCGCGCGGGTGAAAGGCTCGAACAGGATCTTCTGGAACTCCGGCGTCATGCCGATGCCGTTGTCTTTCACGGTGAACTGGTAGCAGCCTACGCCGGGGGAGTGGGTCGGCTGCTCGGCGATGGAAAAGACGATGCGGCCACCGTCCGGGGTGTACTTGATGGCGTTGCTGAGGATGTTGGTGATGACTTGCTGGATGCGCAGACTGTCGCCGTAGACGTCCTCATGTTCCAGCTTGTGCAGGTGGACATCGAGGCTGTGGCCGTGGGCGGCGATGTTGCCCTTGTTGATGCCGATGAGGTCGTCCACCAGTTCGGCCAGATTGAACGCTTCCTCGTTGAGCACGACCTTGCCGCTCTCAATGCGGGACATATCCAGCACTTCGTTGATCAGGCCGAGCAGATGGTGGCTGGACTGGGTGATCTTCCCCAGACAATCGGCCACCCGCTCCGGGTTGTTGATGTTGGCCCCGGCAATGGCTGTCATGCCGACGATGGCGTTCATGGGGGTGCGGATGTCGTGGCTCATGTTGGAAAGAAACTCGGTCTTGGCGCGATTGGCGCGGTTGGCCGCGTCGTAAGCATCCTTGAGGGCCTTGCGGGAGGCGATCTCCGTCTTCTTTTCCTGCGTGACATCCTGTGCGACGAAGAGGGCCTGTTCCACCACGCCGTCCTTCCACGAGACGGGCAGAATGGCCATGGTCTTGAACTGGGTCTCATCTTTGGTGCTGTACTCGAAGCGGTAGATGTCGTCCGGGGTGCGGAGCTGCTGGCGCAGGTGAGCGGGGGAGAGACTCTCTTCCAGCGTCCGTTCGCCGCCGATGGGCTGGAACTGCGCGAGGAAGTAGGCCACAAGGTCGTGGTAGCAGCCGCTGGAAGGGCGGCTGGCGGCGGAGAGCATGTTGTAGAACGTGTATTCATCCGTGGAAAGGTTGCACAGGAAGTACCGATCCACGAGCTTGACCGTGCTTTGCAGCAGCATATCCATGGCCTTGTTCTGCTGGGTCAGCGCGGCGATCTGGGCGGCCTCCTTTTTGGAGTCGGTGATGTCGCGGATGAAGACGATGGCATAGCGGGGGTCTCCGGCGGTCTCGCCGGGCATGACGACGTTCCGCACCCAGCGTTCCTCGCCGTTCAGTTGGAGGCGGCACTCAAAGCTCAACTCCGGGCGTTTCTGCCGGAAGCGCTCGGTGATGTAGCTGCGGTCAAAGATCATGGCCACGGCGTCCCGGTCTGCGGGCGCAATGAAGCGGTCGCGGTAGGAGCAGACCAGCGCATCCCACGAGGGCTGCTCGAAGGCGCTCAGGAAGGAGGGAGCCTCCTTGAGGGGGTCGAAGTGATCGGTCTGGAGATCGACGTAATATTCGCAGAGGTTGGATTCCGTGTAGGCGCGGTGGAAGGCCTCGCTCTTTTTGACGAGAAGTTCCGCCTTTTTCTCCTTGTCCACATTGACAAAAACGCCCACGAAGCGGCGGATGGTGCCGTTCAGGCGGCGGCTGGCCTCGGCGCTGTCCCGGAACCACTCATAATGGCCGTCGGGCAGACGCATCCGGTACTCGACATCGTAGGGGCTGGCACCGGTCCGGTCAGCGAGGGCGCGATCCAGCGCGGCCAGCACCGGGTCCCGGTCGTCCGGGTGGATGAGGGCAGACCAAGCATCCAGCGTGTTGGGAAAATCCAGAACGTCGTGGTAGCCCAGCATCCGGCGGAACTCATGGCTGTAGACCACGCCGGTGGGGGAACCGGCGGGGTCACAGTCGATGTACCATATGCCGGAGCGCATGACGCTGTTGACGAGGTGGAGGTTCTGGCGGACCCAGTCCATCTGGGCGGAAAGGATCCAAATGGGGGCGCCGTCGCTGTTGGTGGAGTCCATTTTGTACAGCCGTGCAAAAATGGGCACGCCGTCCTTCGTCAGCAGCTGGCCGTCGCCGTCTGCGGTGATGAGGGGCCAGCGCTCCGGCGCCAGAAAGCTCTGGTTCTCGCCGTAGAACAGCGCCCGGAGCGAACAGCCGGTGACACGGCAGAAATCTTCGTATTCGTAACCGAGGTTTTTCAAAAAGAAACCGCTCACATCCGTGATGGTGAGCGCTTCATCATACAGGCCTGCCACTACGCCGACCGGCTGGCTGCGCTGGACGGTGTTCTGGATGGCGGCGATGCTTTCAGGGGTCAGCTTGGAGGTGTTCTGGGAGTAGAGGACATCCTCCTGCAGAGTGGTACACTCCATATGTAAATCTCCTTCGAAAAATGTCGAAAATCATACGCTTGATATTTCATTTTCATTTTACCACTGCGGCAGGGCCTTGGCAAGGGAATCGGCCATTATAATAGGTATAAAAACCGGAAAAACGGCTGCCGAAACAGAAAGCGGAAAAATTTTGAAAAAAGCTGTCGCAAAGTGTTGACAGGGAAGGTGGGATGTGGTAGTATAGGGCCGCAGATCGGAGGCGGACGAAAGAAAGCCTACGGACTGCAGGAAAGGTTTTCTGAATTGAATATCCTCGGCAAAGCAGTCGAAAGACTGTGACGCAAAGCTATAGGGCCTGTAAAATGGCAGCCAGTTGCTTCTCGGACAGAACACAATAATGTGGAATGTCGAGTGACCTTCATCTGAATTTCAGGTGTTGATTTGCCGAGTGTATCAGCAGATCAACACCTTTTTTCATTATAATTCTTCTCTTACGGAAGAAGGACGTCAAAACTGAATATTCTCGGCAAAGCAGTCGAAAGGCTGTGACGCAAAGCTATAGGGCCTGTAAAATGGCAGCCAGTTGCTTCTCAAAACGGACACGCAGTGCCCGCCCTTTGAGCGACCTCCATCTAGGAATACTAGGTGTCGATTTGCCGAGTGTGTTTTGGTAGATCGACACCTTTTTTCGTAGGGTCACTCAAAAGAGGGTAATACGATGCGTAACACTACGAAAAACGTCCTGAAGAACCTGCTCCTGTGCGCTGCAATGTTCTGCCTGATGATGGTCATGGCAATGCCCGCACACGCTGCAACTTCCAATGGCGCCGAGCTGCTGAGCCTCATCAACAACGAGCGCGCAGCCAATGGCATCGCTCCTCTGACCATCGGCAGCACCGAGCTGAACGCAGCCGCTCAGGCCCGCGCCGAAGAGCTGGCAACCAACTACTCCTACAACCGCCCCAATGGCAGCCGCGAGTTCACCGTCCTCGCTGAGTACGGCGTCAATGAGATCGAAGTTGGCGAGAACTACTGGGCAGCTTCCGATTCCGCTGAAGATGTCTTCGAAACTTGGAACCGTTACGATTTCTTCCGTGCCCGCATGATGAGCAAGGACGCCACCCACGTTGGCATCGGCTACTACGAAGGCGGCGAGTACGGCAACTACTGGGTCATGATCTTCACCTACGCTCCCAACACCAGCAACAACCAGTTCGCACAGGAGCTCCTGACTCTGGTGAACAACGAGCGCGCCAAGAACGGCCTCTCCGCTCTGACTCTGGGCGATGCAAACCTGAACGCAGCCGCTGAGAAGCGCGCACAGGAAGTTGCAAAGACCGCTTCCCACACCCGCCCCGATGGCACCAACTGCTTCACTGTTCTGGGTGAGTATGGCGTTAAGCAGACCGGCGAGGGCGAAGGCGAGAACATCGGCTGGGGCGAAGCTTCTGCTCAGGAAGTGTTCGACTCTTGGATGGCTTCCGACAGCCACCGCGCAAACATTCTGAACCCCTCCGCTACTGAGATGGGCGTTGGCTACTACTTCGATGCCACTTCCGCTTGGGGCCACCAGTGGGTGCAGCTCTTCGTCTGATAAGAGCTTCTTCAAAATGATATCTCCGTGCTTCAAATAAATCCGGGGAAGGTCCGGCACGAGCATCCGCTCGTGCCGGGCTTTTTCTTTGTGCGGATTTATGCTATACTAAACTTGACCAATTGCAGAAAACAGGAGGAACCAGCGTGGAGGATTACCGCACCGTCCGGGGCACAGCCATCGGCGAATACGAAGAGAAGAAGAGCCGCTTCATTGCGCAGCTCTCGTTTGCAGACAGTGAGGAAAAGGCCGTGGCCTTTCTGGAGCAGGTGCGGGCGGCCAACCGCACGGCGCGGCACAACGTGTACGCTTACCGTCTGCGGGAGGGCAACCGGGAGCGCTATTCCGACGACGGCGAGCCCGCTAAGACGGCCGGCACCCCTGCGCTGGAGGTGCTGCAGCACAGCGGCCTGACCGATCTGATCGTGGTGGTCACCCGGTACTTCGGCGGCGTGCTGCTGGGCACGGGCGGCCTTGTCCGTGCCTACACCACCGCCACGGCTCGTGCGCTGGAAGCCGCCGAGGTCGTCACGGTGCGCAGCGTGGTGGAGCTGGAAGTCACGGTGGACTACTCGCTCTATGAGCGGGCGGCTCTGCTCATCAACGGGGCGGGGGCGAAGCTTGCCGACCCCCAGTTCACCGACCGCGTGACCCTGCGCTGGCAGATGCCCGAAGGCACTGAGCCGCCTTTGCTGGAACAGCTCCGGGAGCTGACGCGGGGCGCAGCGCAGGTGCGCGTTTCGAAGCCGTCTTACGCACCCTTTTAAGAGGTGGAAGCCAGCAGCTTGACCCCAATGCCAAGGGCTCCCCTATTAGGGGAGCTGGCACGCGAAGCGTGACGGAGAGGTTTATTTTTTGGAATGACAGCGATTTTCCCCCTTCGACAGGGCCGTTTTGCTAAAATAGCGGCGGGGAAGGGGGCGCAGAAACGAAAGCGAGGGATTTCGGATGGATGTACGCCAGCGTACCGAAGAGATCGAGCGTCTGACCTTTGCCCCATGGGCGACCTTCAGCGATGCCAGCCGGGGCCGGGCAAGGCCGGAGCCGCAGGACCCCATCCGCCCCGTGTTCCAGCGGGACCGGGACCGCGTGCTCCACTGCAAGGCGTTCCGGCGGCTCAAGCAGAAGACGCAGGTCTTCCTCTCGCCGGAAGGCGACCTCTACCGCACCCGGCTGACGCATACGCTGGAAGTTTCGCAGATCGCCCGCACCATTGCCCGCGCCCTGCGGTTGAACGAGGACCTGACCGAAGCCATCAGTCTGGCCCACGACCTTGGGCACACTCCCTTCGGCCACGCGGGCGAAAGCGCGCTGGACAAGCTCTGCCCGGACGGCTTCAAGCACTACCGCCAGAGTCTGCGGGTCGTGGATAAGCTGGAAAAGGACGGCAAGGGCCTGAACCTGACGTGGGAGGTGCGCAACGGCATCATCACCCACACCAAGGGCACGTGGGCGGCCACGCCGGAAGGGCGCATCGTTCGGATGGCGGACCAGATCGCCTTCGTCAACCACGATATCGAGGATGCGGTCCGCGCCGGGGTGCTGGACCCGGCCACCCTCCCCAAGGAGTGCACGGCGGTGCTGGGCGAGACGAAATCCCAGCGCATCACGACCATGATCAACAGCATCCTGCTCCACAGCGACGGCGATGTGGCCGTGGGCAGCGAGGAGGAAGAAGCCTTCCTTGCCCTGAAGGATTTCATGTACGCCAATGTCTACACCGACCGCACCGCCAAGCGGGAAGAGCAAAAAGTGGAAAAGGTCCTCACGGAGCTTTACGAGTATTACCTGACCCACATCGACCAGATGTCCAACTTCTACTTGCAGCTGGCCTATCAGGAGGGCAGGGACCGGGCCGTGACCGACTACATCAGCGGCATGAGCGACGAGTTCGCCATCCGGACCTTTGAGGATGTGTTCGTGCCCCGCAAGTGGCACGTATTATAAAAGGAGCAGGGAAAAGACAAAATGATCCCACACGAATATATTGAAGAGCTGACCCGCCGGACGGACATCGTGGATCTGGTGGGCAGCTATGTCCAACTGAAACGGAAGGGCCGCCTGTACGGCGGGCTGTGCCCCTTCCACAGTGAGAAGACCCCCTCGTTCTATGTTTACCCGGACACGCAGAGCTTTTACTGCTTTGGCTGCGGGGCAGGCGGCGACGCCATCACCTTTGCGAAAAAGATCAACAGCATCAGCTATGGCGAGGCCGTCAAGCTGCTGGCTGGCCGCGCCGGGATGCCGGAGCCGCAGGAGGACGACAAGACCGGGCGGATGCGCAGCCGCATCCTCTCGATGAACAAGGAGGCCGCGCGGTTCTTCCATGCCTGCCTGAACTCCACAGTGGAGGAGGCCCGTCAGGCCCGCGCCTACTGGCGCCGCCGCGGCTTGGACGATAAAACCATCGTTCGGTTCGGCCTCGGCTATGCCCCCAACGACGGACAGGCTCTGTATCAGTTCCTGCGGGATAAGGGCTACAACCAGCAGGAGCTGGACGCCAGCGGCCTGTTCAAGCGCAGCCAATCGGGCCGCATCTACTGCCTGTTCTGGAAGCGGGTCATGACGCCCATCTTCGATCTGCGCGGCAACATCATCGCCTTTGGCGGGCGTGTGCTGGACGACTCCAAACCGAAATACGTCAACAGCCCGGAAACGCTGGTCTATCATAAATCGGAGACGGTGTTCGCGCTCCAGATCGCGAAAAAGAGCGCGTCCCGGCGGTTCGTCCTCTGTGAGGGCTACATGGACGTCATCAGTATGCAGCAGGCGGGCATTGATACCGCCGTCTGCGCCTGCGGCACGGCTCTGACGCCGGAGCAGGTGCGGCTCATCAGCGAGTACGCGGAGGAGGTCATCCTCAGCTACGACTCGGACGAAGCGGGCCAGAAGGCGACCCTCCGCTCGCTGGAACTGTTCCGGAACAGCCCGGTGCGGGTGGGGGTGCTCCAGATTCCCGGCGCAAAGGACCCGGACGAGTATATCAAAAAATACGGGGCCGAGCGGTTCCAAGCCCTGCTGGACGGCGTGGGCAACGCGCTGGATTTCCGGCTCAAGCGGCTGCGGGATCAATATGACCTGAAACAGGATGCCCAGCGGCTCGAATACGTCCGCGAGGCCGTGGACATGCTGGCCGAACGCTCCAACCCCACGGAGCAGGAGGTCTACGCCGGGCGGCTGGCCGAGGAGACGAACATCTCCAAAACGGCCATCATGACCCAGTTGGCTGCCGCCGTGAAAAAGGCGGGCAACAAGCGCCGCAGGGACCAGAACCGCGCCCGGCTGCACTCCGGCGAGATGAACCAGATTAGCGTCCCCTACAGCGCGGGCGGCTCACAGGCGCTGGGCGTGGCCTCGGCGGAGCAGCGGCTCTTGGCGGCTCTGCTGCGAGAGCCGAGCTACATCCCGCAGGTGCGGGCCCAGCTCTCCCCGGACAAGTTCCTGCTGCCCCAGCAGAAAGAGCTGTATCAGGCCATGCTGGACTGCCAGCAGCAGGGGGTGGAGGTCAGCCTTTCCACCCTCCACGGCTTTGTGCAGAGCGAAGAAGCACTGAATGAACTGAGCCGTCTTGCGGCACAATACAGTGATGTCAACTGTACCCCGGAAGACATCGGGTTTTATCTGGACCGCATCGCCCGCGGGACCCCCATGGCGAACAAGGCGGCCCAGATGTCGAATGAAGATCTAGAACGATATCTCCAGTCGATGCGAGAAAAGAAACAGGGCAGCGCCCCTGCGGAAGACTGAACTGCTCCCTTTCCTCCCGGCTGGAGTCGGAAGGAGAAGGAATTATGCGGAAAATGTCGCAAACAGAGGAATTGGCAAAGATCTTGGCGGCTCGTGCCCGGCGGCACACCCTGACGCCGGAACAGGTCAGCCGTGCGATGGACGAGCAGGATTATGACGTTGCCGGGCTGGATGCGCTGTATGCGGAGCTGGAAGCCCGCGGCATCCGCGTGGCCGAGGAGGAACCGGATGTCCCGCTGCTGGACGAAGCGCAGATCGGGCGGTTGGAGCATGAGCTCTCGGCGGAGGGCGTTGCGCTGGATGACCCGGTGAAAGCCTACCTGAAAGAAATAGGCCGGGTGCCGCTGCTTTCCGCCGAAGAAGAGCGGGCATTGGCCCGTGCCGCCAAGGCAGGGGACATGGAAGCCCGGCAGAAGCTCAGCGAAGCGAACCTGCGGCTGGTGGTCTCGGTGGCCAAGCGCTATGCGGGCCGGGGGCTGCCCTTCCTTGACCTCATCCAAGAGGGCAACCTCGGCCTGATGAAGGCGGCGGAAAAATTTGAGCCGGACAAAGGCTTCAAGTTCTCCACCTATGCAACGTGGTGGATCCGCCAGTCCGTCACCCGCGCCATCGCCGACCAAGGCCGGACCATCCGCATCCCGGTGCATTTGGTGGAGCACATCAACCGGGTCAAAAAGACGGCGGGGGAGCTGCTTCGGAAAAACGGCCGGGAACCGACGGCGGAAGAGATCGCCGTCCGTTTGGAGATGGAGCCTGACCGGGTGCGGGAGCTTTTGCAGTTGTCGCAGGAACCCATCAGCTTGGAAACGCCGGTGGGGGAGGAGGAAGACGCCCATCTGGAGGATTTCATTCAGGATGAGGAGGCCGGGGTCCCCGTGGACGAAGCGGGCCGCCAGCTGCTGCGGCAGGAGCTGATGAACGTCCTCAAGAGTCTGACGCCCCGCGAGGAGCGGGTGCTGACCCTGCGGTTCGGTCTGGACGACGGCCAGCCCCGCACCTTGGAAGAGCTGGGGCGGGAGTTCAACGTCACACGGGAGCGCATCCGCCAGATCGAAGCCAAGGCCCTGCGTAAGCTCCGCCACCCCAGCCGCGCCAAACGGCTGAAGGATTATCTGGAATAAGAACGATGCAAAAGCACCCTGCCGGCCGGGGTGCTTTTGCTTTGCGGAAAACAAGAGTCAACCTGTACAAAATGCACAAGGGTGTTTTAGGTGAGAACGTGCAAAAACAAAAAATCAAGGCCCAAAACGGGAAAAGCTTACACGCTTCCGTGTGTGCGGAGAAAGAGGGCCCTTGACAAAAAAATCGGCTAGAAATGCGAAAAATGGCTTGACAACAAGGCTTTATGGGTGTACACTGTATTAGTATCACATAATGGCCTAGTGCGCCAAAAAGGGAGTTTGTATTCAACCGGCCGAAAGGCATGGGAGGAAAAGTTTGTGAAAAACGCCGAACTTCCTTCGAGGATACGGGCCGATTTATGTGTGTCTGCTCAAATTTGACCCGTATAACGCAACATCCGTAGAGTATAAAAGTAAGGAGTGGTTGATTTTATGATGAAAGTCAAGCCCGTAAAGCTCGGCAAAACCGAGCGCATGAGCTTCTCCCACATCGACGAAGTCATCAGTATGCCGAACCTGATCGAGGTCCAGAAGAACTCTTACCAGTGGTTCTTGGACGAAGGCCTGAAAGAGGTCTTCCACGATATCGGCACCATTGAGGACTACACCGGCAATCTGGCACTGAGCTTCGTGGACTTCCGTCTCGATAAGGAGCCTAAGTACAGCATCAAGGAGTGCAAGGAGCGCGACGTGACCTACGCCGCCCCCCTGCGCGTGACGGCTCGTCTGCTGAACAAGGAGACCGGTGAGGTCAAGGATCAGGAGATCTTCATGGGAGATTTCCCCCTGATGACTGATGCCGGCACCTTCGTGATCAACGGTGCTGAGCGTGCGATCGTCAGCCAGTTGGTCCGTTCTCCCGGCGTATTCTACGGAGATGCCAAAGATAAAGTCGGCAACGATCTGTACAGCGCGACCATGAACCCCAACCGCGGCGCATGGCTGGAGTATGAGACCGATGCCGCCAACGTGTTCTATGTCCGCATCGATAAGAACCGCAAGCTGCCCGTCACCGTGCTGTGCCGTGCGCTGGGTCTGTCCACCAATGAGGACATCCTGAACTTCTTCGGCGACGATGAGCGCATCCTCGCCACGCTGGAAAAGGATACCACCAAGAATCAGGAAGAGGGTCTGCTGGAAGTTTACCGCAAGCTGCGCCCCGGCGAGCCTCCCACGGTGGAGTCCGCTACCAGCCAGATCAACATGCTGTTCTTCGACCCGCGCCGCTACGACCTGTCTCGTTTCGGCCGTTATAAGATGAACAAGAAGCTCTCTCTGGCCCGCCGCATCACCGGCTTTGTGGCCGCTGAGAATATCGTGGCTCCCCTGACCGGTGAGGTCATCGTCGAGGCCAACGGCAAGATCACCCGCGAGCTGGCCGAGAAGGCTGACAACGCCGGTGTGGATACCGTCGTCCTGCTGATCGAGGGCAAAAAGGTCAAGGTCATCACCAACGGCTGTGTGGACGCACAGGGCTTCTTCTCCTTTG
>OLVX01002784.1_pt1 | contig 12148 bp, 15 predicted proteins | sample 1673271 | NCBI WGS metagenome assembly OLVX01 (sample SAMEA3178939, study PRJEB25190) | human gut metagenome | biome: human gut; feature: human-associated habitat; material: faeces | place: Austria | collected 2013 | reverse complement strand
GGTGAGGATGCCGCTTCTGCTTTTGCCGCAGCGGCGTCGAGATCGCCCGACTCGTTTTTGATAATACCGAGCTTCTCCAGCAGCCAGCTGGCCTTGCCGCTCAGGCTGTTAAAGAGATCAAGCGGTGCCATTAACGCATCGCCCAGCGCCTGACCAAAAATCACGCCAGCGTTTTTACAGCCATCCAGCGTTTCCTGCGTCGCCTTGATCGGCGTAATCAAGTCGGTGAACCATTGCCAGATACCGCCCAGCTTCTCCGAGATAGAGTCAAACACCGCCATCACCGGTGAGAACAGCGCACCCAGCGGTGCGAAAGCCGTCGAAAGCCCTTCCATCACCCCACCAAAGAAGGCGCTGATGGGCTCCCAGTATTTAAAAATCAATAAGGCACCGGCAGCAATCGCCGCGCCAAGGGCAATCACCGGCCAGCTAAGGGCACCCAGCACCGTCATGATGGCGCCGCCCACCCCGCTGAATACCGTTCCCAACATCCCGGCCGCGGTAATAACCATATTGACGCCCGTCAGAACCGGGCCGATAGCCATACCGACTCCCCCCAGTACGCCTGAAAACGCCTGTGCGCCGACAACGATGCTGGCGAGAGTCTGCGTCAGCTCAGGGTTGGCATTCACCCAAAGGGAGGCCGTGCCAAGCCAGCCGGTTGCGGTTGTTATCAGGTTGCGCAGAGCGCCATCCGCTTTATCAAATACATCAATCTTCAACCCGTTCCACGCGGCCTGGAATCGGTTGATATCGCCGTCAAGATTATCGGTCTGCACGGACGCCGCAATCGCGGTACTGCCTTTTGCCCCCTGCAAATGCTGGCGTTTTTCATCAAGCGACCCATCACCCGCAGCGGAAGACAGCGCCCCCGCGGCTTTTATGGCATCCGGCGTCTGAACGTGGCGCAACATCGCGCTGAGCGCGTCCCCGGCGGCGGCGCCTTTCATCCCTTTTTCCGCCAGAACGCCCAGCAGCGCGGTGGTCTCTTCAAGCCCCATACCGGATGCATCCGCAGCGGGCGCAGCGGAGGTGACGGCCGCCACCATCTCAGCGAGGCTGGTATTTGAAGAGGTAGAACCGCGCGTAAGCACATCTGCGATGCGTCCCGCGTCCGTATCGGCCAGGCTATACGCGGCCTGCGTGCTGGCGATCATATCGGCCGCTTTAGCCGCGTCGACACTCCCCGCCAGGCTGAGGTTGACCGTTGGCGCGGTGGCCGCAAGCAGCCCATCGGCGTCATAGCCTGAACGAGTCAGTTCGGTTTGTGCCCGGAGGACCGTATCTGCAGGTACTCCGGTCCTGGCGCTGACCTCCCGCGCCTGCTGGCGAATCGCCTCAAGCCGGGAATCCCCCTTCGCCAGGCCAAGGTTTGCCTGAATGGCCGACATCTGCTTTTCAAAGCTGATGCCAGGCGCCATAAACCGGGACGTCTGGTCAAAGCCCGCTTTTGCCATGCCCACGCCCGCATTCGCAAGCTGACGCACCCGCGCGGTAACGCGTTTGCCTGACTCGTAGCGGTTCTGAACGGCACTCAGTCTCTCCTGCTGCTGATTGACGCGAGCCAGCGCATCCCGCTGTCGGTTAAGCTGCTGCGTTTTTTCACTGATTTGGGTTCGTAAACGACGCTCATCCGACGAGAGCGTGCGCGTGTTTATGCCTGCCTGTGTGAGTTCAGCGCGCTGACGCTGAACCGAGTAGCGCAGGTTGTTGTACTCAAGCTTAAGGTCGGCTGCCGATTTTCGGGCTGCGGACAGTGCATCAGCCTCTGCCTGGGTGGGGTTTTGCGTGTTTTTAAACTGCACCGCCAGCGCCGCTGCCTGCTGTTTCGCCCGGGCAACAGACTGCTCAGTCATGGCGAGCCGGGCGTTTGCTTTCCTGAAGCCATCAATCCGCCCCGCCTGCTCATCGAGCGCCCCCAGCGCCGTCTGTGAATCACGGATATCGCTTGCGAGGGTGCGGCTCGCGTTATGGAGAGCGTTAAGCGGTCGGGTTGCCCGGTCGACTGCCTTAAGCAGCTCCTGAAGTCTGACATTATTACTCATGGTGGTTTCCGCTTCGCTGCAGCGCTTTTTCGCGCCATAAGAGGAGTTCGGTCACGCTCAGGGAGTACAGTTCTGACGGCGGCCAGTGAAAGATCACCGCGATATCCGCCATCAGATCGTCGACCGACAGGTTTTCGGGAAATTTCAGCGAGCCGAAGCCGGTGACAAAAAACCGATCACCTTACCTGCAAAAGAGAGCAGATCGCAGGCATCCAGGCGTGCGACCTCATGCTCGGTCAGTGCTGGTGAGGTCATTCGCGGCAGCACCTTGATCAGCGCATCGACATCGGATTGCGCCAGAGACGCCAGCGATACCCCACGCAGGGTTCCCGCATTGGGTTTTGCAACGGTCACTTTTTCAATTTTTTGCTCGCCGCGCAAAACGGGGCTATCAAGCGTGACGATGTATGGATTTTCACTTTCGTTCATGGTGGTCTCGTTGATATTTTCCATTTCGATACTCTTCAGAAAGTTAACTTACCGGCCGGCGATCCCGGCCGGTTAAAGGGTTACAGGCCGATGGCCTTACGGTGTTCTGCCAGGCGATCAACGCCATCGACTTTCAGCACCATGTTGATGATGTCGATTTCAATGATCTCTTTGCCATCGATGGTCAGCTGGTAGTACGCGCATTCGGTGGACATCTTGGTGGTGCCGCTCTCGCCCTGCTTGTTTTCACCGCCATCAAACTCTTTGTGACGGCCGCGCATGACGATTTCGACGGCGGAGATTTCGCCGGTATCATCGCGCTGATAAGAGCCGGTAAAGCGCAGAGGCACGCTGTCCGCGCCCGGAGAGGCATACTGTGCCCACAGCGCGGCGTCCGGCAGACCGCCAACGGTCCACTCCAGCGCCAGGGCATCATCGTCCAGGCCAAGGTCAACAGAGACCGAGCCCGGCATGCCGCCACCGCGATACTTCTCCAGCTTGCGGGTAAGTTTGGGTAAGGTGACAGACTCAACAACGCCCATATAGCTCAGGCCATCGTTGAACATATTCAGATATTTCAGTTTGCGTGGTAACGCCATGCTTCAGCTCCTTAGCTATTAACCGAATCTGACAGGTCAGCCAGATAGGTATCGGTGATGCGCTGGCGCAAGGTCAGATTTTCCAGCGGCGGGACAGGGGTGTAGTCGTAATCGATATACAATTTCCCCGCTTTCAGGGTGGATGCATCGTTCGATTCAGGGTCATACCAGCAGGAGCCGTCAACGATATAGCCGTTGGTTTTGAGCTCGCGGAACTTGGCATTGATACCGGACACGATGTCGCGGATAAGCGTAGGGGTAATGGGTTTATCCATCGCCCATGCATGCGCTTCGGCCATGGTATCGGCCAGCACCTGTGCGGTACGGGTGTAGTTTTCAAAGACGAATAACGGATCGTCTGAACAGGTACGGTTGCCCCAGAATTTGAAGCCATCGTTACGAATCAACGTGGTGACACCGGCCTGGTTAAGCAGGTTGGCATCGGTCGCTTGTTCCTGCAGATCCCAGGAAACAGAGGCGCTTACGCCCGTGACGCCGTTGACGCCCACGTTCGACAAGGTTTTATGCCAGCCCATTGTCTGGTCGATTTTGGCGCGCAGGCCAAGGGCGCGAGCGGTCGCCCATGCCATCGTCGTCGCATTCGTGGTGGTATCCCATGCCAGAAAATCAGGGTGGATAACCATCAGCTCGCGCTGGCTGAAGTTTTTGCGGTACTCGATCGCGTCAGAAATGGTTTTACAACCCCATGCGCTGACATAGCCGAACGCGCGCAGGCTCTGGCACATTGCGGCCAGTGCGGTTGCCACTTCCTGAGAGTCCAGCCCCGGTACGCCGAGAATACGCGGCTTAACGCCGGTGACCGTTTTCGCGGTCAGAAGTGCCTTCAGGCCGGTGTATTTGCCGTTTTCGTCAGTGGTGCCAATGATGTTGGAAATTGTCTGCTGGCGCGCCTCTTCCGGCGTTTCTGCGGTGCCTTCGGCCACGCGAACAACAACGACAACCGGTTTACACTGGTCAGCAATCGCCTGCAGAGAAGCGGATAGCGTCCCCGCCTTACCGGCTTTCGCAATTGCATTTTGCACGTTGGTAATGAGCACTGGTTCGTTAAGAGGGAATGCCTTGTCGTCAGCATCGCTGGCCGTGCAGACCATGCCGATGATTGCCGTCGAGACGGTGGAAATAGTGCGGGTGCCATCGTTGATTTCAATGACTTCCACGCCGTGGTGATAGTCGCCCATCCGTTTAACTCCTTCGTTTAGTGGTGAGGCTATTTTCTGCGGAGAGCGTGATTGATGCGACGAATTGGGGTTGGGGAAAGGATTACACAACAAACGAAAAACCCTCCGGATGGAGGGTTTGGGGTCAGGCTGGGCGTTCGGGCCATTGAATGTCCGGGGCGGTGCTCACATCCACCCGGTTAAGCATGACCCGGTATCGCTTCCAGCCCAGTAGCGAGGCGGCCTCTTCGTCGGTAGCAATACCGAGTTCGGCTGCATCTTCAAGCGGAGTGATAATGTCATTTGCCGTTTTCATGAGGGCATTTTTTCGCATCGTTGCCTGGCTCACGCGCTCTTCATAGGTTGGTGCCGGAGGTTCCGCTAAAACGGGATAACCTTTTTCATCTGAAATAATAATTTTCCCATCTGACTGCCCCTCCATTAGCGACATATAGTCTTCATCAAGCACGCTGACATAATTATCCGGCCACGTTTCGGCAGAACGATAATCAGCCTCCAGATCATCATTATAAAAAGCCCCATTTACAGGAGAATAGATATAACTCATATTAATAACCTCGCGCTTCAAAATAAGCTTTAACTTCGCCACTGCCCGCTACGTAGGTGAAACCTGATCTGTCAGGGTTTTGCACGTAAATATTTTGGTCGTGGAAGCCATTGGTATAAAGCAAAGTTAACTGCACGCTGAGACAGGCGTTAGGAAACGCCGTTGGGAAAGTAATACGCGTCGAATCCGCACTACGCGTTGCCACTCCCCACTGCTTCATCACGCCTGTAGAGTTATCCTTCTCCCAACCGCTCGCTGCCTTACTGGCTGCATTTTTCAGGTTATAGCGCGCATCGCTTTCGGCTTTTGTATAAGCCGAGACTTTTGGCATATAACCAGCGTCTGACTGGCTTTTAGTGTAATAACGCGCATCAAAATTAGCATAATCACTTAGCGCCAATCTACTCATGGTTGGATAACCCGTTGCCAGGTTTACAGAAAATGGTCGGAGGTTGTTATATGCACCATACTGATCACCCGAGTTAGTGATCATCAGGTATAAATTAGATCCATCATTTCGCCAGAAAGTACCATAACTACCGTAAACAGAACGATATCCATTGGCAGACGTTGACTGATATTCATCTGAATTCCGCAACGTGCCCGTTATATTCTGACTGCCAGACAGTTTGATAAAGCGTCCATCGAAGTTGCCATAATCACCGGGAATAATCTGTCCTTTCATTTGCAAAAGGCCGTTACGGGTGTTGATGTAACCCGTCATTCCAGTTTCTTTACCAACTGAATCCAACAAGGTCGAATAAAAACCAATGCCATACCAAGATTTTAAAATCATATTAGCACTGTCAAAGCTGGCAGCATCGTTCCCGCTAGTAATTCCCGTACGGCTTCGAACCTCAAGTCCTTCACTAAAACTAACTAATTTCCTGAAAGTTCCTCCGTTCGTGGCGGATACCGAATCAACATCATCTGCAGAAGGTCTGTTTGCAGTATCATATTGTTTTGACCAGGCAGACCACGTTCCATTATAAAAGGTACGAACATAGGACCGCGAGTTACTATAAATTCGATAAATTTGTGTGATACCTGCGTGCTTATAAACCTCAAGTGACCCCGCAACCGCCTCAGGATAATTTTTACCCGTTTGTGCCTGAGCGTTAGCAGGCTGATAATAAAGACCCGGAGCGGTATAGGTATTAAGGTCTGCACTCCCACCGATGCCTGTTGTTGTCCCAAATATCTCCTGAGATGTCGGCTTATTAAATTCGCTATAGAGCTTTACCCATGAAATATCAACATTACCTTTTTTCCTGCCTACATAGGTATGGTGATTGGCACTATCTACTGCAAGATATGAAATCGTTGGGGTACCATCATAGGGGATGGTAATACCTGATTTTCCAATACTGATATCACGCCAAAAAGAAGCAAAATTTTCATCAACGACTTTCGTATCTCTTATACCGCCCAGTCCCATCCAGCCGACCACTGGCAGGCGGCCCGTCGTTAAGTCACTCGAGGATGTAACAATATTCAGTTTTGATGCAGTGCCAAGACTATCTTTTAGTTTTACCAGGTCATCACTAACGCTCTTTACCGCCTTCGGTGTCGCCGCCAGCACTTCAGACACACTGTCGGTAGCACTACTAAGCTGAACAATCCCCTTGCGTACAGTCGTCGCATCCACCGCCGTGTACTTAGCGTTTGCCAAATCGTAAACCGCCTTCACCGCTTTCGGCGTTGCAGCGAGCACCTCGGAGGCGCTGTCGATTGCGCTGCTGAGTTGTGTAAAACCCTTAGCGGCAAGGGTCGCGTCCGGATGGCGCCGCGACTGTTCATGCTCCGCGAGCTTACCGTCGACATAATCCTGCGTCGCCATCACCGTTGAGGTGTCAATCATCAACTCAACCGAAGAAATATCGCTCACCATAATGACCATACGTACAGTCTGTGCGCGTCCCGAGCCCTCTTCCAGCTTGGGCTTGTAACTTTCTGCCATATTCCCGACCGCAATCAGCGTCCCGGTATCGTCATACAGCCCCATCTCGCGCATCCAGAAACCGCCAACCTCAGGAGGAATCAGCAGCTCCGCCACGACATAGTTTTTATTCTTTTTGTCCTGGCTGATTTTATTCAGCGCATGCCGCCAGACTTCATTGACGAGTTTCGTCTGGTTTGCGTTTGGCGCTGGCAATGTACCGCCACCGTCACCTACGGCCATCGCCGTAAAGTTCACTTTCTTGCCGTTCGGGACGGTCGCGGCAGCCAGTTTTTCGGCACCGGCTTTGGTGATAACCGTTTTATATTTCACTGTCATTGTGCTCTCACTTATCCGGGATAAACCGTGATGATGTCGCCGTCATAGCTCAGGGCACCGGTGTAGAGATATCCCGGTATGTCCTGGATGATATTCAGGCCAATAAGGTGGCGGCTGGCAGGCTTTGCATCAGCAATAAGCCTCTCCATTTCGTAATACATTTCCTCGGTGATGCCCGTATCCAGGACGCCGATATCAAGGCGAAAGGTGCCGGGCGGATCGTTGGTTTGCCACCATTCGGTGACGTTGATCAGATAGCCAAGCGGTTCCACCACACGACGCACGGCGCCAATCGTCCCCTTGTGGGCATGAATAAACCACGCCGCGCGAATCACATCCCGCCTGGTGGCTTCCGGCCAGTTCTCATCCCAGCGATCAACCGAAAACGCCCACGCCAGCCAGGGCAGCAGATTCGCCGGGCAAGTGTCCGCACTCCAGAGATGTCGCAGCGGAACAGGCGTATTTTCAATGTCTGCACAGGCGCGCGCGGCCGCCACCTCAAGAGATGACGAACCAACCGGTAAAAGGCGGGTATTACTCATCGTTCCCCCCCACGGTTACGCTGTAGTGGCTGCACCATGAGGCCTGAGTTTCATCAAGTACAATGTCAGCCGCGGGCGCGGTCAGCTCTACGCGTTGCACCCCTTCAACATGCAGTGCCGCGTAAATGGCGGACTTGCGAATATCGCGTCCAAGCCGATGTTGAGCCGTGATATAGGCCTGTAACCGGGCTCTTGCCGCGCTGAGTACAGGTTCACTTTCAGGGCCGGGAAAAAGGAAAAGCGATGCCTCAATTCGGTAGTCAACAATGTTGGCCGACTGGACGGTCACACGGTCGGCAACGGGCCTAACGTCCTCATCGTTCAGCGCATTGCGAACAACGGCGAGCAGTTCCTCAGAAGCCACGCCGTTATTCTCCCGGGAGAGCACAGAGACCGTGACGTTCGCCGGCTGTGGACTGATAACGGAAATATCCGCCACCCGGCCATCTGCACTGCGACCGTGGAACTGATAAGCGCCCGTCGAACCGGCCACGCTCAGCCCTTCCGGCGCTTGCTGGATGCGCAAACGAAAGTCGGTATCAGACTCCATCACAGCTGGCGTGGGCGGAAACGTCGTATCGTCGGCGGGGGTAATGACCAGACGCGCAAGGTTAGCGTTAGCCCCAAGCTGGTCGAGATCGCGGCCGGCAGCGTAGGCCAGCATGACCGCACGCGCGGCCTCGTTCACGCGCTGGCGCCACATGACCTCCCGATAGGCGTTCTCCTGCAGCAGCTTCACAATCGGCTCTGATTCCAGCGTCAACGTCCGTGCAATCGCCTCTCGCTCCTCTTCCGGATAGAGCGAGACAAAGGTGGCCTTTCGTTCTGCCAACAGCGTTTCATAATCCACCTCCTCCACGACATCAGGCGCGGCGAGCTGGCTCAGATCAACAATAGCCATAGCGTTTAACTCAGTGAAATGGTGATAGAAAAGGATTGTCCGGAAGTCGGGCGCGTGCCGGTGATATCGACATACAACGTCCCGTCATTCTCCGAACGCTCGAAAGTGATGGCCGTCAGGCTGATCCGCGGTTCCCATTTCTGGATAGCGGAATAACATGCCGCCATGATTTGCAGACGCAGCGCAGGGCTCTGTGGCCTGTCGATCATCGCCGCCAGCAGCGAGCCGTAATCACGGCGCATAACCCGCGAGCCGACAGGCGTCACCAGAATATCGCGCACGCTCTGCCGGATGTGTTCTGCCTCTGAAATGCTGAGCCCGGTCTGCCTGTTCATCCCCCTGTAACGCACCGTCATTGTGTCCCCTTAGTCCAGCTTCCGCCGCTTTGCACACTGCCGTGCGCGTGGTTGTCCACCTGCACCCCGTTGGAGGTGAATTGACCGCCGGAATGCGCAATATTCCCGGCCATTACCCCGCCCTTCTGCACCTCAAGCGAGGCGGTAATTAACTTGTTGGTACACACCACCTCAGGCGTATCCAGCGTGATGCGGGACGTTGACGTCACCCGCACCTCCGGCACGGTGGCGGTCAGCGATTCAGAGGCGGTAATGTCGGCTGTTTTAATACCTGAAACCGTCAGCGCCCCGCGTTCGGGTTCGTACTCGATCACCGCGCCGTCAGGAAACGAGACGTGGAACGCATCAGGCGAACCGGACGGCGCCGGATGGTCGTCCGAGAAAATACCCGGTAGCACAAAGGCGGTATCGAGCTCGCCGCCGATGGCCAGCAGCAGTACCTGTTCTCCCTCGGAAGGGGCCCACCACACGCGAGAACGTCCCGCACGACAGGTTAGCCAGTTCAGCCAGGTGGTTTTCATCCCGCCGGTCTGCACACGACAAAGCCCTCTGTTGAGGTCAACATCGGTTACAACACCGATACGAATAAGATTGCGGATCGCGCGAGCGATGCCGTTCATGGAAGTTAGCGTATTCATAAGAAGAGAATGCCGTTCAGAAAGAACGGCAGCAACGAGACGGGGTTTGGTGCGGGATGAGACAACAAGCTGGCAAGACAACATACCGCAGGCGGCCCTCAGCGCGGGGAAATTACGCCTCCCACTCGCTGACCAGCTCCCCGTTGATGTATAGGGCCTTCGGACGCGTGACGGGCTTCGGCAGCGGCGGTTCGGGGGAATACGTTGCGTGCAAACCGCCCTCTTCCTGAGAAACAAGAATGCGCTCGGTTAATTGCACTTTGATGCTGATATCCATCGTATCGTCATCGTTTAAAACGATCGTGAAGGAACAGCCGTTTTTGCGGCCTTCATCGAGGGTAAAAATGTCCGGCTGGTTTTCCCCAAGCCAGGCCACTACCGGGACGAAAACGCCCTCGCTGTCGCCGGAGAAGCTGTTGACCTTCGCATTCAGCTGATAGTGCTTTTCAAAGGAGAGCGAGGAGGCCAGCCGGGCATCGATATTGCCGCTGCCGACCGACATCTGCAGCCGATCCGGGTTTGCTTTCAGTTGGGGAATCGCGTCAATTAATGCCTGACGCAGGCTCTTGAGTTTGTGCATCGATTTTATCCTGACAGTCTTTAATGGTTTCAACCTGCAGCGCGCAGGCGATAAGGGCATACTCAAGCCTGCGAATATCTGCGCTGAGATCGCCGTTAGTGGCGGGTTCGCTTCCCGGCATCGGGCAGCGGCTCACCTTCGGGCAGGCGTTGTAAACAATGGGCTGCAGAGGCGCAGGCGGTGCGGGTGTGCAACCGGCGGACAGCATCAGGCAACTGAGTGGTATACCAGCGGCGTAACGCGTCATTTTCATTGAGTAATCTCCCGATAGTCGCTTCCCGTCTCGCGCGTTCCTCACTCGCAGTGAGCAGTTCTTCACGAAGCCTGACCTGAGCGACTTCATGTGTTCGGGCAACCCGTTGCGACAGGGAAAGCTGTTGGTTAAGCGTGGCGAGGGCGTTTTTTTGTTCACTGGCAACCCGGTTCGCGCTGGCTAAGGAACGGGACAGCGTCAGGTTGTCATGACGAAGCCACAGCGTGATAGCCAGCAGACCGGCCAGAAACAGCATCAGGGCTTTCACGACAGCCCCTTCATGCACCATGCCTTCTCGCGGATACGACGATTTTCCAGCCCGGCATTTTTAACGCCATTCACATACACCCAGCGGGTAAGCTGCCCGCATGCCTGCGACCACTGTTTACGCTTAATAAACGACACCAGGGTCGAACGGCAGGCGGCGCCCGTGCCAACATTAAACGTGAAACTCACCAGCGCGTCGTAGACCCGGGGTGGCATCTCAACCGACGCGCACACTGCCAGCCGACGTTCAACATTGAGCACATCAGCGACCAAATTTGCCGCTGCCTCACGCTCGGTAATATCCCGTGCAGGCACAACGTTTGCCGTGTGGCCAATGCCAGACGTCCACACGCCAGCGCTACACCGGTAGGGCGAGAGTCGACATCCTTCGAGATCGGCAATCAACGCCAGCCCATCAGGGGACGTTTTCAGTAACCGAAAGTCAGGTATCAGCACCGCCAGGGCCAGCACGCCGGCGACGCTGCAACGCTTAATGATTGAGTTCACGAATACTCTTCTTATCGAGTCCAAGAGACTGGAGATAGCGCCAGGTTTTTCGTTTGAACCAGTAATTCGTCAGCGCGGTAAAAATGGCGCACAGACTTCCCACGTACAGCGCGACTTTTTCAGGAGACATCGCCCCGAACCAGGCCAGTGCCACGGCCAGCCAGTAGGCGATAAACGTGGTGATTTTCTCCAGGCTCAGTCCCATAGGTTTACGGATTCTTTTGTGGGGGCGCTATCAACCTCCGGCATCTCTACCGGCGTGCCATGAGGCAAGATAACGCCTGATTCGGCGAGGCCAGAATTGGCCTTCAGAACGGCTTCAACGACGCCTGCCGTGCGCCCATAAAAACGGGCGCAAATGGCATCAAGCGTGTCCCCCTGCATTGCATAGATCTTCATCAGACGCTCCCAACATCCGGTTTTCTAGGTACTGTAGAGTTTCCTGGGCCTGCGGCTTTTTCGCTATCGATGAGAGATGGGCAATCCCGGACACAACAGACCGTCCGCGAGCAACAATGCGCGGTTTAAGGGAAACGCAAAATCTGAATGAGGTGTTCGTTCCGGGTAATGACGCAGGGCTAGCGCCAGCTTTCATCTTCCCAGACTTCCCGGAGAATAGAATCCAGCGCCTCGCGATCGGCCTCCCTTTCAAGCCCCTGGAGCTCAACCCCCGTTACCGACCCTATTTTCACGGTTACCCGCGATGAGGGAAACAAGGCTCCTATCCTGCGGGTCAATTCACACTGAAATGCCTCGACGATGGACTGGCCAATCAGCTGATCTTTATCGAGCGTGATGTTCACCCGAACATTGCTCTCTTTTTTGATTCGTTCCGGAACAGGCGATGCCGAGAAAACAACGGTGAACGCGTTGTTCTTGATTAAATTTCCCCGCGCAATCTCAGCAATTAAATTCAGGGCAATTTCACGATCTCTCTCCTGACACGTTCCTTCTGTCGTCAGTCGCGCAATCATCTCGACTCGTTCAATCATGACTTGCTCGTTCAA